>VTLG01011206.1_pt1 | contig 31730 bp, 47 predicted proteins | sample 4694571 | NCBI WGS metagenome assembly VTLG01 (sample SAMN12604809, study PRJNA352737) | marine metagenome | biome: ENVO:00000447; feature: ENVO:00000209|ENVO:00000569|ENVO:01000036; material: ENVO:00002151; isolation source: viral sequences binned using virsorter ...
GTATCTTTTCTACATTTGGAGGTGTCATTTATTTACCATTCTTTGCATCTTTATAAAGTTTAGCCATCATATCATAAGTTGAGTTTAACATTGTTACTACTTTCTCAAAATATAACTTGTTGTCTGCTCTTTCTTGTTTGCTATTATCAATTAACTTAATAATTATCTGCTCAATTCTGGTATGGTTATCACTTATTTGCTTCATAAGATCATTGGCCATCCATTTAAATAATTGGACCATAGCATAAGATACTCCTCCGAGCATCATAACTGGCAGTCCGAATCTTTCAGCTATGCCAATCCATTGATCCATCTAGCCATGCTCTGCAACTATAGAAGCTAGTTTCTCACATCTAGTTTTAGTTTGTCGATACCATAGGCTATCCTTCATTTCATCAGAAGCACCTTTCCAGTTCTTATCTTTCATGTTTGCTATCATTTTTTTAAACTGAAGCATACCATTCGTACCCAGCTGAAACGTCATCTCAACCACTACACTTTGAACTTTAGGAGGTAAATCTGCATACCAATCTAGCCTATCTAAAAGATATAAATGTTGTTTAGGAATCCTTTTAGAAAGTATATCATAAGATTCTTCTTCTGTAATATAAGTGAAGCCATGACCAAAAGTTAATACCCCCTCGCTGCAAGTGTATACTCGACCATTATTACCAAAGCCTTCATGCTCGGCTATTCTATCTATTAATTCTTTAAAATCTACCATTACTTTTTCTTTTTAGCTTTTGGCTTTGCTTTAGGTTTAGCTTTTGGCTTAGATTTTTTCTCTACCTCAACCCAACCTTTATCTTTTAATCGTTGCAATTTCTCTGGTGTTAATTTTTCTTCTGGGAAATCCCTAATTTCACCTCTATCTGCAACTCTTGTGCCATTATATTTAAATGTCTTCATGAGATAACTCCTTATGTTACAAGGGGGTGGAGAACCACCCCCTTATTAACTACTTAATCATTAACTATTAAGTTTTACTATCAGTTAATGCGATAACTCGTCTATTACCTGCTGAATCAGCAGTTCTAGCAACAGCACCATACAAAGCATCTGTAGAAATAAGATCTTGCATATATGTATGCTGATATGATGATTTAACATTAGCATCTTGAATAGCCCAATATAATGCACTATCATGAATTGCAAACCCTCTTAAATAATCATCATCTGTTGAAGCACCTGTATCAAAGCCATCCCATGCAGTATGGATTCCTGCACCTGCCGCTGCAGCTACAGATCCGACATCCATAAATACACTATTAGATGCTATTACAGGCATACCTAACAAAGATCCAACAAGACCAGCACCAGCCATACTAGAATTTAATCCACCAACACCCTGTGTCCAAGAATTGCCGAAGTTAGATGTATTTGCTAATGATCCGTATGCTTTTGGACCTAAAACAATTTTCCAACCATCTGTACTACCAGTTTCACCTGCAATTATACCCATTAAAGATGCAAGATGAGCTGGTGTTAATGCTTCACCTACTTCTACATTCATAGTAGCATTTGCATTTACACCATCACCACTACCTAAAACAGTTGTTAATTGAGCAACTATAGTGTACATTAGATGATTATCAACAGCTTTTGCTATTGCATAGCCTAATTGACCAGAGTATAAACTAAACATATCATAAGCTGCTTGAGCTTTAACTGCATCTGGTAGCCATAATGGAGCTGCATAATGCTGATCTATTAATAACTCCGTATCTACTCCTGTATCAGAGCCAGACACATCAACTGCTAAAACTTCTGCATTTTGAGTTACTGGTTTAACAGTTGGAACACCAACATGAGGTAGTCTAATTTTATCACCACCTTGAGCTTTTGCTAGGCCAGATAAATCAGTACCACATTGTGTCATTACAGTATTTTTGTTAAAAGATTCTATTATAGCCTGTCCCCAAATTTCTGGTACAAACTCTAAAGCTAGTGTATCATTGTTAGCACCCATTGTGCTAGAACTATTAACACCACCAATAAGTACATTAGATCCTAATGGATTTGTTAATGCCATTTTTTATTACTCCTAATTGGCCCTATTTCAACTGCTTAAAAAGCCTTAGTAGGGCTAGTTTTGTTTAAAATTTGATTCATGCCATGCCCTTCTTTCTTGCTCCGTCATATCTGCATAATTCTTATTTTGCAAAGGATTTCTGACAGCACCTAAAGTTTCTTTAGGATTAGAAATAGTTTCTGGTACGAAAGCCTGTTTTTCTTTTGTTAATTCTTCTAAAAAATCAACACTTTTAGTAGAAAGAGTTTCCTTTCTTTCTTCATCATCAGTTAGATTGTTAATTAAACTTTGCTTATAATTGTTCACTATATCCTTTTGTGATTCAACTTTTGCAGTTAAATTTTCAATAGTAGAAGATTGTTCTGCCAACAACTCTTTATACTTACCTTCTTCTTCTAACTTTTTGGTCCTTCTTTTTTCATCATTAGCATCCCTCTTAGCAAGTTCTGCTTCTAATGCTTTAATCTTTTCTTTTTTTGCCATTATCTCTGGCAATAAACCATCATTTGAAGGGGATTCTGGTTTATTCTCTACCATATCACTTTGGTTTTCTTGAGCTGTTTCTTGCTTCATTTCTTCGGACATATCTTACCTTTCTTATTAATATTTTTGAAATACTACATATTAATTTATAAATTAGTTAATGTTAATTACAATAAAATGTTAATAACTTGTTGATAAATTGTGGATAATATACAAGATTACAAACAACAATGGTTTGACTTTGTAGGCTATACTCCACATTCTGGCCAAATGCAATTACATAACCCACCAATGGGTGAATATCATCCTAAATTTAATCCAGATGGGGCCAGATTTATAGTAGCTTGTTGTGGTAGAAGATTTGGTAAATCATATAGTGCTGCTAGGGAAGCAGAACTATCATTAACTAAACCTGGAACAGAAACATGGATAGTAGCACCAACATATACAACTTCAGACAAAATATTTAGAATGGTCTATGATGAAATGGTAATAACTAAAGGTTATAAACCTTCACAATTTTCTAACAAAGAACAGATTTTAAAATTTGATTGGGATGGTGGTAGTAGTGTTCTTTGTGGAAAAAGTGCTGAGCATCCTGGTGGGTTAATTGGTAGTGGATGTGATTTAGTCATCCTAGATGAAAGTTCTAAAATACCTAATTTAAAAAGAATTTGGGAAATGTATGTTAGGCCAACTTTATCTGATAAAAAAGGAAGGGCTATATTTATTTCTACACCAGATGGATTTAGTCATTTTTATGAATTATTTTTACAAGGTAAAACTCAGAAAAATTGGTATTCATTTAATTCCCCTTCATGGGAAAACCATTTTGCTTTTCCAGAAGGTAAAGAGGATCCAGATTTAAAAGAAGCTAGAAGGACTTTATCAAAGGAGGTATATTATCAAGAATATGGAGCTGAATTTACATCATTATCTGGAAGGGTTTATGATGATTTTACAAGGGATGGGAATGTTGGTAATTTTAAGCATAAGCATCAGCTTCCTGTTTATGTTTCTATTGATTTCGGTTATCGTTGCCCTGCTGTTGTATTCTTTCAAGTTGTTCCAGATGCCAAAGGTTTAGAGCATATTTATTTTATTGATGAAATTATACATAAAAAGAATTTAAGGACATTAGATTTAGTTAATATGATAAAAGAAAAAAAGTATAGAATTGCTAGAGTATTTGGAGATCCTGCAGGTTATCAAGTCCAAGCTAGTGTTGGGGTTGGCGAAGCAGAAATATTTTATCAGATGACTGGGCATAGAGTTTATTCTGTAAGAGATAAAGCAAGTAGAAATATTAATTCTGGCATATCTCATGTTAGAAACTTTATTTTATCTCAAGATGGTACTAGAAGGCTCCATGTAGATGAATCTTGTAATGGAATTATAGAAGATTTTGAAGGTTATAGATACCCAGATGAAGGTGAAGGTAAAACATTAAAGGAAGCACCCCTAAAAGATGGCCATACAGATCATGGTATGGATGCAGTTAGGTATGGCATTATAAATAGATTTCCAATTAAAAATCATAAATTAAGGACCAGTAAAAGATGAATATATATGATCTAAATAGTTATGCAAAAAATATTATCACAACTTCTATAAAAGATTTAAAGTTACAAAATAATCAAAGTCGCTATAGGTTTATTGATAAGTTACTAGATTATTATCAAGGTGATGATACAGCTAAATATATAACTCCATATTTCAAAGCATCATCATTTAGAGAAATTCCTTTAATGTCATACAATGTAACTAAAAGAATGATAGATAAAATGAGTAGAATCTATACTCTAGGAGCATCTAGGACATTACAAAGTAAAAATGATGAGTATGCACAACTAACAAGATTTAAAGATTTTAAAATGAAGCATATAGAGAAAATGACTAAGCTAATTGGTACTGTAGCAGTTCAAATTTCTTGGAAATCAAATGGATTGGGCCAAAATTATTATGAATATACACCATTTTATAAATTTGATGTTATTTTAAACCCAGATAATCCACTAGAGCCAATGGGTTTAATTTATCCCATGATGCTACCTAGTGATGATGCTGGTGCTACTCCAGATCCAATGTATTGCTATTGGGATCATGAATATAAAATTATTTATGATTCTAACATGAATGAAGTAGAAAAATATGAAAATCCTTATGGTAGGATGCCATTTGTATTTTTCCATAGAGATCACCAAATAGATAATTTCTTTTGTTACCCTGCTTATGATATTATTTCAGTTAATGAAGGAATCAATATATTATATAGTGAGATGAATTTAGGAGCTAGATACCAGCTTTTTGGCCAATATGTAGCCACAGGGTTATATCAAGATGAAAAAATCCAAAGGGCTGGTAGTGATGAAATTATAGTAATGCCAGAAAATACAGATTTAGAAATATTAACACCAAAAGTTAATATAGAAGATGGTTTAAAACTTGCTAGAAATATGTTAGAATTAGTAGCCCAAAATAACCATCTACAAATTAGCTTTGCAGATACTAACAAAGATAGGCCAAGCTCTGGTATAGCTCTAAAAATTAAGGACCTAGAAAGATTTGAAGATTACCAAGATGATTTAGAAATTTATGCTCACCATGAAAGAGCTTTATATGATTTAGAGCAAACTATTGCCCTAGTTAATAATGTTAAACTACCAAATACTTTTGGTATAGATTTTAACGAACCAGAATACCCCATGATGGTCCAAGATGAAATAGCTTGGAACACTTGGCTTCTTGAGAACAATATGACTACTAGGGCCAAATTAATGTTAAAGTATAATAAAGATCTATCTAAAGAACAAGCAGAGCAAGAACTAAAAGATAATGAGGGAGCAAATGGCACAAAAGAACAACAAAATGGATCAATCTTTAGTAGAATACGTCAAACAACTAAAGAATCTTAATGAAATTGATTTAGAAGTACCACAAGCTAACATAGATGATATTTTAGAAAATCCAGAACAATATGCTTATGATTTTGTAGAAGTAACTTTTGCTAATTTTGTTAATTCATTTATAAAAGCTAATGAACTTGGTAGAAATTTTGGTAAAAAGGTAATAGAAAATGCCTAAACCTATTAGAGTAAAAAAAACTTTTAGCTTCCGAAAACTAGCAAATAAACTAGATCAAATAATAGTAGCCGATCTTAATGCTGTAGGCAACCATATTAACAAAGCTATACAAGATGGTATAGATAAAGAAGAAGATATACATGGTAAAAAATATAGTTCTTTTGCACCTATGAAGCAAATAACTAAAGATTTAGGTGGTAAGAAACTACTTCATAGGACAGGTAATATGCGAAAAACAAAGAAAATACCTGCTACAAGGGCAAAAAAAGAATTTATAATACAAATGAATGGCAAAAGTAAAAAAGGTGCTTATTATGGGGCTTATCACAATACTGGATTTGAACAAACTCACCCCAAACAATGGTTTACAGGGGCTGTAGTTCCTCAAAGAGAATGGTTTGGTATTCCTAAAACTATGTTTCCAGGTGAAGCAGCATATAATAAAGCAATAGCAGAAAGAAGATTAAGGATAAGATCTGCATGGAAAAAATAAATGGCTGATTTAATAGATATATTTGGTGAAGATTTTACAAGTGTTTTAGCATCATTAGATAACCTACCTCCAGAAGTTGAAACTATGTTACTTGGTGTTATGGATAAAATGATTTATGATGTTAAAACTTTTAGCAATAGTTTAGAAAAAACAGTATTCTCAATGACACAAGCTGGTGTAGCTCCAAACATGATTAAAGAAACTTTAGCTAATGATATGGAAACTGGAGGAAGCATATTTGGCAAATTAAGAAATGATACTAAAGCTAGTATAGTAGATGGAATTAACCAATCTGCTAAAATGGGCCAGTATGAAAATTATGATTTAGACAAAGGGCAATTTGCTTGGGTTACTGTTGGTGGTCATAAAGTTTGTGGAGATTGTGATGGAAGGGCAGGGATAACTTTAACATTTAAAGAATGGGAAGCCGAAGGATTACCAGGTTCTGGATGGTCCGTATGTAAAGGCTTTTGTTATTGTGTTTTAGATCCTACAGGACAAATGAGTAAAAAAGTTGATGCCCCTGTTAGTGAAAAAGGTGCTAAAAAAGCTAAATCTAAAATACCAACATTATCTAAGGCCCAAGCTGATGAACTTGCTATGAAATTTTTTAATATGGCTAAAAAACAGGATCCAAATATTACAGGACTTGCAGAAAGATTAGCTTTAGAAACTGGCTCAAAATTACATGGTCTGGACCATAGACTAAAAACTCCTAGATCAATATCCAGAAAGATTATAAAAGAAAATGTAGAAAATGGTGTATCATATTCAAGAATGGCTAAAGAAGATTTATCTGATATTAATAGATATACTTTTATATTAGATGAAGTTACTTATGTTGATGATTATAATAGTATAATTAACAAATTTATAGATGAGGGCTATGATGTAGTAAAAGTAAAAAATTACTGGGATGGTGATGAATATAGAGGTTTAAATGTTAATTTAAGAGCTTTAGATGGTAGAAAAATTGAGATGCAATTTAATACTGCAAGATCACAACATATTAAAGATAAATATTCCCATAAATGGTATGAAGAAGCTAGAGATATAAACACTACTGCAAAAAGAAAAGCAGAAATTCGGAAATTAGCTACAGAAAAATGGAATACAGTTAATAAACCTGTTAATTATGATTCTATAATTTGGTTTCCTTAAATCCAATTTAATTTCCATTTATTAATCCAAGTTTCTATAAATTCTATTGGCATATCTAAAGATTCTGGTCCAGAGTGCCAATTACCACCATCTGATGCACCCAACCAACAGCTTATTAAATCTGGCTCTGAAGTCCAACCTTTATATTGATTGCAATATTCAACTACAAAAAGATCCTCACCTTCCATTAATCTAACTATAGAAAGAGGAATATCTTTTGATTCACCAAAATTAACTTTATATGAAACATCTACTTTTGCCATAAATACCTCAATCTAATTTACCATTAAATACATACAATGTAGTACCAATAACTTTAGTTTTTAATTTATTCTCTGCATAAAAATCAAAGTTATCCTCCCAGAACTTTTCTAAGTCTTTAAAAGTTTTAAATTTAAATTTAGTCCATTTTGGTTTCATTTTAAACCCCCTAATCTAATCTGGAATCAACATAACAGTTGAAATTAGCATTTTTTAGAACAGAAGCAAAGGCTTCACAATATGCTTCCTTTTTCTCTATGCTTTGACCATTATAAGAATTAAGGCCAAAAACTCTAGCAACATGAGAAGGCCAAACTTCCCAACCACCATAATATGATTTGCGACCAATACCATTTTTTCTCATCCAACAAACTAATGACTGACGAGCATTGGTTAGTTTAACCCAAGCAAAACCACAACAGCCTTCTGAAACTACTTCATAAGGCTTATTCCAATCAAATTTATCAAACAAGCCACTAGATTGGACAGCCATTGGTGTAGGAACACATTTATTTAATGCTTCCATACCAGCTTCATGGGCATTAATTAATAACTCTTTATAAACATCTGCTTTTTTCATACTTACTCCTGTTTTATTTTGATTAACTTCTCTCATAACATCATAAATCTAATACTTATATAATATATAAAACAACAATAAAATAATTTTTTTTATTTTTTTAAAAAAAGTTATTGACATATATGTTTTTATGTGTAAATTAAAGGGTTATGAGAAGCACAAAAAAAATAAAGGAGCAAAATATGAAATTTAAACAAAAAATGATTGGTGTTAATAAAAACATAATAAAAAAGCATGAAGATGCTACTTGGACTAAAATTTCTACTTCTGGAGATGGTAAGACTTTTATTTTAAAGCAATTTGATGGTGATACATTAGATACTATTGCTTTAACAATAGAGGAACTTAATGCTATACATGATTTTGTTAATAATGAGGAGGTTAAATGATACTACTAGCTAATTTAAAAGAATATCAAAAGTTTAACCAGCTAAAACGTAATGATAAATGTGGTTGTGGTAGTGGTAAGAAATATAAAAAGTGTTGCATAAATTTTAACTGGAACGTAGATATTAAAAACCCAGATTGCAAATTTACTAAAAATGTTGAATCATTAACTAACGAGAATAAATAAAAATAAAAAAAATAATTAAAATAACTTGCATGGTATTTGTATAACCTCCTAAATTATAGTGTTATGAGAAACGAGAAAACAAAACAGGAGACAAAAATGAGAAATTTAACTTTTACTAGAGATGATATAAAAAGAAGCTATTATGGTGGCCTAGTTAATATAAAAGAAGATCATTGTGAGAGATTAGAAATAGTTACTTTCAATTTTGAAAAGGACAATAAGCCAGGTGTATTAGTTTGGAAGGGAAAACAAACCAAGCCACTACAATATTATAAATTTGCTTCTGTTGAAAAGCAAATAGAGCATGTTCAAAAACTTATGGAAGCTGAAGTTAGAGAACTAGAAGCTAAAAAAGCATTGGCAGAAAAAAAGAAAGCTGCTAAGTGTCCTTTTAAAGTTGGCGACTTGCTTTATGGAACTTGGGGCTATGACCAAACTAATGTTGAAGCCTACCAAGTTGTTGGTTTAAAAGGTAAGTCGAGTGTTGTTTTAAAAGCTGTTTGTCAAGAAATAGTAAAAGGATCTCAAGGTTATGACTGTTGTAATGTTAAACCTGTTAAAGATTCCTTTCTTTCTGGGAAAGAAATAGTTAAAAGGGCTACTACTTATAATGGTGAAAATTGGACTGTTAAAATGCACTACTCATGCCATTTAAGACTATGGGAAGGTCAAGAGATATATAAAAGTTGGTATGCTTAATTTATAACTATCTAAAATAAGCCACAAAATTGCCCCATTTAGGGGCTTTTTTGTTTATTAGGTAAAATCCCATTAGCAAATTTAGTTTCAGCTTCTACAATATCTTTTTGCCATTTATTTAACTTATCTTTAGATGGCCTACCAGGTGGTAATGGATCTATACCTACAGCTTTTGCTCTTTTCCTCCAGTAATGTCTCTCCATTTGTTGGGAATTTATTTTATCTTTCTTATAACTACCCTTTAATTTTGCAGTTTGGTTTCTTTTAACTGCTATTGGATTATCATTATCTGTATTTCTAGGTGGTAGTATTTGATCTGGAAGCTCAAAGCTATTTCCAATTTCTATAGCATCATCTTTAACGATTTCTGCTTCTTCAATATTATCCATCTTTTGCATCTTTTGAAATTGAGCAAATGGAGCTTCTATTTTATGCACTACTACATCTTGAAACTTTCCCCAATGTTTTAATACTAATGTGGCTGCTTGTGTATTTCCTTCTTGCGCTTCCCTAATTTGGGCCATTAATACACTTGGTAAGTATTTACCTGCAACCTCCATAAACCGATCATAGAAAGCATCTATAAATACAGGATTACGTTTCCAATCTCTTATAGTTTGCAATCCTACACCAATTTGTGTAGATAATTCTTGATTAGTTATTGCAGGATTTTGAGCCAATATTTCTATTGATGCCAGTTGTTTAATGTTAAATTTTTTATTTCTTTCTACTAGGTCCATGCTATAATTTAGATATATTAATGTTAATTTTACAAATTTCTTGTAAGTTTAACCCCGAATAGAGGAGCAATTAATCCCCCCATGTACTCCTTATACTGATAACAGATGTTATGTAAACTAAATTTCAATGATTAATTGGCTCTATTGTGAGGTTGATTTGCCCCTAACTAACACTTATTCTATTGCTTGTTAGTCTCTCTTAAATATGTAGCAATTAGTATAGCATCTGCTACCTTTAATGTAACCTTTAAGTCTGGGTATCTCTGTTGTGCTAAATGCTTTAGCTTATTCTTTCTATCCTTCTTTTCTTTAGGCAAGGATCCAAAGTGTTTCATCCAGCGATGAGGAGATACTTGTATATATGGTATCTTTAGAGTAGCTAATATACCTAACCAATTACCATAGTTCTCTGCAAAGGTCCATACAGATCTAACTCCTTGACCTCTCCAACTATGAACATTCTCTATAGCACAATACATAGGTATATCTGGGGCCATCTCTTTTATAAGAGTAAGCTCATCTGCCATATCTGATATAGTATTAGGGCATGGCTTAACATAATGGTTATCGTTATATATAACACAATAACCACCACTCTTACCAGGATCTATTCCTATAAATATCCTATCATCCATCATTACTGGCAATAGGTTGAGGTATGGTATCCATTTGTCTATTACTATCTTTAATTGGTTTTGCATTAGTCTTATTCTTTTTAAGTTCTGCTAATAAGTCTGGTACTTCATCACTAGCATTATCATTAGCTTCTTCTAAGTAGGCCTTCATCCTTTTAGATTGTTCTACAATGTTATTATTTCGGTTGTATATCTCTTTATCTAAATCAGACTTAAACTCCTTAGATTCTTCTACTGTAGGTATTTCATCATTGAACCTTTTTTGATTTATCCAAGTAGCAGGTAATGGAATAAATTGGGCATCTGTGCCACTTTCTTTCCAAAATGCTAACCAACTATCAAGCCCTACCTTTAAAGCCTTTAATTCAGCCTTTTTAAGCCTTTTAAATGATGTTTCTGCTTTTTCTTTAGCTTGTTTCTTTGGATAAAGTTCATAAAATTGTTCAAATGTAAAATCTTGTTTAGTGGTTTTCTCAAGATTTTTCTTTGTACTTATATTATTCTTATTTATACTATTCTTAATTATATTAGATTGTGAGGTAGTCCTACTTGAATCCTCACTTAGTTCTACCTTAGTCCTAATTGAATCATCTATTTCCTCCTTAGTAAATGTATACTTACTAGGTGTAGCATGATTAATCTTTTGGTATGTATGCCAATTTTTAAACCTTAGTAGTTTGGTTCCATCAATATCATGCCCTTTTTCTAACAACCTTAGTTCTAACATATTACTAATGTAGTCCTCAATTAGTCCTAACTTAGTTGTACTTAATGGTAATACTTGGGCCTTAATACTTATTATTTTATCTTTAAATATACCTTCATCATTAGCAAAGTTCATCATACCAATAAATAGTAGCCTTGCTTCATCATTTTTTAAAGATAGAAACTTTTCATCAGTCCAAATATCTGGGTGTATCATTCTTTTTCTAGCCATGTTGCTCTCCTTATAGTATTTTATTCAATAATCCTTTAGAATCTTCTCTATATAATATTTTGTTTATTAATTTGTATTTTAAACCTTTATATCTGTAATTCTTATTAGTTTTAAACTCCATATTATATTTAGGATCTAAAGTTTCAATAAAAAACCTCTCGATCTCATCTAGTCGGTTATTTTCAATAGGCATATATAACACTCTATTATATTCTTTATCAATTTTATGTTGAACTAATCTAGCTGCTAAATTAACAGATTGGCCAACATATACTATTTGACCAGAATCTATTAAAAAATAAACACAAGGTGGAATTAAACTAAACTCATATAAATCTCCATTATGGTTAGTTAATTCTTCTGGTACTATAGTAGGTTTTTTAGCATTATTTAATGTAACATTGAAATTAGTTAATATTTTACTTCCATTATGAGAAGTAATTAACTGCTCTCTTATCCACTTAGCCACTTCTTGAACTTTATAACCTTTATTTTTACCAATATAATAACATGGTATATAGCCAAGTTTATCATACTTATATATATCTCTTTTTTTAATAAATTTTGTTATATTTTTAATAGATGAATTATTTAATATCTCATCTAATGTTTTCATATTATCAAAATTTGTATTCATTACTCCACTACCTTTACATACATTGGACACCATTCAGATGATCCAGGTACACAACTAGAATAGTCTGCTGATAGTGGTTCTGCACAACTTATTACTAACATTGAAATAACCATAGCTGTTGCAAACCCTATACCAAAATAATAATTTTTATCTTTCATTATGCTCTCCTTTTTTTTGCCAAGTTTCTATTATATCTCTGCGTAACATTATTATACTATATTTACCATTAGATAAATCTTTATAATCTTGTATAATTTCTTTTTTAGGTGTATTAGTTAAAAAATACTCTACCATTTCTCTAGTTATCATGCTTCTGCTATCCTTAAGCCTTTTAAGTTCATTTCTTTCTCAAATTCTTCTAATTCATATTTATAAAGAATTTCCATTGTTAAATGTGTATCTTTTAATACATCTATTTTAAACAATCGGCCTTCTTCTTCAAATCTTTTACTACCTTGAACACTTATAACTTCACCACTCTCATCATCTATATAAATTTTTAAAGCTAGAATTTTGGCCATTGGTTCCTCATTTGTTTTAATTTTTGATTGTGCTTTTTTTGATACTCTAGCCTACATGGATTGCAATATGGGTGTTTATAACCTCTAGTTACAATATAATCACTATCTGGCTTATCTTCTTTACATATTTTACAATTCTTCATAATTCTATGGGGCCAGTAAATAATTACTAGCCCCTTTCCTCCACCTTCCTTGCTATAAAAAACCCCCTATTATTTTGATTCCTATAGCTGTGGAAAAAATTAAGCAAGAAGCCTAACACTTGGTGGACAAGTTTTATTAGGATAGTCATAGGTCTATCAACTCCTTGCTTAGATCTTTTAATCATTTTCATGCTTATTAAATAGTGCAACAATAAGTATTCCAAAAAAAACTCCAATCCACATACCAATTACTATATAGACCATAAAATGCATTATTTAAATAGTGTTCCATTCCATTCTGTAATTTCTTTTTTAACTGTTTTACTATGGCTTTGTCTATCTGCCCACTTCTCACCTCTTAATTCCTTATTGTGTTCTTGGATCTTTTGTCTACACCTCCAAATTGAAACAAAATTAGGCAATTCTTTTCTACTCAACATTGTTAATAACTCCCATGCTGATAATTCTTTAGATCTTTCAATGCCTATAAAATAACACCAGACAAGAGAAACTAACATTTGGTCATTATCTCTAGTTTTTGGATATTTTACTAAAATTCTACTTACTCTATCTTCTAATTTTTTTATCATAATAGTAGGAGGGGGGCTGTGAGCAAACCAGTTAGAACTTTGTTATGAGAAATACTGGTCCAGGAGCTTTAGCCCCCCATAATTTAATTATACTAAATCACCTTTCCTTATTAAACTAGCTACTGCTGTTTCTAGCTTTTCAACTCTTACAGCTAACTCATGAGTATCTATATTATCTTTAGAAAATTGTTTTTCAAAATTCTCATAAGATTTATGTTTAGCATCTTTTTGTGCAAAACCTGCACCAACAGGGCTACTTTCAATAGGATTACCTTTATGGACCACTTCTACATTAAAATAACCATACTGGTATTCTTCACTTGGCCCAACTTTCTTTATTTTAATCTGATCTCCTTTATCCACATTTTGTTCTTTTAGCTTCTTTATCAAACCTTCAGAAGGCATAAAATGGTCATGGCCTGTTATAGTTTCTTTTATTTTAACAACATACTTTTTACCAAAAGTAAATTCTTCATACCCTGCACTTTCTATAACTAAAGTTTCACTTTCTTGATCGTTAGGGAATTTTAACTGCTTTTCTTTGTCCATCTTACTTACTCTCCTTTTTTTCTTTTAATGTATAAATATTAGGTAATTCTGGCTTTAATTTAATCTTAGGCATATTATCTCTTTTATCTTTTAGATTATACTCAAATAACTCATAAACATTAAACCAAGTTTCTGGAACAAATTTATATTCTACTAACTTATATTTGCCCCTTGAATTTAAGTATAACCCTGCTAGTTTATCTATCTTACCAACTTCTTTACCATAAATGTGATCCCATAATATCTTATAAGAAGTTAATTGTAATTCATGGCTTTTATATTCTTTACCTGTCTTTATATCCACCAGCCAAATCTTACCATCTATTCTCATTACGTTATCTGCTGTTCCAGCAAATGGATATATTAAACTACCATCTTCAAATCTATCATTTGTATATAAACTTATTTCTGTAGCAATAGATTCTGGATTATGCTCATGACAAAAGTCTATAAATGCCCCTAGCCTTAATTTAACTTCATCTGGTATATGATTAATAGTAGTTTTTTCTAATGTAGTATTAAGTGAGTCCTCACTTAGAAAACCATAACTACAATCTACAGTCTCACCCCAGATTAAATACATACACAGGGCATGAACCATAGTTCCAATATCAGCCCTTTCATTAGCATATTGCATAGCATCAGCATAACTTTTTGCATTACCCAACCACATTTTAAAACCAATACCTTTATCAAGAACATTATCTAATATAGTCGTAGAACTATAAATATAGGTCCTCTCATCCTCTTTTACGTCTCTCTGGTAATAAGTTCTACCATGAGCAGTATCTAGCCTAGAAATGGGTATATTAGAGGTAACAAGGTTATTATCTACTAAATCTGGATAAGATGCCTTTTTTATCTGTTCCTCTGTATATACTACTGGTTTAGCCATTCTCTAACTCCTTTTGCTATTATTTCTTCATAAAAAGATTTTAAATTGAATTTACAACCTCTTTTTCTTTGCTCCAGAGTATGCAAATCTTTAATATCTAAATGCAACTCTCTACTTATGCTAAAATTAAGCTGTTGCTTTTCTTTAGCAGGATCATTTCTCAGTATTATTTTTGTCTTTTCTTGCATCTTCAAGTAACTCCTTCTTTTTTTTATCGTAATAGTATGCTTCTGTTAATTTTCTATTATATCTACCACTTTTATAATAATTATTCATGCAAATAAATCCTGCTGTTTAAATCTTTTGTCTGCAATTTTAATGTATTCAGGATTAAGCTCAACCCCTATCCACTTTCTTCCTAATCTCTGGGCCACCCACCCTGTTGTTCCACTACCAAAGAAGGGATCCAGTACAACACCATCTTTAGGACAACCAGCTTTTATACATAATTCTGGCAGTTCTGGTGGGAATGTAGCAAAGTGTGCTTCTTTATATGATTTAGTCGTTATCTTCCATACACTTCTTTTGTTTCTACCACTTTCTGGTGCAAATCTTTTCATATCATCACATTTTTGTGGTGAGTTTCTTCCCTCTACCTCTACTCCATCCCAGCCATATTCTGCTCTTTTAAGGCTAATTTCAGATACAGGCTCTCTAATAGCATCTATATCATAAAAGTATTTAGGTGATTTACTAAGTAAAAATATATACTCATGTGCTTTAGTACATCTATCTTTAACACTTTCTGGCATAGGATTAGGTTTATGCCATATTATATCTTGCCTTAAATACCAGCCATCAGACTGTAGTGCAAATGCAACTTTCCAGGGGATTCCAACTAAATCTTTAGGTTTAATTGTATCGCCATAATCTTTTTTATGTGAATACTCATACTTTTTATCATCATTTTTAGATGCACATAATCCTTTCTGTGATACTTGTGAATTTGGAGTTCTTGAATAGCTATCCCCTAAATTTAACCAAACAGTTCCAGACTTTTTCAATACTCTTTTAATTTCTCTGAATAACTTTACAAGGTTTTGAGCAAATTCTTCAGGGGTTTCTTCTAGTCCAAGTTGTTTATCTACCCTTTTTGCACCACACCTACTGCAAACTGATTTATAAATAGCATCTCCAACTCCATTCATTTCTTCAAAATTCTTATGGCCAGTTATAGTTTTATCAGATTTTTTAGATTCTCTTTTATGGCTACATTCAGTATCACCTCCCTCCCATTCAGCAGTTCCATAATCTCTTAACCCCCAATATGGAGGAGATGTTACAACACAATCAACAATTTCATCAGGAAAAGTTTTTAAAACATCTATGGAATTGCCTTGATATATTCTATTAAAGCCTATACTCATTTTAATAGCTCCTTTAATGATTCTAATGATAATTCCACTCTTTTAACTAATTTACCTTTACCCTCGCATCTTTTACAGCCTATTTCAATGCTATATTTGCCGTTCTGAGACAAAGTTTTATCGTTTAGTGGTAAATACCCACTTCCATTACAATCTGGGCATTTAGACACCTTTTTGGAAGGAATTAAGAAATCCATTAAGCAACCTCCTTTCCTGTCCAATAATTAAAATTGCTTCTAAAAATATGAGTTTGAGATTGGTATAATGCACCTACTAAACCCTTTCCAAAACTCTTTCTACAAACCCAAGCAGGTAGCTTAACAGTTCCTGTTTTCAAACCTTTTTTTGAATAAGTAGATTCTTTTTTAGCAATAGATATAAATTGTTTACAACCTGTCTTTTCAACATATTCATCTGATAATCTCCAACAAAGACCATAAGCACCATTAACAACTTTTGCACCTGTATCTTCATTAGTTTTTATATCTAATAATGTATCAAATTCATATAGACCTTTATTTTCAAGGATAGCAATTTTAGAATCTATTGTTTGGTCAGACATTTCATTAACCCTCATTGAAACAAAACAATCATCTATATCAGTTTCACCATTTCCTATCCTTTTCCATCTTTCTTTCCTAGATTCTTCATTATGTTTTAAAGAATCCTTTAATGATTTAAGTAAATTTTTACCATATTTCATCTATGCAACCTCCTCATCACAAATAGCAGATTCAATAATAGCATTACGACAAGTATACTGATAGTCATAATCACCACTTGAATCAAATATATCAGTATCGACATCATCTCTCATAAATGCTTTTGCCTTTGCCTTTGCTTGTGTTTTGCTTGTAGCATAAACATATACATCTTGATATACTACTGTGGGAATACGACACTTAACTGTATATAATTTTTTATCAGCCATCTATGCAACCTCCCAACTTAATATTACAGATTCAACTTCATTTAAAGTTTTACAACAAGCAGTTCCTTGACTATCTGGCTCAATAGCACATACTTCATATTTCAAACCATCATAATAAGAATCTAACTTTTCAAGATGTAATCCTTTAGATTTTGCTAGTTTTTCTAATTTACTGAATCTTGAATTTTTTTGTGGCTTTTTATTTTTTGGCATTTTTTTTAAATAAATACCATCAGTCCATAATATACCTTCCATCTATGCAACCTCCTTCTTATTAGCCATGTGAAGTTTATACAATGCTTCAATTTCTTTACCAGTTAGTTCCATATATCTTGGTAAATACTTTCCAGATTCATCATACGTTGGTTTATTTAAAGTATAAAAACTACCATATTTATAATTAGAATATCTATTTAATGCTATATCAATAATGTTAGTTAATTTACTTTTTTGTAGTTTTATTTGTAATCCATCAAGGTCTATAGTCTCACCTTCTAAGAATGATTTTATTATGTTTTTAGTTATTTTGAACCAACTAGGCTTTTCATTAGCCATTTTATCTAGCCAATATTGGGCTTTATCGTTTGTACATTTGGCACTATAAGTATTTGAGTTTTCCATCATTTGCTCCTTGTTTATTTTATTTTCATTCCTCATAACTCAAGTAATTTAGAACAATATGAGCATATTGTCAAATACTTTTTTTATTTTTTTTATTTTTTTTATTTTATAGAGGTGAAACAACAAAAGCCCCTTTGAGATCTAAAGGGGCTTTGTGGTCCATCATTAGCCATTAACTAGCTGGAGAGCATAAGAGTGGGGCTATTGAGGAAAGTTTTTTACCAAATTTCTTTTATGGTCGCTGAAAATGAAAAAATATTGTTGGCCACTTGGTTAAATTGGAAGCTCTTATTTTGAAATTTAGCAATAGCAAATACTTTATTATATCAATATTAGGTTGCCATATAAAGGGTAATTGTGCATCTGTTAATTGTAAAATTCTTAAAATTACGTTACTACTTAGCATATTTTGCTCTGATATAGCACCTGTAGCATCATTTATTGAAACTTCATCACTAAAAATTTTATCTGCATCTAAATATGAGAATTTAATTTTCCATATTCTTCTGCCCACCCTAGATAAATTTTGACTTGTTCCACCAAATTCCCATGCTCCAACACCATCACCCCAGCCACTAGGTTTTGTATAGTTAGCATTAGTTATTGTACTACCCCCCTTTGTAGTTACTTCCTTAATTCCATCAAAATCATAACTAATCGAAAGCCTAAGATCTGGACTGACTGGGAAGCTAAAAAAACTGCCTAGCAAAACCGAGCCTACCCTTCCTTTTACTTTTGCAGGGGTTGAACTTAAACCATCTAAATAACTTATACCATACCCAGAAACTCCATAATTTGCATTTACCATACCAGAAGAAAAAGTAATTTTTGAATCTGAACTATCTAAAAATTCTACATTAGTATCATTACCTAAACAGGCTATATATGGGTTGGGCTTCATAAAAGCATGGTTACTATAGTCTGATACTAAATTATCAGCATAAGAAGGTATATCTAAAGCAGTTGTAATGTCTTTAGGAACTACTGGTAAAGTTCTAAATACAGGATCTAAATCTGCTATTAAATTTGTATGCCTTAACCACTCTAAGGCATTAATATATATTCGAGGTTTTGCTACTTGATTTGCTGCCAATTTTCACTCCATTATTTTGGGTTTTTGTTGGTTTAAATTTGTTTTTAACTTTAAAGTATAAATCTTTTGAAACATCACTATGATCTTTCCCAGTCATGACTGTACTATCTTTTAAGTGTATATGATAAAAGCCTTCGTATATCTCTCCATCTTCTGTATAAAGTTTTCTAGTATCATTTTTAGTATGTAAATTTTGTATAGTTTTTTGATTTAAAGATGTTTTACTAGGTATATGGCCCTTTTTATTACCTCTATTTAATTCTTCTGATTTTAATGTTATTGATTCTGCTACTCCTAACATTTCTGCATAATCAGCTAATTTTTTTATTATAGTTCCAACTTCCTTTTCATCTCTATTTACAGCTATAATAGATGTTATTGATATATTGCCTACATATTCAAATAAATTAGTTAATGATTCTGTAGTTTCTGCTATTGGAAATATTAAAATCATATTATCATTTGCATTTAATACATAGCTAGAATTTGTTTTATCCTCAATAGATATTCCACCTTTATAATTAATTTGAAGCCCTATTATGTTATCGCCATGAATATAACAGCTCCCATCACCATAATATAATTTTACTTCATTAGCCATTTAAACCATCCTCCATTTAAGCACAATTATTCATAACACAATGTGCAACTTGAACAATATCTAATACATTAAAATTTCCATCATTATTAATATCGTTGCATGAATAATTAGTTGAACAATTATCAGCGAGGACACAATTAGCCATTCTTACAACATCAAGAACATTTACATTACCATCACCAGTTAAATCATATACATTTTCACCACAAGTTTTATGTTCAAATCTAATAGGTACTTGAATGGTATAAAATAAATCCCCTAAAATACCTTTAGTATCATAAACTTCTAAAGATAATATTACCTGTATATCTATATAATTATTTTCAATTCCCATATTTCCTGTTTCACCAACTCCAGGCCTAAACTCTCCAAAATAGCCACCATGTGTCAAACCATTATTAGACATCAATGGCTCTAGGTCTATAATAGAAGTTACTTTATTAGTACAGTAGTTATCATCTTCTTTAGGATATATGTTAATATGATCTTGTGTAACATTTACATACTCTACATCCGATAATCCAGGACCTGTTTTAATATAGTCATTATCTACAGATTGCCAACCCTCATTAATTGAACCACTCATTCCTTCAAAAGTAATATATTTAGTATTTTTGCTTCCATCATTAAAAGTATCAGAACTTTTTTCCATGTCATACATCATATCTCTTGGATGTTTCCAAGTTTCATTTAACATTTTTACTTTACAAGTTCTTACTGCAAATCTATTATACTCAGTATCTTGTATAATTATTTCAAAAGCACCTCTATGACTAAAGTTTTCATTGTTGGTTGTACTAGCTCCTAAATACAATCCTCTTAAATTATCTATTTGGTTGTGATCTGATAAATCACCTCCTAGCCCATAAATAGCTTCAGCAAAATCAAAGAAAATGGCACCTGGCCAACAAGGACCTTGAGGGTTTCCATCATGATCGGTAAAGCAATTATTTTGCCCTTCGTTGCTACTTAAAGAATTTGGTTTTGTTACCAAAGTAAATTTTAAAGCAGAATGGGTTTCTGTATTAAAATACAAAGGTGATGGATACTCCTCATATACACCTGCTTCTTTATTCCAGCCATAATTAGGTAGTGGGCCAGTACAATCGTAATAATTGTGAGGAGGAAACTCTACGAACGAGCCATTTTTTTTCCACTCCAGATGGCCATGATCTGGAAAAGTTACTGAAAGGTCAGTATTCTCGAAAGTTCTTGTCTTGCCATCTAAAAGAATTGGAAATATATTCACATCTGTTACTCTAGGTAGTAAACCACCCTCAATTAATACATCATTTACTTCATCATAAATTCTATATTTATCACCCTCATACAAATGTAAATTATTTATACCATCCCCATCTATAGAATGATGATAAGCATGACAAATACCTGCCCCTATATTTTCTAAACCTTGCTCTGGTAGAGCTAAATCTGGAATATTTTGAGATGCAGACACCCCAGTTTGAGCATAACATTTACTATCCCAAGCGTTCCATATATTCAAAGCCCATCCATCTACTGCATCATTAGATTCTTGGCACAATGTCATATCTTGTACTGTTAAGTCTGCACATACACCTTCTTCTTCACTTGCACCTGCTGAGTAACATTCACTTGGATCACAAGCATAAGAGCCATTACCACATTCATAATAATTTTCTACACCACCACCATTACAATCACCACAATCATTTACAAAAGCACTACCCCCACAAACACCTTCACAATCTACATCTCCATCTGGGCAATCACAACATCCAATCTCTGGGGTGTCATCAAAGCAAGTTCCACCACAAGTTCCACATATATCATATTCAGCATCCCCTCCACAAACATCATTACAATCATAACCAGCTCCACAAAAATCCATTTTTAAACTATGTAGCATAGTTGCTTCTATTTCTACATAGTCTAAAGTCTTGGTTGTACTTGTAACTATAAATTTTCCGTAAATAGTTTGGCCATTAAGATCACTTTTTTGTGATGTATAGTTTATACCATAAGGATTTATATCTTTGCCATCAAATTGCACTATGTCAGAAACCTCAATATTTAGACTAGATATAGGCAATTTACAACGAATTTTTAAATGCAGGTTCATGTTCCAAGATAATATCCACCTTGCCATTTCCCCTGCTGTTTGCATAGATCTAATAGTTTTACAGCCATCATGATCTACAACTAATGTACTCTCGCTGTGGTCATCTTTTAAATTATAATAATCAAAAATTTTACCTTGTGTTTCTTCACCAAATGTATCTGATACAGTTACTACATTTTCTTCTAAGTATTCCTCTAATTGATAATCCCAATTATATTTAAAAACTACCTTAGTATATACAGTTTTAGTTCTGGAATATGAAATAGATATAATTTCATCTCTTTTAATAATATGCTTTTCAGATCCATCTTCTTGGTTATTTACTACGTTAAAAGTTTCATAGTCTAAACGTATAAAATTAAATCTAAAATCTCCTTTAGAATCAAATCTAATTATGTAAGGTGAAACTGAAGTTAAATCTTCAAACAATTTTTTTGTGTTTATTTTCTCATGAATAGTAAATTCATATCTTAAACCTCCATAACTCGCTGGTTGAGCTAAAGCAGTATCTTGTGATATAGTTACAGTCGATCCTAATTCAGTTTCTAATATGTTAGTTATAACATTTTTAAGTGATGGATTTCCAGCTTCTCTACCCCAAATATTAGCATAAAATTGTTGACCTCTAGCATTTTCTATATCTATTAATGCCTTTGCATCTACTTCGTTTAAATTTCCTTTATATCCATCTGCAAAAGCTCCTATGGCCATTTTTATTCTCAAGTTGCTAGTTGAGCTATCCCAATCTGCAATACTATACTCAGTCTTGCCCCCAAAAATCATCATATATAATCCATTTTGTGGAGCATCATCTCCTAATCCACAATGATCGTATATATATATTATAGGCAATTGCCTAGATGGACTTGAAGGATCTCCACCATCACTGGCAGTTACACCACTAGATTCTACCCAATATTTAATATCAATAGGCTGGTTTTTATATGTATAATTCCATGCTGCACCTGCAACCAAGCTATCATCTTCATCTGGAAACCCAAAAATATCATCTAAATTAGTATAATCAATTCTAGTATTATGAACATTTAGAAAGTATAGACTTGGATCGTATCCTACTTCTGCTGGCACAAGCCACAATCTACTGGGATGAGGTGTAAGTTGTTCAGCTGGAACTGGCAATCTAATTTCATTAATATAAACTCCAAGCATTTTATAATTAGCCATATCACTAAAATTTGGTTGAACGGATATTTTTAGTTTAAAATAATAATCATCATTTATTCTTCCAGAAACATTATACCCTGTACTAAAACTAAGATCATTTTCTGCTATAGATGAGGAAAAATTAATAGAATTATTAATTCCATCAGCTAATTCATTTTGCTGTTGGGCTGTTAATGTATTATCTACATAATCAGTATTAGATTCACTAAATGATACTGATGGTTTATAATAATATTCCCCTTGTAATAAATTATTATCTAATAATAATGTAGAATTAAGTTGTATATATCCACTATCTTGCACTTGTTCCCATTGGTTAGCACCTTCTATGCTCCCTATTTGTTCATCTGTTAAATCACTACCATCTTCACCTTGAGCTTGTATATCTTCTAAAGTTCCTATATCTTTAATAATGTTTTTTAAAATTGGAATATATGTATTACCATCCCCTATATAAACTGGATCTAAATTTTCACCCAAAACACTATCTGAGCTAGAAACTGAATGAAAAGAACTACTATCTGCTATTAATTTATCAGACTCATCTAATATACATGGGCTTTTATTCACTATACCAAAAACCATAGGCTTTGGTTTACCTCTATCTTTTGAACTTATATCACCAGCTAAATAATTTTCTGGTAATGGTAAATCTCTATGTAATGTTAATTGTGATTTATCTTCTACAGTTATTCTAACTTGTTCATCTGTTAAACTATAATCACTTATTTGGCCTACAAATACACTTAAAGCATCATCTAAAGTGGTTGTTGAAGCACTTTTCCAATAAACATTAACATTAATGTTTTGAATACCACCTTTAATTAAATCAAGCTCACTAAATCTTACTCCATTATGTGCATAATTACTAATATTTAATGAAATATAATTAATTTTATAATTTCTTTTTTCAATATCTATACTTTCTTTAATAGATGGAATGTTTAATAATATTGGTGAAAATTCGGCCCCATCAAAAATTAATGATTGTGTAGAGATATTAATTCCAGATGTTAATGTGCCATCTGTAGAGCCAATATTAACTATTGGTATTAAATTAGTGTTTTTAGAAGATATATCGTTCTTAAAAGAATCAGATAGCTTTAATGCCACTTAAACCTCCTTCTTCATATTTACCCCATTTACCTTTAGTGCAATAGGCCCATTTCATTTTATGTTTTGGTCGCATCCAGCATCCACAATCAGAGCATCTTTCATCTTCTGTAAAAAATTCACAATTAGTACACAAATCCCATCTCTCCTTTAACACCTTCTCATCATAAATTAAATTGCTTTTTACAGACTGTGGTGCTACTCTTAAATCAATATCTTTATTTTCTTGAACATATATAGATGATTCTATTTCGGCCTTCTTTTTAACTAATTTTTTTCCAATAGAAATATTAACAGCTAGTAACCATTCGATAAATAGTTCTTTACTTGTAAAAACTTGGAATAGTTGCTTAATTGATTCTAAAATTTTATTCATCTGAACTACACAGTTGGGAGCAAATTAAAATTAACTCCCCTTCTAACAGCTTCTCTTATTTTTTCTGACAGCTCACCTACTACAAAATCTTCTGTTAGCACATTTCCAGTAACAGAAACATTTACTGTAGATCCACCTTGTGGTCCATCTACGTTTGGACCTTCGAGGGGTGTAATTTCAACCTTTTCAGCACCAGCTTCACCTGCCAGAATCATAGTTGGTTGAGATACAACCTCATCCATTCCATATTGGGCCTTTTTCATTTCTGATAAACCCTTTTCTACTTGTATAGTTTGAGCTAACCCTGCAGCTATTACAGCTGCCATGTTCATAAATCCTAAAGGTGTAGGCGCACCAGTTGGTGGTGATATAGCTGCCATAGCTGCTGAAGCTGTGTTAGCTATAATTGCCCCTTGCTGTAATCTCCCAGTAACTAAAGCAGAGCCTTTAGAAGCACTATTTAATTGCGACATAGCACCCATTAATTTACCAGATGTATTTAATGTGGTTTTTATTCTTTCTTTTTGATAAAATTCTACAACCTTTTGCTTGTCTTTTTCTGTTGCATTTAATAACTCTAATTCTTTTAAAGCTGCCTGTTCTTTAATTTCTAAGGATGCAAATTCATATTGCTTCAAGCTGTCTAATACTTGAGCTTGTTGCTCTGGTGTTTGTATTTGATTTAATTCATTTTGAGCATTTTTTTCTTCTTTTAATTGGTTTATTCTTTTATATCCAGCTGCTAGTTCTTCACTTTTGCTATCTATTTTTTCTTTTATTATTCTAATATTTTCTTTTTCTTGTTCTACTATTTTTGCAATAGCCTTATATTCTTGGTCAATTTCAATATTAGTACCTTTTAATTGATATTCGTATGATTCTACAGCATCCCTTGCTAAAACATATTGCTCTGCTAAATGATTTACCTCTGTTTGTAATGTTGAAACAATTTGCTCTTGCTGTGCTAATGTCAAATCTTTATTTGCTTCTATAATGCCCCTAATAGCATCTTCATGATCTTTCATAGTTTTAATTAAAGGCTTTTGAGCATCATCAAAGTTTCCAAATACTCTAACTATATCATCAGCCATATTAACTAAAAACGTAAATCCACTTACTAATAGTTTTAATGGCCCATCTACTAATTTAAATATTTTGATACCTAAAGATGATAGTGCTGACATCATAATAGTTAATTGGCCTTGTAAAGTATCTAATTGTATATTAGCCATTTTTTCTGCCGAACCACCAGCATCTTCAAAAGCAGTAGTTAATGTTTCTAAATCATTTGCACCATCTAACAATATACTAAAAGCTGATATTGCCCTTTGTCCTACTAAGTCTTTCATTTCGGCTGTAGATATGCCTTCTTCTTTTAATTTGATTAATGCTGGTACTAATTCATCTACACTAGAAACACTACCACCCAATCTCTGAGAAAGTTTAGAATTTTCATTAGATAGTTCTAAAAACACCCTTCTTAATGCTGTACCAGCCATAGATCCATCAATACCTGCATTAGCTAACTTTCCTAGTATTGCTGTTGTTCCCTCTATACTAAACCCAGCAAGTTTGGCTACTGGGGCCACATAAGTCATAGAATTACTAAACTTATCCATATCTAAAGCTGAAGCACTAAAAGATTTCGCCATAACATCTGTAACTCTAGTTGTTTCGGAAGTTGATAAACCAAATCCTCTTAAAGTCGAACCTGCTACCATAGCTGCTTCTGGAAGTTCAGCACCCACAGCAGAAGCTAAATCTAATGTGCCTTTAGTTACGTTATTAATTTCACTTGCTGTAAAACCTAGTTTAGCAAATTCTGTTTGCAAATTAGCAACCTCACTAGCAGTAAATTTTGTAGTTGCACCTAATTGCATGGCATTTTTTTCTAATGCTTTAAATTGTATTGCAGTTGCACCAGATACAGCTTTTACATTTGCCATAGCTTGTTCAAATTCCATACCGACTTTAACAGCCTTGCCAAGAGCAAACATAGCTGCAGTAGCACCTGCGATACCAGCTGCCATTAGTGCAAAACTTTTAGTAGCACCACCAGTAGCTTTTTCCATAGACTTTAATTGTGCTTTGGTTTTAGCTATTCCCTGCTCTTTTACTATTATTTGTAATTGCTCTTTATTTGTTGCCATCTTCAGCCTTTTGCTTTAATTTACTTTCTCTTAATGAAAGTGCTTGTTTTATAATATAGTATTTTTGCACCCATACAGAGGGTGTATCGCCATAACTACCACTATATGGAGGTGTATTAGTATCTTTTGAATAAATGTACCTAGATATGTCTTTTTGGTCCTTTTCATCTACTATGTGATTAGGGCATACAAAAAAAGGTAGTTGCTCATAGATATTATTTAAATCTGTGAATTGGCTACCTTTCTTGTGATGTTCCTTAGATTCTTGGCAGAGGAGTGCTATATAATCCCAAACATCATTTATAGAATTAAAAGTTATTGTTTTTCTCTTGTCATCGGTTACTATACTTTTAAATTCATATGGAAATTTATGAAAATTACAATAGTGGCCCTCACAGCCCTTGTCTATTAATACATTTAATCCTAACTGGAGGGCTTTCTGGGGTTTACTATTTGACATTCCTGTATTAATCCCACCAACTCCAATCTTTCATTTTCTGTTAATTGTTTTATTACACTATCTGGAGGTGCTACACCATTAGGCTTCCAATCTTGGAACTCACCACCCCCTAGACCAGTTCTAATCCATGCTAAATTAGCTTTATTTGAATTTCTTATTGTTTTTTCGTTATCACCAATAAAATAAATTTCTGGAATATCTTTTAAATCAGCTATCTGATCTTCTGTTAATTCCTTAATCTTTACTTTTCTACCACTTTTTAACACCTTGTCAAACATCTATGCTCTCCTTATTGTTTATTAATTCACTTTAAGAACTGCCAAATTTCCACTAGCTGAAGCTCCAGTAGTTGCTGTGAATGGTATCTCGACAAACATTCCTTCGTCTGCAAAATCAATATTGTGGCCAGTCATTCTAGCAGATGGAATACTAATATCCCAAGTAGAACCATCATTTAATGCTATTGCATATCCAGTAGCAGAAGATGCAGTCCAATCAACTAAAGCATCAGCCATATTAGCATCATATTTTACTGTTATTGATCCAGATATATCAAATAAACCACCTCTTACATAACCATCTGCTTCTGCCGAAGTTCCTTGCCATCCTACTCTAGTTGCTGGGTTGTTAATTGTCAGAGTAAAAGCCTTACAAGTTACAGCATGGCCCCCCAGAGTTAAAGTAGTAAAATCAAATAAACCTTTTTCCCAGTCCGAAGCTGTAGATGCTCCTGTTACTGCTGAATCATGTATAATAGGTTTATAGCCAGACATAAACTGCCCAGAAGCATGAAGCCTACCTGCATCTGTTCCCATATCCATAGATAATGTAAGATTTTGCAATACTGCCGAGTGCATAGTCTGGTCATCTGAATCTAATCCTGTTGTACTTGTTCCAGCTTCTAAATGAACTATACCAACATTATCGGCTGTTGTTGAACCATGAGATAAATCTTCATGTGCATCATGCACAGCAGAGTTAATTGTTATTGTTCCTGTTGTGTCGGCTACACCAGTTACCAAACTAACTAAAGTTTCTAGCATTATATTATTTTCTACTAAATAGTCAAAATCAAAAGTCCATATTCCAGATCCATAATGTCTTATAAAATCACCATCCTCATAGGCCCTTCTTCCTGTTCTCATAACTGTAGCAGTTTGAAAAGCACCATCATAATTTATTCCATTCATTTGATTTAGTCGCATAAATAAATTTGTTCCACTTACAAAATCGGCATCAGCTAAATCTCCATCTCCTCCAATCGCTAAAGCAGATACATCTTGCTTACCTACTATTAATTTATATTCTCTTCCAGAAGCATTAGTCGCCATTGTTTATATCTCCTCAATTAAATTGTTTATTATAAAATATTCCATTTGTTTTTGGGGAACACCTGTTAAATCTACAGAAGAACCTTTTAATAACAACTCATGTTGCTCATCTGTTAAAAAACCTGGACCACCCATAAAAACTTTAAAGTTTTCTGTAGCCTTGTATAGATTCTTTTTTGTAGCCTTTTTTGCTTTTTTGTCTGCCATAATATCCCCTTAATTTATGAATTTTCCCTAGTTAATTTGCAATTAAAATTAAATTTTGCCACATTTAACCCATCTATTTCTTCTTCCCCTTCTGCAAAATCATTAATTACAACTTCATCACAGCTACCATCTATCCATTTATGTTGGATAGTGTTTACTGTGGTAGACACAGCCCTAGCATTATTATATAATAATTGGAATACTCTTTCTATATCATTATAAAATTGTTTATAAAATATTTCTGTAGGATTTTTTTCTATTTCATATAACGATATTTCTATATTATATTGCTTTTGCCAAGCTGTTTGTAAATCTTCTTCTGTTGTCGCACTATCACCCCATATTCTAATACTAAATGGATCTTGGTGTATTATTTGAGGAGCAATATAAATTTTTCCATAGTTATACTCGGTTATGAATAAATCTCTCAAAGGATCCATAACATAGTCATAAAATACATTTTCATAAGTAACTGCCAAAGTTATCTCCTTGTCATGCTAATAGATCCTATAGAGGAAACATCAGCATTTATAGATGAGGAATGGACCTCAATTTCGTATTCATCATTTGCATTAGTTACTGCTGTTGAAACATCATCTCCAGACCATCTTATATATAATCCACTTGCTACATGGTCATAATCTCCAGTTATTTTTTCTTCTGTTATAACTTGATTATTTTTCAACGTATTGCTATCTTTAACCCAAACAGAGTAGGTACTTGTTCCTATCGCACCCCCAGTTATAACTTTAATTTTTATTAAATCATAGCCCCAACTATTATAATTTCCTTTTAGCTCTACTGGTCGTAAATCTGAACCTGCATTAACAGATACTTCTCTAATAACACCTCTTGAACTATCGGATGATACTGCTGTTGGCAAAACTATTGTTCCAGACTTTAGGCCTTCTAAAATCTCATTTAATTCTTCTTGGAATGGTGGTATAACGTCATTATTTGGATCATGGGCCTTTAGTAATAAGATAACTGTTTGTAGTGCTACAGCATGAACTATAACCTCTGGATAGTTACCTTCTCTATCCTTCATTATTTCCCTAGACATCCTACTATCTAAATGTGATTCTATTAGCCTTGATGCCTTTCTTCTAAACCTTGTTTTAATTGTAGTCCAATCATCACCAGCTTCCATAATCATGGTATTAGGATCAGCTCCAGATGTTCCTGCTCCACCATCATTATAATATTCTACTTTATCATCTGCTTCTACATATTTCCATTGTCCATCTGCTGATGGTGATGAAGTCTCGGCACCTAAGTCCTTTCCATCTGAAAATAATACACTAACTAAGCCTGTGTTATAGCTTGTGTATACATTAGTTGATGGTCCTTCCCAATTATATAGCCTTCTTTTTAGTGAGAACTCAGAAATATGTGGATATACATCCTGTAAATCTCTATCGGTGCAATATTCTATTGTACTTGTTACTGCCATTAGTATCTCCTTTTAGGTTTAGGCTTTGGCTTCATAGGTTTCTTTTTGTATTTAGACTTTGGCATTAGTTTTCTATTGCTGTTATTTCTATTAATCCATCTACTTTATGATTAGCTGATCTAGCTGATATTTCATTAATACCATTTTGACTTCCTGCAGCTGAAACTCTTACACCTCCAGAATGTGCAGAGCCATAATTAGCACTTACTACAAAATCAGCATTAGCTGGAGCATTAACTAATCTAAATTCACCAGTTGTATAACTAATTGAACCACTACAAACACCAGTTATATTTCCATGACCATCATCATAAAATAAAACATCAGAATTTGGTTTTTCTACACCAGAGGAAACATCATAAATTAAATCGTTAGGTAGTGAAGCTGCTACTGCCCCATCTATATTACCAATCGCAGGTAGTCTACCCACTCCAAATGGTGTAGTTCCACTTGTTGGAGCTGCTAATAAAATAGCAGAAGTTGTAAGCCTAGAAGCAGATGTAAATCTAATATCTCCATTTACAATACTTACATTTACTTTTTGATTTAGCAAATTACCTGCTGTATAATATTGTGTATCTAAGGCACTTTGTATAAGAGAAATTACCTTACCAAAAGTTAAATCTGTACTATCTGTGGTAAAAGTTAAATTAGAAAAAACACTTCCTCCATTGGCAGTAATATTAAATTTATATTCTGTACTAGCTGCCAAGCCAGACAAGGTACTTGCAGTAATACCAGAAAGGCCTAATTCTTGATAGCCAGAATTATAAAATTTTCCACTGATCGAACCCATAGTCAGTCCACCTGCAATACTATTTGTATATCTCGAATATCCAAAAAAGTTTTTAATATGGAAGATGCCAGAATCATCTGTAGAAGCTGTAGATAGCCCATTATATTGGTTATTATTAGATTGTATGTTGAAAAATGGGAAATAAATTTTAGCTCCACTTACAGCACCACTTGTTCCATTTGTTTGAGAATCCTTATCTGCTATAGATGTTCCATATAACCCTCTTTTAACTGTTAATGTAGCCCCATCTATCGCAGTTATTTCCATAATTTCTATCCTAGTTGCAGTAGTTGTATTTATACCTACTTGGATTAAATCACCTACATAGAAATCATGAGTAGCTGCATTGACTGTAACCTCTGTTTCACTATCTTCTAAGTTGGCCCCTAAAGTCCATGTGCTATCTACATATAAATTTGTACTATTTACAGCACTTGGAGCCTTGTTATTTAATAAATATGCACATCCAGCCGAAGCAGCACCTTGATCATAATCAAGTAATCTTAAAGAAGGTAGATAAATATGTTCACCTGCCCCTAGCATTAAAAATAGATACCTTGCACTACTATTAGCATCTGGAGTAGCTGCAGTCCATGAATCTATATCTAGCTTTAATTCCACAGCCACATTACCAATATTTCTAATAGTTATATTTTTTAAATTTTCTACCTTGTTTGCATATACCGAGCTACCACCTTGAAAAAGATCACTAAAACCATCAGTTGTAGTTCCAACAGATGCACCATAGGTTACTTTTTGTGTAGTTTGAAATTGGTTTGCCATCTTATCCCCTTATCTTAAATGATATTTAATTGTTACGTTTATTGCATAGTCAGAATTAACTGTCGAATCTGACCTAAACATACATAATAATACTTTACCTGCATCTACAAGTGTTGAAGAAATTCTCCAAGCCTGTAAGTATGCTTGT
>VTLG01012963.1_pt1 | contig 31730 bp, 18 predicted proteins | sample 4694571 | NCBI WGS metagenome assembly VTLG01 (sample SAMN12604809, study PRJNA352737) | marine metagenome | biome: ENVO:00000447; feature: ENVO:00000209|ENVO:00000569|ENVO:01000036; material: ENVO:00002151; isolation source: viral sequences binned using virsorter ...
CAGTAATTTTTAAATCTGTAAATGTATTTGGTGCAACTTTAATAGCAGCTTCAATTGTTGCTGTAGTTGTTGAATCAAGTGATGAAATATTTTGAAGTTCTCTTGCACTACTGATTACTTGTGTGGATCCAATGCTAAGTGACTTTACACTTGTAATTCCAGCAACATTTAATCCATTTAATATATCAACAGCAGCATTAATATCAATTTCATTCGAGAAAGTTGCAATTCCAGCAACTGTTAAATCATTACCTATATTTAAATTCTTTCCTATTCCTATACCACCAGCAACAATTATCGCACCACTAGTTGTTGATGATGAATCTGTCGATCCTGCAAATGTTGTTATTCCACTAGCACTAGAAAAATAATACCCTGGAGCATCCAGGGTATCGGTCATATAAAATTTTTCGTCTGAAAGATTCCATACCAGAAGCATTCCATCTTCATCTTTCCTTGTGGAATCAACGTCAGTTAGATTGGTTATTCTTGTTGGTGGTGCAGAAGCATTGGATAGTACACGAATTACATTTTGAGATCCAATTCTATCGTTTATCGTTGGCATTACCTAGTTACCCCGGCTCGTACTAATGCTGATCCTTCCACAGCTTTATAATCTTTTCCACTAGTGGTTATCTTTACATCATAAACATATCTACCTGGTTTCAATGTCAACGTTTTAGACGCTGCCATTGATATAGAAATAATTCCATTTTCTGGTTGGGATATAGTTGTCCCAAATGAAACTGAATTATTGCTAGAATAACTTTTTCTCAAATGAGCTGTTGAAGCAGCTCCAACCAAATAGAGAGGAGCATTCGTTCTTGTATCCTCAAGTTGAAAAGAGGTATCAAAATCATAACCCTGTTCAATTGTGATGTTAGATACGTATACTGCCATTATTCATCCAAATACTATATTATCTTTAGATATTTATATTCTTATCCATTGTCAATAATTTAAGAAGTGATTTAATTTCATCAATATCTTGCTTCATCTTATCTAATTCATTTTTTTGCAATTCTTTTTGACGTAAAGAATTAACATATTCATTATATCCTATAGAATCACAATTAACTATAGCACCACTTTTTTCATCTCGATATAAATTAGGATAACCCTCAACCTTAATCATCTTATTGCTATTGTCCTTAATTCTTTCAACCTTGGTGGATATGCTTGATTAGTTCCAGACATTACAATCTTAATTGTATATCCAGTAAATAAATCAAGATTATTTGCTGTAAATTGATATTCTAAGAATTGATTAGATAAACTAGCAGGAACAAAAGTATCTGGTAGACCACTATTTTTAGATTGATCTACAACTTCAAATCCAGATTCATTACTGAATGTTAAATTATCATACCCTGGGAATAATTCAAATGATTGATTAACTTCACCAGAATCTGCTCTTACTAAACTATAAAGCACTCTAAAATCTGCAGATGAATGTCTATAAGCAGATATAAATGCTTTAAGAGACGTTGCTGGATTATTTAAATTTATAGTATTAGATACATATACTGCTGCATGTGGATCATCTATAATTGAATTAACTCTTCCATCAATAGGATAATCTACTATTGGTTTATTTAAACGACTATTTCTGAATTCTGTAAATGCAGTATCTAGGTAAAGTATTGGAGATAAATTACTATCTGAAGATGAGAAATTTATTCCAGTAGTAAATGATTTATTTCTTGGTAAACCACTTAAATACGTAGATTCATTTATCTTAGAACATACAAGTCTAGGTGAAGTTAACGAATTTAATACATTAATTCCTACGGGTTCAAATCCACTATCATTAAATGAACCCTCTGAACCGCCAGCACTTGTGCCTGTAACGCTTCTAATTTGACCACTAACAGAAGTTAATGATCCTGGTGTGATAACATCATAACTAGGAACTAAAGCAGTGTAGGCTATGTTCTCCGTTGCTCTTACATTATCACCACCAACAGATGACTCATTAGAGAACTGAAGTCTTGGGAATCCACTTGGTGTTCCATCAACACTTCTATCAACACCATTTGTTGACATATCAACTGCTATATGATAATCATCTATAGTAATAGGTTCAGCAACAGTATGGGTTGTATTTACTCTTCTTAAAGAAACTCCATTGAGTTCATATTTGTAAACTGAAGTCTTATTTTCATGTGAAGAAATAACAGTAGAATCAGTTCCTCTACCATTAGTATCAATAGTAAGAGTTCCAGAACCTACAGCACTATATTTAACAATTTCTTGACCAACTTTAATATATCCAGGATTGGTTGCAGATACATTTTGTCCCTCAAACACTGAGAAATTAGAAGTATTTGCAACACTGACTAAAGTTGTTTCAGTATTACTTAATGTGGCACTTAACGTAGTTGGTGCTACACTTGATTCAATATTACTTAATGTTACTTTATTAGTACTGGAATACATTCCATGATTGAAATGAGATACTTTAATATAGTTTCCAGAACGTATACCGCCCGTTGAAGTAGATTCTCTTATCTTATAAGTAGTCAATCCAACTACTCCACCAGTTGCATCACTATAGTAACTTAATCCTAATCCAGCAGATGCACTTTGTACAGCAAATTCTTTTCCAGATCCAACAGAACCAGTTTCACCTTCTATATTTTCAACAAATAAAGTATCTATGTCCGTTGATATTCCTGCAATAGTAATTTTAGCACCAGAACCTTGATTTCCAGCAGTAGAAGTTACAATACCAATAACATCACCAATCTGATATCCAGTTCCACGTTCACCCTTAACAGATGTAAATGCTACCTTTGAAATAGCACCTGTTGTGGCATTTACATTAGTTATATTTAATCTTAGACCAGAACCACTACCAACAAAATTAAAGGTATCTACAGAAGAATCGGTAGTATAATTAACTCCTGTTTCGGTAGTCTTAATTCCTAAGTTACTAACAGAACTTCCCCTACCAACAATAATAGCAGAACCACCTTTATCACTAACACCAGCAATTTTTTGTCCTACTGTTAATATTCCAACTAATGAAGAATCACTACCAGGAACAGTAGTAATACCAATAGTAGCAGTTTTTGTTAAAGTTCTTATTGGATCACTATTTAATTTTAATATGTAATCATTACTTTCGTCTAAATCTGGATTATAGAAGTATGCAGTTCCCGTACTTGAAGTAAAGTCTGCTTTATAAAGTTTAAATTTAAGATCTTGATTTTGATTTGTAGTCCATATAGAACCATTTTGTGACTTAAATAAACTTCCAAGTGCAAATTGTCTCTCGTAAATAGAAGACAATGCATTTTCATCAGGTGGAATATCTGATAAAGCTACAGAAGGTTCTTGCATTACAGCAGTCCATAATAAATACTCATCACTAGTTGGAGCAATTGCTACTATTGCATATTCTCTACCTGGTGCCAAATAAATTGGTTCTGGGAATTTAACATTAGTTGCAACACTTCCATCTACAGATGTTTGTATATTATCTACAACATTTCCATTAACATCTGTTGTTTTTGGTCTTAATGTAACAGTTTTTCCAATAACATTTAGAGTTGGTAATCCTAATTCAACAGTTCTTACTTGTATTGTAACTGGAGCATTTCCAGAATCTATTTCAGCAAAGAATAAATCAACAGATGTTAAAAATACACCATTTACATCATCACTTAAATCAATATCTGAAGGTGCTTGAACATTTCCACCAACTATAAATGTTTGTGCTAAAGGATCACCATACTGTACTTGTTCCGTAGTTACATTTGTAAATGTATTTACATTTGCTATAGCATCAACATTAGTTGTAGTTGTTGTTACTTCATTTTGCCATCTATTCACACTTCCTTGAGAACTATATCTGGACTCTGCAAAAGAAATCGTATTACTTCCAGGAATACCCTTTTCATTTGTAGAACTTGAAGATAATTTAAATGTCTTAGTTCCCGTTTCTATTCTTACTGATGGAACAGGACTTGAATTTGGATCTCTTAAGAAAAATGTTCCAATAACATCACCAAAATTATCAGAAATTAATCTTAAATCTTTAACATAAGCTTCTGCTCTGCTGGTTTGACCAACTAATTTCATTCCTTGAGTTAAATATCCAGAATATAAACCTTGTGCTTGATTTGATAATGATTCAGTATCAACGTTAAGAATTTTAGATGATGTACTATAACTTTCTGATATTGCTTCTGTTTTATTATATGGGTTAACATTGTATATTGATGTAGGACTATTAAATTGTCCGAATTTATGTCTAGGACTACAAAGTCTAAATTCAATTAAATCTACATTACCAACTGATCCAATAATTGTTTCTCCAATTTCAAATGCATCAGAAGCACCTGCAATATCTAAAGTTGAATCTGTTGCTATTTCAATTAATTTTGGTATAAAATCAACAGCACTATTTCCATCAAGGAACTGATAATATCTTGTAAATGGTTTAAGATTAGATACTACAAATTCAGTATTTCTAGATCTCATGAAAGATTCAGAACCAGATGATACTAATTGATTTCTAGTATTAACATCATCTACACTGAATGCATTTTCAGTAATAGTTTGTCTACTATCTACTTCTGTAACAGTTTCACTACTTACTACTCTTCCACGATCTCCTTCTTGTCTACGATTTGTTATTAATACATCTTGACCTTGAATATCAATCTCCTGTGTGAATACATCACTTCTAGTAATACGAATATTATTATCTTCTAATTGAACTGTTCTAACCCAAGTATCATTTACTGGATTTAATTGAACATTTCCAGTATAAACAACTACATGGAATGGGTTAATATTTTCAGCCCTTGTTGCCATTGGTTGCTCTAACCAATCAATTTCATCATATTTTAAAGTTACTGCATTTCCAGTTTTTTGGATATTTGGATCTATAGTTGGATAATTTTCACCAAAATCTTCATTTTCGGGAATAGATACTTCTAAAGTTGCAAGTTGTGATGCTATAGAATTCCTGCTAATTATAGGAACTAATTCATTTGCTTGTGAATTTATTTGAATTTTTGATAATCTTCCATTAGTTCTTGAACTATTTGTAAAAGGATCAACAAAAAATCCACTTTTAAATCTATTTCTTCCATCAGCATCTTGAACTTGAAGAGTTTGAGTATCAAGTTCAAGGAGAGAAAGTGTTGTTACTTGCTCTAAATTTTCTACTCTATCTTCAATATATCCAATATCCCTCATTGTATACCTTCTATTATCAATCAATGTCAAAGATGCATCTTGAGGATTGTAAAGATATGGTGGAAGATTGATAGTTGCTATTTGCATCAACTCATCATTTTTTTCAGGTGCTTTAGGGAATTTCTTTGATTGTCCTTTTTCATAAACAAATTTACCAAATTTATCCAAATATAGTTTGTCTATTCTAGGTAAATAATAATCATACCCCAATATAGATGATTCATCTGCTGATAAAAGATACTTAGGAGTACTATCAAAACTTCTAGAACTAAAATCAAATGGTGATCCAGTAGTAGCTGATGAATCAAATACTGCTACTCTAGGTCTAAAATCAAGAGTATCTGATGCTCTTAGACGTGATCTTCCAATCGTTGGTATATCTTGAGCAAATCTTTCTTTATCATAACTTAAGACAGTAAATACATCACCATCATCTGTAGATGGTACTGAATAATAATCAAATACAATTAATAATCTCTTAGCAGGTTCTGAAATTCCATTACTTCTAACAAGTCTAGAATAATCATAATACTGATCTCTTTGTCCTTTATCTAAAGAGAAAGAATCTGTGATAATTTTATAACTACCTGAAGTAATTATTTCAACTTCAGTGGTTAATTTAGATTCATCAAATACTACAGTTTCCCCAGTTGATAATTTATCACCTGTTAAATAAACAATTTTTAATGTGTTTGCTGATGGTGATGAAACAACTCTTGCAATTGCTTTGCTTGTATTACCTACTATATGTTCTCCAACTATAGCATTAGTATGAACACTAGCAGTTGAAGTAAATTGAATCTCATCTAATGTTGGATCTGAACTATCTAATGATTCATAGACAGATACTACCTTTGCTACATCAGGATAATTTAAACAAATCTCTTCATCTTGTACTCTTACACCATAATACTTATTGTATGTTAATCCATCAGCATTTGAGGTATTGACACCAACCCCAGATTGCTTATATTTCGATCTAGATACCACAAGAGAAGCACTTCTATTATATTGCTTTACTTTACTCTGAATTCCAAACTTACTAAGTGTTGTGTCTACTACAACATTACTTTGACTAGCTCTTAAACCTCTAATAGTTATAATATTATTGGAAAGTTCAAATTGATCTCTTGCAATGGGTGCTTGTATACCAGTTGAATAAGTTACAGAATATCTTTCTTCATCAAATGCTTCATAAGCAGCACTAGTAATTCCTACAGATGAAAGATTAAAAGTAAGTTCACCATCACTATCAGTCGATTCTCCAGTTATTTGCTCAGAAATAGTCAATGTGGAACCAGTAAGGTCTACTGTAGAAACATTAGAATCTGGTAATCGTACATATAATCCACCTTCATTAGATATAACAGGTCCCATGGCAAATGGAGTAACTAATGAAGCATTTGCTCCAGTTAATATTTGACCATCAAAAACTCCAGTAACACCAGCACCAATATTAATAGCAGTATTTGTTATTGAATTTATTCCTATTGTTAATTTATCAGAAGCAACAGAAGTTACTCTATTATAAGTTTCTGTTGAAAATCCAGATCTTTGATATGAAATAATAGTATCTGTTCTTATACCAGTAAATGGAAATCCTCCAGCCGCTACTGTTGCTACTCCACTAAGTACTGCTGGAATTGTTATCTGATTAATACTACCAGGCATTCTGAATCTTTCAAGCACAGAATCAGCAGTGAAATCAGGATAACCAGTAACTCCAGTTTGTTTTACTGATTTTATATTTTGAGTTCCATATACAACAAACTCATTAATCATTCTTGAAATTTCTATTCCATTAACAATTAATCCTTCACCTTTAGCAAAATTACCAGAAGTTTGTCTTAAGTAAATATATTCACTATTACCACCAGCATAAACAGCATAACCACTAGCACCACTACTTTTACCTTTTACAAAAGCAGTAGTAGGAATATCATCAGCATCAACACTTTGATTTAAAGTTAATTTGGTATATGTTTGAATATCATATAATCTTAAATCATATTTCGTAGATCCATTTGAATATTCAGAAGAAGTAAGATTAACTGTATATACTCTTGCATCCCCTATTTTAGATCCACTATCACCTACTAATCTATTATATAAATCTATAGTTGCTCTTTGTTTTGGTATTCCAGTTACATTATTGACTTGCAATAAATTTCCCATATTAAATGGAATACTTGAATTCTCTATTTTTTCAGTTTCTCTTGGTTTATCAACATCAACAATAGATGTTCCTATTTTATCAACATCATATCCCCTTACATATGCCTTTCCTGGAGATATTTTAACACACATTAAATCATCAGAAGGTGTATTTCCATCCTCTGTTTTTTCATTATCAAAATATATACCATTATTACCTATTCTATCATTTAAAGAATTATGTACTGAAGGATTAAATGGATCTACTGCATAATCACCAGATTCATCATACGTTCTTTCTGCTATCCAATCTTTAATTATATTATACTGAGTTTTATTATTAAACTTTTGTAATTTACCATTTTTAACTCTTAAAATTTCAACAAAATCAGTATCATTAGTATCAGTTAATAACTTTTTAGTAAGAGATAATCCTATCTTAAATCTATCTGCACCAGGTGCAGCATAATTAGTAAATCCTTTAGCATTATCATATAAAGATTCATCTTCCTTTGCATTAACAATAGTTTCATCAATCTTTAATCCAACTCTATATGATGGAGTATTAGTATAATAATCTAGAACTATAGTTTGTTTTTCAACATTTACAAAATAACCCCTAATAAAGAATACACCATCACCAATAGAAGCTGCAGATCCCGTAGCAGTTGAATTTGCAGATAGTAAAGTAGCAAAAGGTGCTCCTGCAACAATTGTTGTATTTCCATATTCTACATTCTCAGTGGCACTTAATGATTCCCCATCCTCAAATTGAGTAAATACAAAATTATTATCAGAATCTATATATTTTACATATATTGTTATATCATCTACATCAGAACCAGACAATTCTACATGTTGAATCTTTGCTGTAACTCCAGATACCTGTCCTGTTATTTTCTTTCCTACAAAATTATTAATGTATAAAGATATATCAACACCTAAATTTGAAGAATTTAATTTTACCGCATAAAATTGTCCATCATATACAAGATTACCTGGAATAACTACAGAACCCTCTTTAAACATATGGGTTCCAAAGTCATTTATTTGTCCTTGCAGAATTGATTGTAGACCAGTTAATTCTCTTGCTTGTACTGGATATCCTGGCTTAAATAAAACTTTATAAAAGTTCTTTTCAGCATCAAAATCATCATAATATGGACTAATATTTAAATTGGTTTTTTGTGTCATTTTTCTTTAAAATTCCAAGATGATTTTAATGTCTTCCTTTTGTCTAGAATCTCTTTGTACCAGAGGTCTATTATTGATATAAATTATATCACCTGTCTTTGTATTTATCTCTGGAGTAGCAAGTCCATCTGTAAAAACAACTCCCAAATTCACGTCTTTTGAATTTATGGTGGTTTTAATACCACTAAATCCAGTATCTACAGATCCAGTAAATGGAGAGATACTATTTCCTGAAGATTCAAAAGATAATATTTTAGAAGTACTAGTAACAGTATTCCAATCAGTTTGATCTTTTTCGTTACCAAAATATAAAGACCTATCTTGGAAATATTTTACAACTTTAGTTTCAGAATCATATGAAGCAACATATCCTTTAGCAGTTCCTCCAGTCACTGTTTGTTCCATTTTAACACCAACAGTAGGTGTTGAACCAGTCGAAGTAAGTTTTATAGAATGTAAAGATGAATAATCACTTCCACTAAAAACAGATGATGAAGTATATTCAGTTGGATTTTTTATAATACCAACTTGAGAAAATTTGGTATCAATTGGAAAATCTCTAGTTGAATCGTCAAATCTAGCATATACTAATACTTTATCTGTACCTAATTCAGTATAGACATCATATCCATGACCCTTCGAAGGTGGGATAATTGGTATTAATTTAGCAGGGTCTGGAATAGATCCAGCAGGTTGCAACGTTCCCAGATCAACTATACCGTAAGTATATCCACTTCCACCAACAACTACTAATGCTTTAGTTATTGTTCCTCCAGAATCAACAGTTATTGATACTTTTCCTCCACTTCCATCACCTAATATATCAACAATTCCTGCAGAATAGTTTGCACCACCATCTGCAATATAAACTGATTTAATTTGATTTTGGTTGATATCAGAATCACCTGCTTCTCTAACATTCTGAATTTGATTATCTGTTGAGGTGCTCCAGTCATTAGGAACTACAACATATTCTGTAGAATCAAATTTTATAATATCACTAGGAGAGACTGAAAATAAGTATTTCCAAATATATCCATCACCACTTGTTCCAGCTGCTGTAGGTTCTAAATCAGTAAAAGTTGGTTCATCTTTGGATACATTACCTTTCAAATTAGATCCTGAAGAACCATTCTCTATACAAACATAAACTCTAAAATCACTATTAATTACATAATAATTAGAATCATATAATCTACTTGTATTTGAATTTGGTGCAGGATTTGAAATATTATAGTCATGACGATACATATCATAACGTGTATTACTAGTCCAATTAACTTTTCTTATTAATCTTCTAACATTACTACTAGTAACCTTTTTACCAAATAAAGCAGTGTCTCTATAATGACTATTATATTGTAAATTATCAGTTGGATTTGGAGTATTAGTATTCCATTCATTGTCTGAAGTGGTTCTACCAAAACCAGATGCAGGATTTGCTGGATTCGGGAGTCCTAAAAATACATAATACGAATTACTAGTATCCAGTACAGAATCTACAAAATTACCTGCATTTAATATTCTAAATTGATCTGTTACGACGGCTGGCATCTTAAATAGTTTTTTAGATATTTATAAGAGTTTTGGAAGAGCACCAGTACTTCTCAATCCAGTACCTCTTCTTTGTATGGTTGGGAACGTTGTTATTCCCACATCTACAGTGTTACCAGTGACCCCTATAGATACTGGGGAGGACGCTCTAGCAATTCCACCAAGTTTACCCCAAGAGAACTTACCAATGGTCTGTGTGCCCATTGAAGTGGCAATTCCAACTGGATTACTTGCCATTAAACAGGTAATAATACCTGTAGTTCCAGATGTCTGTATATGTTGAATAGTATATACATTATCTAAGAAGGTAGTTCCAACTCCAACTACAGCAGCATCACTTCCTGTATTATCAATTGATGTGCCACCAAGTCCCAAGTTAGTATCAAAAATATAAACTGGATTTCCTACATCCATTCCAGTCCATGTTGAATTAGACTTACTTAAGAAGAATTTAAATCCTAAAGTAGAAACACCAACAGTTGTTGTAGTTATACCAGTTACAATTCCAGAGAATCCTTGGATAACATCAATACTACTAATATTTTCAATAGTTGGACCTGGTGGTGAAACTAAGATATCTGGTGCAATTGTATATCCTAATCCAGAATTAGTAATTGCAAATCCATTAACAGTTCCAACTCCAGATATACTTAATGTTGCAACTGCAGTTGATCCAACACCAACTCCAATTTGAGAGGATGGTGCTGTAATTAAAACATTAGGTGCAGTAATATAATTACTTCCACCATCAGTAATATGCAATCCAGCAATAGTTCCTGCAGCAGATACTGTAGCAGTTATAGCAGCAGATACTGGATATGAATCCTCAGAAACTATTAATCCTGAAAAATCAGTAGCAGAATCATAATCAAATAGTTCAGTACTATCAACAAATATTGATGTTTGTGATGTATCAATATCACCAATTATTCTTGCTGTTGGATATATAAGTGATTCTATAGAATCTCTTGATTTAGATGCTAATTCACCATTAATCATTCTATCTCTCTTTTTCTTAGTCCAACTAAGTGGTTTATAATTCTGATCATCTACACCTATACCAGAATAAACATTAGATTCTAGTTTATCTGCACTTGTTAAATCAAATATTAATCTATCATCCTGTGTTTTTGTTGCACGAATAGCATTATTACTGATAACCTTTACAGTATCTCCTTTTTCTAAACTCTGATTAATTCCTGTAACTAAAGAATCATCAACATTTCTTGTTCCTCTATAGAAGAATATTGCAACTTTATCATCTTCTTTTGGTGCTGTAGTAAAGACAAATGATGTTCCACCATCAAATTGATACGCAACTCCTGGATCTTGAATTATACCATTAATGGTTATGAACAATAAATTTTGAAGTTCAATGTAAGAATCATCCTGTGCTTCAAAACTTAATAATTGATTATTGTAATATAATGGGAATCTTGTTCTTGATCCATCCTGATATTTTTGAATTGGATCGATGAAATCAAATTCACCAAATTGCCATGCAGCAAATGAATCTGAATAAATTTTATCAACAGTTAATTGGAATTCTGATACTGGAGCTTGTAATGTTCTGGCAGTAACTAATCCAACAGGTGCAATTATATCTCCACGTCTAAATCCATAACCATTTCTAGAAATACTATACTCATTAACTTCATATGTATCAGAAGCCACTCCAACAGTCGAGGCACCAGCAACACTAACATCAACCAAAAGACCTGTACCAATATCAGTTCCACCTGTTAAACGTGATATTCCTCTAACAGAAAGAGTATCATAACTTGGGTCAGAAACAAAGATCTTAGGATTAGTATAATTTGTACCAGCAGCACCAATATTAAATGTAAGTGCACCACCACTTCCATTTGGAGATTTACCAACATTTACAGTAAATAATGTGGCAGATGCAGCAGTTTCAACACCCAATACTTTACCGTCTGTCCAATGGAATGGATCAGTTGTTCTTGGATATGTATGAATAGTCTTATGACTATCTTGAGCACATGTAAATGTTATAGCACCTGTGGAAATTCCAATAAAACTATTTGCTTTCTTAACTGCATTTGTAGCAGTTCCACCAGTATAAGTATGAGCATAGTTTCCTGCTGTACTAATACCAACTTGAAGTTCAAATGTATTGGTTAGTGCATTTGCAATTTTTATCCACTGATTATAAATTGGATCAGTATTTCTTGGATAAGTATGACTACTAACACCACCATCAAGATCACAGGTAAATGTTAATGAGTTTTCAGCAATCTTAACATAATCACCAGTACTGAATCCATGCGATGCTGAAGTAACTGTCATTATTCCTGTTGTAGCAGTATAATCAGCACCAGTTATATTTTTAGATGTTGCTGCACTAAGACTATGAGATCCACTCTTAATTGTTAATACACCAGTAGAAGGATCATATAAAGTGCCACTTAATGCAGTAAGATTACCAGGTGTGCCACTAAGTCTTCTAATTCCACCAGATTTGCCAGTTACAAAGATATGTGTATTAACTCCAACTGGATGTGCAGTTATAGTTGCTCCACTACCACTTGATGCAGCACCAACATTAACTTCTATAGTGTTTGTTGTAGTTGCTACAATTGGTATTGCCATATTATTGTATATTGGATCTCCAATAGAAGAACTTGGAGTCGCACCAGCTCTTGGATATTTGTGAGACGTTAAATGATTATCTCTAGAGCATGTAAATAATAATGAACGAGTACCAATTCCTATTACATTACTGGTAGTAAGATTGTGGTTATTGATAGTTAATATTAATCTACCTGAATGAGATTCATAGAATGCATCTGTGGGTGTTAAAGCACCTACTCCAGCAACAAGGATTGAATCATTATCAGCACTTATAAATCTATGATCATATCCTTTATCTGTTACTGCTACTCCAATAGAAATAACATCATTATATCCCTGACCATATGTTGAGTCACCATACCAAGAGAACACAGTTCCTTGTCCAACATAATTATGGGGGATAGTAGATACACCAACATCAGCAGTAAATGTATTAATAGAAGAAATTCCTAAGATAGAAAATGGTCTATTATTGACAGTATCTGGGAATATAGTAGTAGTAACACCAGCATGAGCAGCAGCACATGCAAAATGAAGTCCAACCATAGTAACTTCATTTGTTTCACCAAGAACAAATCCATGCTCTTTTACAGTGGTGACTGTCATTAATCCAGTCGTATTATCATATGAAGCAGTACTAATTGAGAGTGCAGAACCAGTTGTAGCAAACCCAACAACGCTTGTAATAGATCCATTTACATCAAATGTAGGTCTTACCTTAGATCCAACAAGAGGTGCATATCCCAGTCCACCAGAAGAACCTAAAGAAACAATAACACCACCTCTTGGCAATTGATTTATATTTACATCACTTGTGGAAGCATAAATTTCTCCACCATCAGTAGATCCATCATTTGTTGCTATACCTGTAAATGTGACAGTTGTTACTCCTGCAATCTGATCTCCATCATCTAAATCATAATTATTCAATGGATTATTAACTGTAGTAGGAGTTTGGAATATGCCATTGATAAACAGAATACCATTACCACCAGTACTTCCAATTCCAGCAGTATTTGCTCCACCTACTGTTAAAGTAAATGTTCTACCTATACCTGTAAACTGATCAGAAATATCATCATATATTTGATTTGTATCATAATTACTTCTTAAAAATACTCTTCCAGTGAAATCAGACCTTAAAGGATCTAAATTACTTTCATCTTTAGTGATTGCTGGATTTCCTGTAGGTGGTTCAATAAAATTAAGATTCTTACCAACAATATTATATGAACCCTTATAAACTCTTACAGTTGATGTATCTGAATGAATTATTGCTGTTGATCCAACAACTCCTCTTTCAACTTGAATTAATGTAGATGCTCCAACTCCAGTTATTGGTCCAACTGCAGTTGTTCCAAGACCAACATTATCAACCTTTACATATTCATCATTAATTCTCAAAATATCTTCTGGATTTATTGTTCCTATTCCACTCAAAGAGAATATTGTAGTTCCCTTACCAATTTGACCACCAATATTTCCAGATAGAGTATGAGCAACTTTAGTATAAATTAATGGATATTGTGGTATTCCATCAATTGTTATAACAGACTTTTCATTGGATTTAACCATTGAAAGTTCATGTGCATTTCCTTCACCAGAAGATCCAAAGGAAACATTGGTTCCTGCCTCTGCATTACTTCTTGATGTAGCAATTTTAAAACTATCATCATCAACTTTAATTGCATATACAGTAGATGGTATAGCTGTACCACCACTATCAGTCATTGCAGTTGATCCAACACCAACAAATGTAGACTTAGGAGTATAATTTAATGCTTCACCTGTACTAAAGAAATGATTTTTTATAGTGAATAATCCTGTACTTAAATTCAATTGGGTAGAATCAGTTGGATTAAAGGTTTTTGCAAAAATAGGATCTCCATTATAAGTCACAGGGAATTCAGTTCTTTCAATACGTCTTCCCTCAAGTCCATTATATTGAGTAATACCTACAGATTCTGTAATATTTCCATAAGTATGATCTGGTGGAGTATTGACAGTATCGACAGTAGTGTAGAAACATTCATTGAATGATGAAATTTTAAGTTCAGATGACATTGCTGCATCTGGGAAGAATTTTAGAATGAAGTTATCTCCAGAATAATAACCACCAAATGTTCCCATTCCACTCTGTGAATCAGTTATTCCAATTCCACTACCTTTTACAGAAAGGAAAGGTCCTTGTTGAACATATACATTAGATTGTTGAAGATCATTAATAGTCAGAATTTGATGAAGGGATTTAGATGCCCCCATACCGACTTCAACTGATGATTTGACAGTATTAAATAAGTTTTTATTTAAAGTAAATACAGTTGTTGCAGCTGCACCAGTAGTTTTTTCATAATGTGATTGATATATTACTGTTCTTTCTTGTCCAGCATCTTGTGCATCTAATTTAAATCTATATGTACCTACACCAACAGTAGTTGTTCCAAAACCAACAATCTTAGATTTAAGAGTAACATCATTTACTGTATCATTTGTATATTTTAATGCTAATAAACCAGAACTAATATCAGCATTAAATGAACCAATAAGAGATCCTGAATAACTTTCTGCATTTGAATCGAAATAATATTCAGTAAGATAAGTATCAGATCCATCATGAGTCAGATATATATCAACAAAATTCATATCATTAGTTTCATTATCAATAACTTGAGTATTGACATATAATGAATTAACTTTATGAGTTCCAATTTCTATAATAGAACTCGTTATTCCTGATACTGATGTTGTTGAAGCAACACCTACAGCAGTTCCAGTTAAATCAATAAACCCAACTGATGCTGTACCAATTCCACTAGAAATAGATCTGAAGCTAGATCTAAGATACTTTAAGTCATAATCTATGTTAATTGGATCACGAGGTGTAAATCTTAGATAACTATCAGTTAAATCTTCATATATTGAGAATGTACCATATGGTTCATCTACAACATGAGTCATTGCTATTCCAACATTATCAATACTTCCTTTTTCCAATAAGAAATTATTAGTTCCATTATTAATAATAACTAACTCAGTTAATTGAAGATTGGTATTATCAAAAGCTTCATTAATTCTTATTAAAAGATGATCATATGTAACTGTTGAGGGTAGCTTAAAGAGATCTACATAACTTTGAGTACTGCTATCTAAACTAGAGAATAAATTGTTTATATTGTCTATTTTTAGAACTGCGTTAGTTTTGGAAAGAGTGTAATCTGTTAATTTCTTAGTCTTGAAATTTAAGAATTTGGATGATTCACCAACCAAATCAACATCCTTGACTAAATCATATTCATATACTGTATCTACTCTACGCTCATCAAATACATCTTTTATTATAGTTGAAGCACTTGAACTACCAATACCAACAGTTGCAGTTGAAGATATTCCAGTATCTGAAAAATTCTTCATTCCACTAGTATGGACTAAATTATTGACAGGACTACTAAGTTCTTTCCATGTAATTGGACTTTTAATGGTATATGAAAGATTTTGATAATAATCATTATCAGCAATTACTTGGAAATCTTCATTTAATTTTCCAATATTGTCTTCCCAACCAATATCTTTCTTATTTGCATAATTAACTTTAAATCTTCCAGAATTATTGATAATTCTGTCTATTGTTGCTACAGATCCAGATTCTTTACCACTAATGATTTCATTTAGAGATAAGTTATAAGTACCATTTACTTTAATATATCCCTTCACATCAGTATTAGCAATATATAAATCTCTTTCTATACCATCACTAATAATTCTTTCCCCAATAAGGAAATTAGATTGTTTTTGACTAATTGTAAATGTTGGATAATCATCCTCATGTATTATAGTTCCAAATGAATCTTGGACTGTTTTGGCAACACCAACAGTAGTTGTTAATCCAACTACATTAATTGTTACTGTATCTCTAGTTCCACTAGTGTCATAATAACCCACTTCAAGGAATTTAAATCCATAATCTTCAGAATTAAATCCAGATCCTGCAGCACCAACTTTTTGTATTCCTTCTATGAATACTTTATCTCCAATTTTAAATGGTGGTGTTGGGAAACCAAGTACTGGTGTTGTTAAAACACATGCAAATGTAGTTCCAATACCTGCGGTAGGAGATGATACTTCAACAATACTAATTCCATTAGTATTGTTCGTGGCATATAATTTTGTTGTTTTTTCAGAAAGTCCTTTCGGTGGTTGTATTATATCTACAGAATCAATAGAATTACCTACAATATTTGCTTCTAAAATTCCACTATCAATTACTTTACCACTATCACTGTTAACAATTACAATATTAGGGGCAGTAGCATAATCTCTTCCACCATTAGTAACTGTAACAATTCCTATAGTATTTGAATCTCTAATGGTGATTAATGGGGATATATCAGCATTTGGTTGTAAGGTCTTATCTGATGAATATTCAAATCCTTCATTGATAATTCTTACTTTCTTTGCATTACCTATAGTCTTTGATTTTGCAACTATTGCAGCATCTACTCCATTAGTAGAAGTTATTGATGAGAAATCTGGTAATTGTTTATATCCACTTCCACCAGAAATAATATCAATATTATCTATAGGTCCTTGTACATTAGTAGAATTGGTAGTATATTTTATCGTTGAACATTCAGAAGAAGCATAAGATAATCTTTCTGGAATCTCACTTAAAGAAATATTGATTGTAGTAGTTCCAACTCCAGTAATTACATGCTCTGAGGTATATGTACTATCAATGAATAGTATTTCAGAGTAATTCTCTACTAAAGTATCTGCAGTACTTAAATATCCAGATTTTTCTAGAGTATAATATAATTTTTTAGGTAATATATTTGTTTTCTCAGTATTATAATTAATCGTTAATGCAGCACCTACAACTCCAGCAGTAGTATTAATTCCTGTTATAGTAAATCCTTCAGTTGTTCCTGTAGAAACAAATTCATTATTAAACTCATTATCATAGTAAATTTTTAAATATTGATCACTTAATGAAGAATCTGATAAATCAAATACTAAATTAGTACCTTGAGTTGCCGTAATTCTTGGATTGATTGGAGTTATTGTATGATCTTGACCACCTGTACTAGCAAAACTTACTACAGTAGGTGGATTTGCATTAGAATCTATAAGTGTATCACAAAGCTTAATATTATTATCATCAACTTTAAATGTATAGTAAGTATTTGTAGATAAACCAGAAATAGGTAATGTTGATGAATAACTAACCCTATCTCCAGTATTTAAGTTATGTCTAAGTATTTCTAATTGATTGGTTGTAGTATTGATCTTAGAAGCATCTATAGTACGTGAATTAACAACAATATGTTTAATATCATCATCCCATTTAACAGCAACAGATGTAGATGTTGTACCAATACCAACAGAAAGCTTTGGTATAACATTTAGATTTACTTTATCACCTACCACCAATTCATGAGAAGTTGAAACAGAAACTACAGTATTAACTCTATCAATTACTCCTTGTTTTTGAATAGATTGTGTTTCTAAGAGATACTTATCATTATCAACTAATTGACCTGGAGTATTACGGAAATAAACTTCTTCATATTCATTACCATTATGATCAGTACCAATACCAGTCTTTATTCCAATAGTGTTTATTGACTTATTAACAACATACACAGTAGTAGTAAGTCCAGATATTGGTAAATTAAATGGTGGTATTACACCAATAGCATCAATACCAATTGTTGAAATTGCAAGAGTACCACCAGTAGGTACAGTTAAAGTAACTGCTTCATTAGTTTCGAATGGGTGATTTTCAATATAAATTGATCTAGTTTGAATATTTCTTGTAACCTGAGAATCTCCAAAATCAAACGTTGTTGTATATCCAACTACACCAGCTGTACTACCAACCCCTACAGACTCTCTAGCATTAAAATATGCTAATTTATTAATAGAAGACTCAAAATAATCTACTTTTTTAGGAATTGTAAATGAATCTGGTTTAAATTCTAATTTTGTAGATATGCTGTGAGAAGTTCCAGTTAATCCTCTTTCAATTCTAAGTATATTAAAATTTCTATATACATCTAATAGTTTTGCAGTTTCTGATCCTATTCCAACACTAGACCCAATAGAAACGTCAGTTGGAATATGATTTACATATATTTCTGTTGTAGCAGCTCCTGGAGAAGCATCACTACCTACAATTGGAGAAATTAAATTTGAGTAATATGAAGTAATCCCTATTTTGTGGAATCCATTTAACTCAGTCAAGTAAGTACTAAATCCAGAAATTATAATATCATCATTATTTCTTAAAGAATGTTGTGGAAGAATTGTAACTTGGACTTTCTCATCATTAACGTATGTAAATGTTGCCGTTGGGAAATTCTCTACACTAGTTTCTATTGTTGTAATATCTTTTCCTTCTACTGAAGATATTTTTGCAATTAATCCACTACCACTTGTACCTGTATTATCAAATGATAATGTATCATTTACTTTATAATCACTACCAGTGCTAACAATTTCAAAATCATCAATAGATCCATCAGTTACAGATTCAATAACTGCCTTTTGCCTTGTGATTTCATTTGTTTCAATAATAAAGTCATTATTAGCAAATTCATCAGATATTTTATGTGGGAAAGTATTTCTAAGTAAATCTGAATTATTAAAATCAAATTCTTGATTAAGAGAATTATTATCTTCTAAAGTATTAGATCTATAATATTCACCTACAAAATATGGAAATTCTGGATTTCCATTTGAATCAATTGCGGCATAATAAGCATAAACACCATTAGGAAATTCTAATGTTTTTGCATATCTACCATTATATTTGTCAAGATCACCATTTCCAATAAATTTATAGTCATCAATAAAGAATCCAGCATCAAATCCAGATGGTCTATCGGGAATATTGTTAGTATCTTTTACATAACCAGTGATTAATCTTCTTGAATTATTAGTAATTGAAGGATCATCATATCCATATGGTCCGTATATTGGATTTCCATCATATGCCCATCCAATTATACCTGAAATTGAATTTACATCTTCTTTAAATGAATCTCTTAAACCCTCAAAATAACCAGAAACTGCATATTCTAAATTATTTGAAGATTCTTCATAAATTTCACTAATTGGTGATGAACTATCACGTCTATTTTCAACATTATTAACGTCTAATGACCTAATTTGAGGGTCAAATGATGCATTAGAACCTGCAGATTTGACCAAAATTGATGTATGTATAGATGTATCAGAATATCCAATACCAGCATTAATTACTTTAACATCAGATATCTTTCCATTAGTAATAACAGGTCTTAATTCTGCACCAGAACCCAATACATCCCTTTCACTAACATCACTAACTATTAAATCTGGAATTGATGTATATTGCTTTCCACCAAATTGAATATTTACGGATTTAATTTGTCCTCCCACAACAACGGGAACCATTGCTGCATTTTTACCATTATTTACCGTTACGGTAGGTTTTTTCTGGAAATTTAATATAGTAGAACCATAACCAGCACCAGCCTCATAAACATATGTGTCAACAATACTACCTCTGACTAATGGTGTTAATGTAACGGAATATGATGTACTACCAATTCCAGCAGAAGTATAATCTATAGAAACTTCAATAGGAGGATAATAGAAATTATGATAACTACTTCCAGCTCCTATGGATGTAATATCTATGGGTTTTCTTCTTTCATAGAATGAAGTTATTGTTCCACCAACACCACTATTTGATAGACTAAAGGAATTATCATCTATTTTTAAGACTTTATAGTGAATTGATGTAGTTGTTATACCAGTAGATGTAGTTAAACCTGTAATATCAATATTAGATGCACTTATAGGATCATTTGAATATAAAACATTATCCCCATCAATAAATCCATGATTTTTAAAATTAATTGTATTATTAACTGTATTAATTCCTATAGGTTTAACTATTAGTTTTCTATTAGTATATCCATCACCACCATTAATAACATCGATCCTAGATATTGTTCTCTTATCCTTAAGAGTCTTAAATTTATGAATTCCAGTGGTATTAAAGGTAGTAAATCCTACAGTGTTAATTCCACTAGAATATGAAGCATATGATGGATATAATTTAACAGTTAAATTATTATCAATTGCTGTAAAATAATGTCCACCATTAGATAATGTTGATGTTCCAATACCAACTCCTATTGGAGTATTATTATTAGAATCATATATTACTTCCTGCCCATTTGTAAAATAATGATTTTCTGTGAATATTAATTGATATCCTCCAGTTGTTATTCCACCAGAATTTGTAGTTGGTCTACCATCAAACGTAACTTCTCTGGATCTAGCATTAACTATTGGTTCTAGAACTGCTCCACCACCGTTACCACCACTTACTGTAACTGAATTTACCTCTGAAATATCAAAATCTATCTGATCTACATAAACTTTCTCAACACTTCCTCTAATTACAGGTTGAGCAATGGCAGTTGATGCAATACCAGCTGAAACTGTCAGTGTAGGAAGATTAATGACATCATAATCACTACCACCATTTAATACATCTATAGATTCTATTCCACCATAATAAACTTTATCATGAGACTTATAATTTTTAATTTCTACACCATTAATTAACATTCCAACATTTCCTGGAATAGTTAATTCATTATTTCCGTTTTTTATATTTACTGGTAATGGAAATTTCTTAAGTAATTTCTGAGATCCTATTTTACCTGATTTTTGTGAGTATAATGTAAATGTATGTTTTCCAAATTCAGAGGAAGATGGAGAAAGAGACAAATATCCTCCCTCTTGAATAAATGATGAAGAGTTATACAATCTAATGGACTGCCCATCTGGTAGAACTTCAACATAATATGATCCTGTAACTAATCCTGTAATCGGAACAGAATCTGGTTGATAATATACTCTATCACCAGTAACAAAAGGTGCTTTATTATCAAATTTTATGCTACTGTATTCGCCAGTAGATAATATATTCGTTAAATTACTGACAGAATTTATTGAAGATGAGTTAAGATTTTTTGATATTTCATATGTATAATCAAATCCATCAGATACATCATATCCAGTTACTCCTGAAGGTAATGAATTAGATGCAACATAGGCATATTCATTATCTTTATCTACATATAAATTCTGTATATCACTAATAATAAGATTATTTCCATATTCAATTGGAACATTTGTACTAGATGCTTTATTAATTTTTCTTCTAAGAGCATAAGATGTATTTGCTCCTGGACTAAAATTAAAATTCTCTAATTCAATACTATTACCACTTATAGTTTTGATGTATGGATATCCAATTACACCTGCAGCTTTAGCAATTGCTAAAGCAGATTCAGTTGGATATACAACTACACCAGAACCTCCTAGACCATCTTGTTGTACTATTTCTACTTGATCACCCAATTTTAAACTAGACTTATCTATATCACTCTTAAGAGTTAATGATAAAGTCTGTCCAAAGTTTAAAACATCATATGAAGAACTAGTATTATAAATCCAAGAGTTAGCAAAAATTTCTTTATAAGTTTTATTACTTGATGGATTTTCTATTAAATCACCAAGATTTTTAACTGAAACTATATCACCTGCAGAAACCTTTAAATCTTCAGATACCTGCTCAAATTCTGATAATACACCAGTTAATCGTATTTCTACACGTTTAGAAGAATCCCCATCCTCAAATCCATAATAAATCTCATTAGATCTAATATTATCAGTAGGACTTATATCTTCACCAGTTCCAGAAGAAGCAGTCCATGAACAATTTAAGAACTGGTTAATACTCTTATCAAGATAAGTAATACTGTTAATACCAGATATTACCATTCCAGTTTGTGCAAAACCAATTGTTGAATCGACAGAAACTACAGAAGAACCGACTGAAACCTTTTCAAAACTTTTTGTACTAGGAGTTATTCCAAAAGTACCTTCAACATAATTGTTATCATCATATCCAATAAAGAGTGAAAGTTTAAAATATTGCTTATTTTGCCTTGTAAATGATTCTACTTCTGATATTGATGCTGATGTGCCAGTATCAGTCAGTTTTGTAATAGTTTGTCCTACTAATTTAAGAGGATTTCCTGAAATTATTTCAGCAATTGCAACTTCTCTTCTAATAAATTTAGATGAAGATGGTTTAACTAGGAAATCTTCTAAATTTACTACAGTTGGTGTTACTCCATAAAGAACATTAAAAAGAATTTTAATTGATTCATTCGTACCTTTTGATTGATAGAATGATTTTGCTTCTTTTATAAAGTTTCCAGCATTTAATGATTTGTGGAAATCAACATTTTCTAATCCAGGAGTAAAGGTATATCTTAATTTTCTATAAAATTCTCTAAGAAATAAAGAGCTTAAATTCTTAATATCTTTATTTGCACTATGTGATTCTTTTGATGACTCCGAAAATACAAGTTCTTCTTGATTTAAATCACTATGATATGAAGTTATACCACTAAATCCACGTTGACAACCAGTAAATGTGGTGGAAGTTATTCCAGTATATGTGATTATTTCATCATCAATCTTTAATAATCCATATTCTGATGGAAAACCCTTTGTACTATTAACACTAATAGTAGTATCTGTAGATGTAATATCAGATTCGAGAGTAGTATTATCTACAATAACTTCAGGTATTAAATTATCAACCTTTAAATATTGATCTAAATTCTCAGATATATCAACTGGACCACCTTGATATTCTTGGGATGTATAATATTGCTTTAAAAAATCCACAGATTTTGGACTTTCATCCAAAATAAATTCGGGTAATTGGTTGTTGATTATCTGCTGAATCTTTACTCTAGATTCAAATCCAGTTTGTATCATATTACTGTCTTATTAAATTCCCATTTAGATAACTTGATGTGTAATAATCTCTAGAAAATACCACTCCAGATACTTCATCTCCAGAAGCAATTACGTCCTTAACCATATTTATTGAACTTTCTGAAATGCTTAAATTCAAATACAAATCTTTGAGTCCAACAACATCATTTGATTCTGGAAATGCTTGTATTTCAATAATATTGTTAGGTTTGACTGTAGATGTGATATTTATAGTATTCAATAGCACTTCACCTTTAACATAATCAACTGTTCCAGCAGATTTAACTACAACTCTTGTAGTTTCATTGTTAATTGGTTTGACTATTGATATAGTACCAGTTTCCATATTTTCATCTGGAATATCTGTTAGATATACTGTATCACTATCGGTAGATATTTTAAATCCAGTTGATTTAATATTATATCCATCACGTTTAACATAGAATCTATTACCAAAACAGATCTCATATTGTCCAAATTGATTTATTAGTGCTCTTAAATCTCTTCTAATTCTTATTCTACTAATATTAGAAGTTATAGCATCATCAGTATTATCAATGACTTGTTGAACCTTACTATATTTGAATCTACCACCAAATGAGTTAAGATCCACAGAATTAGAATAAGATGTTAATGAATTAATAACACGTGTCTTTAATGACTCTGCAGTGGATATTTTTGCCGAATCATAATAGACAGAAGAATCCATCTCTACATATAGTACTTTAAGATCTACTATTTTTTGATTAATACCAGATATAGAGTATTGTTTCAATTGTGATAAAATCCTAGATTTGTTAAAATCAGAGACAAAAGTTCCATTTTTTGGTTTAATACTGATAGAAACAGTACCATATTCTGGTGGGTCTAATTCTTCACCACCAACAACAGATACAGACTCTGTATCAGTGTAAATATTCTTGATAATTGCCTCATAATCCCTTGCTGTAACCGCCCTACTCTGTGCAGAATAGATCTTAGGGGCAAAATACTTAATAGAGTCAATTGACTCTATCTCACTGCCATTCTGAGCGTTCTGAACAGTGGTAACATCCACATCTCTTCCAACATTAAGAATGGTACCATTAGAATCTTCTAATCTACCAGAAAAAGCAAAATTGCTTATTCCATTACCATCTTTACCATTCGTTACGATATAATTTGCTGTAATATAATTTCCATCATTACCTGTTCCAGTTCCTAACTTTTTACCAATTAATCCATCACCAAATAATAGCTGATATTGTTCATCTTGCACTTCTTGAAGAAGATAAATTCTAGAAGTAGAGCCTACATTAACAATATTATCTACAACAGAGTACTGTATTCCTAATCCGTCCTCATCTTCATTCTTAACATACACTTTAAGTGTTGAAGTATCGATAAATGAGTTTTTCAGAAGAAATTTTTGGTCTAAAGACCCATCATACGTAAAATTATTTGTTAAAAATGTGCCTTCATAAATCTCTATAGAGTTAAATGATGCGACAAAATCACCATTTGTCTGTTCTACGAAAGTTTTGGTTATATTTTCAGGAATTGAGAATACATAACCAGTATTATTAACGTTTCCAGTGCATACAAGACCTCTCTGAAGGGTTACAGCAACCGCAGAATTACCTGCAGGTCTTGTGATATCAAAAGATACCTCTGCCTTTGCTGCCGTCCTAGAACGAGGTACATATCCTATATTTCTTGCTAATGAAACTACATTTTCACGAAGTGTTGCTGACTCCAAAAAGGACTCATTCACAACCATGTTGGAGTTGAATGCAGTAATATACGTATTATATGCTAATGTGTCGATTAATACTGAAAAATTAGACCCATCGAAGTCAAAATCCGTGAAATCCGAGTTTGCACGAAGATAATCCTTAATGGATGTCTTTATTTGGTCAAAATCTAAGTTTGCGTATTTAGTAAAAGGCATATTATCTTGTTGCCTCTAAGAGGAATGAATATTCTTGAGTTGGAAACTCTTGTCCGATGATATCAAATAGGATTGTTACCTCAAATGAGTTCTGATCTGGCGTAGGATCTACCTGAACTTGTACATTATTTACTCTTGGTTCAAAATTATCTATGGCAATTTCAATTTGGCTCTCAATAACAGAAGCAGTACCTACATCTACGAACCCGAATAGACTACTTCTTACTTCAGAACCTAATAATGAGTTAAAAAATCGTTCAGTTGGTATAGTTTGGACTATATTTCTGACAGATCTGCGTATTGCATTCTCATTTTTTAATATTGGTAGGTCTTTTGTAACTGGATGGGGATCAAAAGACAATGAAATGTCCTTAAATGCCCTTGATATTCTTTGAATCGCCATAAACAAAGAGTTTTTCTTTATTTATAAGCTAATTACTATATTCCCAGACATTGTTATTCTATTCTCTGCTAGTGATGGTAATACACCATGATATAAGTATGCAGGAAACATTACAAGTAGTCCTGTTTTGGGTGTAATATTAAGAGCAGGATATAAATTATATTCATCATTTATTCTAGGATCCATCTTTTTTAATACTAACTCTGTATTGTATTCATTCGGATTACGTATAGAAAGTTCCCCTCCTGTATTTTCAGTGACATTCAGATACCATGCAAATGCATAATGACAACCTGAATGTATATGAGTGACGTGATATCCATTCTTTTCTAATTTTGTGACCCAACATGACTGTAAGTTCCAATTTGGGAAGTTTATAGTACTTAATTCTTCCTTAATTTTAGGTAAAAAGTAATTTTTTAGGAATTTATTACTAAAATCTTCATTCTTATGTAAATCATTGGGCGTTTCCCATCCATTATAGACACTTCGATTGTCTTTTTCACCTTTTCCTAGAATAGAACAGTATTCTATAAGATTCTCAGGTACAGGAATCGTGCAATGAAATAATAATTGTGGAAAAAATGGTATTATATTCATAATTTAAAGTAAAAAAGCGTCCCTTTCGAGACGCTACGGTTATTTTCCTTGCCCTCGGTACTTTTTACGAGCCGAGTTACGAGAAGACGCTGCATACTTAGTGTGCTTTCCGTTACCTTGACGAGTTTTCTTCGGTGGTGACTCTATAAAATCGCCCCCACTTAAACCAGTCTTTGATCTTACTGCCATTTAGTTGTCCTCCATAATAATTTGAGTGGATATTGTGTTGGGATGTGGTGAACCTGTCTGATAATATTGAATCGACAGGTCTTCCATACGTTCAAAGAACTCTCCTTGACCTAGATTATCAAATATAACTTTCCCATCTACAAGAATTCTGTGAAATTCTCCTTTTTTACCCATTAAATTACTCTTGATTTTTCGTGTCCAACTCGAACTCTTGGATCACACCAGATTTCGAAGCCTGCTTCCTTTGCATCAAGACAGAATGAAACATCTTCGCCACACATGTCTTGGACTTCGCCTGATTCGAATACTTGCATCTTAGGAGCAAACCATGGATACTTCATTTCATCATGTTCGAATATACCATTCTTGATGAGTAACCATCCGAATCCTGTATAATCTACTGTAAATGGTTTACGACGCTTTGAGATACTTTCAACTGTTTCATGATTCATTACTCCACCATTACTTCTGAAGTCTTCCTCATCTAACCAGTGTGCGACACTTGTGGTTCTACCGTCCTCTGTGGCATACCATCCACCAGCAATATCTTGATCCATTAAGACTAACTGCCAGAATTTCTCTGAATTAAATATGATATCACTATCAATCCATAATTGATAATCGTATTTTAATTTGCCGTCCCATGGTTTCTGATCTGGTCCTCGCAGTACATTAGCTCCAAGGCACTTGCATCTTGCAAAGTTTACCATGGAAGAATAATCCTGCGAAATTTGGATGCTCGCACCAGATTGTACCAAGTCAAAGCAGAGTTGTACGAAGTTTTTTAAATATGCATATGATACTCCTCTACCTGGTAGGCAAAATACAATGGCTTTTCCCTTCACCATTTCTTTTGCCTTATCGTAGTCCCATTCTTGGTCTTTCTTTTTCGTTATTGGCGACTTTGCCTTTACTGTAAATCCTTTAGCCATAAGAATAATAAGTTACATTCGAATCATACTCCATTATATAGCATTTGTCAAGTTAATTATCCTGTTCGGTTACGATTACTTCTTTACCATCCATTGCCCACTTTAACGGCGTTTCTTCGAACCACCCCATCTCATTTACGACTGCTTCTGGTATTACTGTATAATATTCCCCAGTGACTGTATCAACCTCTATGGACGTAAAAATTTCACCAGAATTTTTTTGCATGTTTTTAAATCCCACCGTCGATTTTATATAGGGAAAAAAATTTTTGTATTCGAAGTACTTATAGCTGCCTTTCGTAACACTTTGTAGACTAGGGGTTCCTTCGGTTTTTATATAAAGGGGGGGCATCACGCCCCCCACTGTCCAAATCACGAACGACTGACCTAACGTGCGACTGCAAATGCCCCATTGTTAAAATTAGCATAAGCAAATGCCCGTCTGTTTACAAGTTTGAAATATCCAAAGCGACTGACCATGACGTACCCCTCACCCTGAATCGGTTGAGGATCACCCATAATGCAAGTCTGAAAGTCTGACTCATCTTTGCAACTCTGCAACGCTGCCAACTTGATTTCATTTACGCAATGCCATAAGTCAATCAACGAATCGGAGCATAGACCCGCCCATGCAAATGCGTCACTGTCGATCTCTTTACCCTCACGGATGAGAGCATTAATGTTGAGTTTGATTTTCTTTGCTGTTCGCTCATCTACAAAATCAACATCCTCTGCAAGTTTCTTTGCATGGTCAACCAAAGTCTCAAGGTCACGGAATGAATCCACACCCTCACCCAACGGGGCACCGTATTCGGAACGGATATATGCACGGGGTTGAACCCACTTGACTCTTCCATCCGTGGTTTCTAATTTCTCAGTAAGAGGCATTGCGATTGCATCACGCAAATCAGAACACGCATAATATTTGGTATGCGGTGCCATGATGATTTTTGCATCTACGGTTTCCTGGAACTTATAGGTCAGCGTGTTAGGTCTGTAATTCTTAGACCCGCCGAACCCGATAAAGTCACCCTGATAAATGTTTTTAGTAATTGGCAAATACGCCATGCACCACATTAAGATTTTCTCAAGTGCGGGTTTGTGACCATAGAACTTTTCAATATCTGAAGGGGTTTCACATATGATGATTTTCTTCTTATTAAAAACTGATTTGGTTCCTACGAACTGGCAACCCGTGGCAGGATTGCGACCCCATACGATTGCGGGTGCACCGTCGATCTTAAGTGACAGAATCAACGGCATTAAAAAAGCATCCAAAACAGATAGATCACCTGTGAGGATGCTGTCTTCGGGGTGTTCGATGTGAGTGTTTTTTGTCATGGAAAAACGAAAGTAAAAAAAACGGAGTGTGAAGGGGCAATTACATGTGCGGACTTATTCAGTCGTCCCCTCCACTCTTTTATAATACCAATAAAAAACCCCCGTTAGGGGGTTTAGTGTGCAGTTTGGAGATTGTCACGCAATCTCTAAATGATCTGCATCGATTAGAATCATGCCGTCCCAGAATGATTTTACATCATCACAGTAAGAAACGAACCAATCAAAATTCTTTTGAAAAACGCCACATCCTGGTTTGACTTCCTGGAGAATTGCGTTCAACCTTGATTTGGTTGTTACAGTCTCATATCCGCATGAACTGATTTTGACTGCTTTGAGTGCATGGTCATAAGTCGCAATGCTGTGACCATGTAGAAAAACGGTTGAACAGTTTGTCGATTCATTGAATTCAACTCTGGTGTTATCCTTAGACCAGTTACCCTTATTTGAAAGAGCGAAGTTCATTTGCTTTTCTATTTGACGCATGTGAGAAATCCTTTGGTACTCTTATAATATACCAATAAAAAAGCACCCCGTGGGGTGCGTGTGTGCCAGTTTGTAGAGTGGTTTAGCTTTTGACTAATTCTACTAACTGTGCATGGTAGGGTTTCACTGCCTCAAATCCCTTAACAAAATCTGAAATCAATTCCTGGATTTCATAATTGTGGATTGCCCACCGTGTCTGAATATCCTTAAGATATTTTTGAGGTGAGATGAGACGGGCAGTCGAAGGGCGTTTTAAAGTGATTTTCTTTGCAACGACCTTGCCACTTTTAAAGGTTGTGACTGTGACCTTAGGGGCAACTGTTTTTTTAACTGCTTTGGGTGTTGCCTTTGCAGTTGTGGAAGTCTTACGGGTGCGTCTCTTACGTGGGGTTGTAGAAGTTGCAGCAGGTGACTTAACAGGCATAAAAACGGATTTCGTTTGATTACCTTCTTATTATAAGCATAAAAAAACCCCTTTGGGGGTTTAGTGTGACAGTTTGTCAAGTGGTTTAATAATCTGTTAGTGCACCCCGTCTTCTGTATGCTGTAAACGGTCTCTGCAACTGCTCTTCCTTTTGAGCGAACTCCTGTAAGAAATAATCCACTGTGAACTCATTTTCATTACAGAATGTTTCAATTTCAGAGTAGATGCTTGCAGGGTAGTTTTGCATGTGAAAATCGGTAGGGTTGACAGTTGGGAAGGTTTTCATTTGTTACTCAACCTCATTAGCATAAGATAGAGGACTAAAAAACATTGGATTGTTATAATAATTTGGATTAAAATAACAATTAACTGTACCAAATTGCAAGTCATTAAAATTGAATGATTCTTGCAATTCTAGGTACTCATCAACGGTTAGTGTTTGACGTGTCATTAATATTCGATGTCAGAGTTGAAATAAGCATCAACATCAAATTTGGTCTCTTCCGTGGTTTGAGAGAGTGCCTCTTCCATTAGTGCGGATAGTGCCTCATCTTCGAAACGTGGATCAATCATGGTAAAATTCCTTTGACTCTTTAATAATAGCAAAAAATCCCCACTGTGGGGGATTTGGTGTTCACTTTGCTCACTGGCACATAGCTTGGAACTTTTTCCATGCCATGTTTTCAATCCAATCAAGCACATAAGGGTTTACCTTAATCCACCTGTCCAGGTCATCACTCTTTAAACCACTGATTCGCATATACTCATCAAATGATTCGTCAAAGCATGTTTCATAGAGTGATTCATGATGTAATGTGCTCATTTGAAAAATCCTTTACTACTCTTTAATTGTACATAAAAAAAGAACCCCGTGGGGTTCTTGGGTGACAGTTTAGAAACTGACCAGTGCTGACTTCCAGTAATCAAGATCCGTGTTAACTTTCATTTCGTTAAACATGCTCTGAACTTCGGAGTAATCAGCGTCTGACCATTTCACCCCATCCTTAGTTTCAGTGCATCCCCATGAAATCATGTCATTCATGAAAGTTTGGAAACCTGCGGATGCAAGGGCAAGTCTGTAAAGGGTCTCATCGTTTTGGATCCAAAGTGAAACATTCCATGTTTCATAATCTTTCCAACCGTTCATAAGATCTCCGTTTGTTGACTCTTATAATATAAACGATTTCAGTCACGAATGGGGTTTATGTGTGCCACTTTGTGAACTGGAATTCCAGCTGCCCCATTCTCAATAGGGGATGCCTATTGAGAAACGATTTTATCCCATAGGGCATCGTATTCAGGGGTCTCAGAGACTGGATACTCTAAAGCAGCGATCTCAGAGAATAACTCTGTAAGAATTTCTAACTCTTCAGAGTTGAGCGTGATGGTCTTATTGTCCATTGTGATACTCTCCCATGAGGCATTTGCCGTACCAAATTTCAGAGTGTCCGTACTCTTCAGAGAGATCGAGGCATAAACCCCAACACTCATCTAAAGTTTTTTTGACGGTATTTTCATGCGGTGCTGCCGCACATACGACTGCGTAAGGGAACGCAGGATTGAAAGTAGTATTTGGGTTAAACATATTCTTATTATACACACACGATGGGGCACTTTGGGGGTTTTATGTGCCACTTTGCCAACTGGATTCCAGCTGGAAAAATCCAGCTGCCGTTCTCAATAAAAAGACCTTATTGAGAAATAAGGTCTTTGTGACAATTAGTTAATTGTACTCCCAAAATGCGGGTTCGCATATCTTATCACTTAAGGTCTCATAATCCTCTGAAATAATATCATCGGGGAGTCCTAAATCGTTGAAGTATTTTATCATTTCAACGAGTGCAGTTTCCTCTGCTTCAGTGATAC
>VTLG01014687.1_pt1 | contig 31730 bp, 46 predicted proteins | sample 4694571 | NCBI WGS metagenome assembly VTLG01 (sample SAMN12604809, study PRJNA352737) | marine metagenome | biome: ENVO:00000447; feature: ENVO:00000209|ENVO:00000569|ENVO:01000036; material: ENVO:00002151; isolation source: viral sequences binned using virsorter ...
TACAAGTCTTAAGTGATTGAAATATTAGAGATATGTGTAGCATCTGCTATCTTTCTCACAATCATAACTGCTGAAGTTCAGTTCCTATATGGAAAATAACATAAGGAGGGTTGCATCCCTCCTTTTTTTATGTTATTATATGAAAAAAACAATGTGGAGTCCCGTCTGGATTTGGGAATCTGAAATTCCTTTTAATATATGCGATCAAATCATTGATTGCTCCAATAAAATAAGATATGAAAGTGGATTAACATCTTTTCTAGCAGGAGCTATATTTACACCTCTAGCAACAGGGAATCTAGGCGTAGTAGGAGCTAAAGTAACAGGTGTAATACCGCCCGTTTTATTATCAAACGTTGGAAAAGGACGTAAACCCGCTATACCGTTAGCCATAGTAAGCTCCTGGATTAAAACCACCAAGACCACCGAGACCACCAAATATACCACCAAGACCACCAAGACCGCTACCGCTTAAACTCCCAAAAATTGGTGGTGCTGGATTCATACCACCTGCTTGATTATAACCTATACTTCCAGGAAGACCAGCTATTCCAGGAAGAGAACCAGTAACAGGAGCGTATACAGAACTGTTGTAGTTTGATCCTTCTGGTGGTGGACCTCCACCAGCATAACCGTAACCACCTGCTAACGGTCCTAACGAAGCGGTTAACGCTCCGACATTTTGTAAAGTTTGCATCGGTAAATTATATTGACCAACAAAATTTTGGTAATCTAAATCTAATCCAGATTGGTCTTTACCTCTACCTAACCCACCAATAGCCATTAGTCGACTTATATCTTGTCCTTGTAACGCAGGTAATGTAGTGGCTAATCCTTGATATTGTTGTCCTAATGCTCCTAACCCTTGTCCAAGTCTTCCTAATTGTTGTCCTTGTCTTAACGAAGCTAGAGCTTCAGCACTGCCAAATTGTCCTTCTCTAGCGGCTAATTGTCCTTGTAACCCTGCTAAACCTAATTGTCTACGTTGCTGTGCTTCGAACGCTTGTTGAGCAGCGTTAGTAGCTCTATCAAAACCTTGACTACGTATCGCTCCTACTTGTTGAGCAGCACCTCTCGCCGCATCTTCAGCTAATTCTTCTTGAGTTAATCTAGAACGAGCACCACCAAAAGCTCCTGCTCCTATTGCTTGATCACGTAATCCAATATCAGCTTTACCAAAACGTTCGCTAATATCGTCTAAAGTTTGTTGTACTACTTGTTCTTCAAAAGGGTTATAAAAATTACTAACTTGTCTACTAGGGTCAAACATTCCTGTTGAACCGTAACCGCTAAATTCTGCTCTACCTAAACCACCACGAGCAGCAGAAAAATCAGGACCTGCTCGTTTAGTAAAATCTTCAGCACTACGCATAGTGCCTGTAGCTTCAGATAACAAATTAGCTTGTTGTCCTAAAAAAGGTAAATAACTACCAATCGCTTGATCAGTTAATTCCATACCCCTAACTTCTCTAGGGTCAAAATCGGCTATTCTTTGTCCTGTATAAGTAAACGGGCTAGTATCGTCTCCGCCTAATTGTCCAAACTGTTGTCGTAAAAACCCTTGAGCATACGGAAAAATATCCCGTTGTAAAAAATCGCCTATATAACCCGCGGGGGCTTGGGTCGAATATTCTTGTTCTTCTCTACTAGCCATATTTCCTATTACCTTGTTTATTAAATTTTTCTAACATAGCAATACCTTTCTGATGATTGCCTTTACCCATATGTTTTACTGCGGCGTTAGATAACATAAATTCACCGTCACTAGCCATAACAGGTATTAGATCATCTTTAGGACCTCCTGGACCTTCAATATCACCACCGTCTAACATAGGTTTAAACATTGGTCTATCTAAAACGCCACCGTCTGCAGCAAAAGTAGTGCCTTGTATAGGTTGTATATTTCTTAAATAATCTCGTTTTGCACCTAAACCACCTGTCGGTAATGTTTGTGTTCTAACTAAAGTACCTTTTTGTTTTTTAGGTTCTTCTAATAAAGCTCCTAATACATTTTTTCCTGCACTTAATAAAGCACTAAACATTTCTGGATTTTCTTGAGCATATGTTATAACAGGTTCTGCTGTTGATTGTATTCTTTCAAAAAAAGTAGGGTTTAAAGTAGCTTCTAAAGAAGCTAAGCCCATTTCTTTCATGCTATCTTTATTAATGTCTAATATTGGTTTATCTGCTGTGCTATCATAAATAGCTACGTCTTTAGTTGTTGTTTCTACATCAGGTATTAAATCCATTAGACCTGCTGTTTTAGGTTCTTCTGTGTATAAACTTTCTTTTAATTCATCTAAACTTTCTGAGGCTAAATTTAAAATACCTCTTTCCGCTCCTATATCGCCTAAAAGTTCTTTTAAATTTAATTGACCACCGTTAGCAGCATTTAACGCTCCACCGATAGACATTCCTGCAATACCAAATTGATCTAAATCTTCAGGATTAATTCCTGTTTGGGCTAATAAACTTAAAATATCCTCTTGTTCTGTGGGTTTAGCAGGATCATCATAAGTAAATTCTCCAAATTCTTGTACTTGACTACCTTCTACAGGAGTAAAACTTAATTCAGGTCCAGGTTGTATCCCTGGAGCAGTGCCACTACCAATAGCTGCTTTCGGGTCTTCTGCAGTATTACGTCTTATTTTATCTGCTAATAACGTTCCTCCAACGGTTACTACAGCAGCGGTAACAGCCAGCGCCATTAGATACGCTCCTGTTGATTTAAAAGATCATCTATTTGTTTAATATCAAAACCTGTTAGTTTTAATTCAGCAAAATCAGCTACAGTTACTTCCTCTATAACTTCGTCTACTCTTAAACAATCCGTTCTATGTACGGTAATAAAAGTACATTCTTCGTGAATAAATAAAGCTCTTTTCGTGCCTGCTTCGGTAATATCATGAAAAGGTGCTTTAATACGTTTTACGCCTTGTTCTGTGAAAATAGAAGCTTCACCTTTCATAATAAAAAACGGATGATTTTTAGCATGTATTTTAGAAACAATTAAAGAGTTTTTAGGCATTACGATTGTTCTTATATATTGTCCGTCTGCAAAGTTATGCGTAACTGCTCCTTCAGTTTTACCTATTATTTTATTTTTTAAATCTTCTTGATTGTTTTCTTTACAAAAAGAATCAACAGCTTCTTCAAACTGTTTTATTTTGTTTTGAAACTCTAGTTTGTTTTTCTTATAATCAAAAAACTCACACGCTTCTTGGTAAGTTAGTCCTGGAGTTTTAATTAAACTTAAACTCATTATTTCCTCTGCGTTTATTAACGTATTAGCGAGTTAAAGCCCGTCTCGTAAGCTGCAGTTCAATACTGACAGTTCGATTATACTTCATACTGTATATATTTTTAAAGGTTTTTCTTTGCCTTTTACTTTTATAGGTTTTAATGGTTTTAAATGATAACCACACCTACTTTCCGTATTTTCACCTATTAAAATATCTACTCCTGCATCTTTTGTACCTGACTCTAATCTAGCCGCAGTATTTACCGCATCACCAATAGCAGTATAATCAAATCGTGAAGAAGAACCCATATTACCGATTACTGCTTCTCCTGTGTTTACTCCTATGCCTATGGCTACTGCAGGAAGTCCTTCCGCTTGGAGTTCTATATTAAGTTCAGCCATATTTTGCCAAATATCTTTAGCACAATCTACCGCTATTTGTTCATGATGTAATATATCTAAAGGAGCATTAAATATAGCCATCATAGCGTCACCAATATATTTATCAACCATACCACCGTGTTTTTGTACTGCGGCTTGTTGAGCAGTAAGAGCTTTATTCATAATATAAGTTACTTTTTCTGGGGTTACTGCTTCTGATAAAGCGGTAAAACCTCGTACATCAGTAAATAAAAAAGTAGCGTACCTTTTTTCACCACCTAATTTTAATAACTCAGGGTTCTTTTGTAGTTGTTTTACTTGTCTAGGGTCTAAATAATGTTCGAATTGTTTTTTAATTTCTAAACGTAATTTGTATTGTTCACGAAAACGTAAATAAAAAGCAATCGTTCCTGTTATAAATTCACTAATTAAAGTCCACGTTGTATCTATTAATACGCCTTGTTGTATGGCATAATATCCTCCGATAGCGGTGCTAGACATAATAGCACTAAAACAAAAAACCCCTGCAGTAACGCCTAAGTTGCTCAACACAACCCAAACTAAAAGCAGGGATATAACTAATATTAAAACTTCAACGGCTAAACTGTAGTCGGGGATAAATGGACTATTTTCTACCAATATTGATTCTGCTAGTGCTGCTTGTACCTTGTGTGGTTCAAGTAATCCAACTGGGGTAGCTAACTGCGGCATTACGCCTTTAGCAGTAACGCCTACAAAAACAAATTTATTTTGTACGGCTAACTCTTGCAAATTAGTTTCTGGAGTATTTACCCAACTTACCCACTTACGTCCTAAACCGTCTGTTTTAACGGCAGGTAAACCTTTTACCCGTACTTCTTCTATACCGTTCGTATTAGTCTTAATAACATACGTATTAGCCCCTGTTAGGGCTTTTAGTACTTCGGTACCGAAAGCGGGTAACCACCCGTTAGGCGTCCTATATAGAAGCGGTATACGTCTAACTAAGTTATCTACGTCTACGGGAGCGGTAGCTATTCCTTCATTCGCTTTTAGTTCGGGTATATTTCTTATAGTGCCTTGAGCTAAATAACCACCGTTACCTTCCCCCATAATAACAGTACCTACGGTATCAGGATATTCACCGTTAGGATTTTCAAATAAAGCTAATACCGAAGGAGCATAACTAAGAGCAGTTTTAAAATTACTATCACCACCAAAACGATCTTTATGTGGAAAACCAATAACCCAACCAACACCTAACGCTCCTTGGTTCAATAATTCTACTTGTATTTCTGCTAATCTTTGTCTAGGTAATGGATAGCCACCTTCTTTATCTACATCTTCTTCGGTAATATTTAACACAACAAAATTACCTGAAGGTTCAGGAGTTTTAACAAACGTATCAAAAGTTTTTAATTTTAATATTTCTTGCGGGGCTAAACTAAAAATTAACGGCAAACTTAATACCGTTATAATTGTAATAATTTTTAAATACTTCATCCTGACCCTTGTCTAATATTTATTGTTGAATCACTACCACCGTTTACTTTAACTTCATTCATTACACCGTCTTGTTCTAAAATTACCGTATAACTATTATCGCTATCAATATTTAAGGTAGCACCTTGTCCTACGGTTCTATTTAAACTTATTTGTGCTCCTGAAACTACTGTAGTAATTTGAGTTTTTGTATCTTGACCAATATTAGTACCTCGAATAGTTGAGGAGATAGCGGATTGATCTAATTGATCATCGTCAGCTAAACTATCTAGTTCATTTAAAATATTTAATAAATCTTCTAAAAAGTTTACGTTTAGTGCATCGTAATCTAATTCAGTAAAATCTAATTGTTCATCTTCTTTTAAATTTTCTTCGGCTAAATAATCAAAATCTAAATCGTTAAAATCTAAAATAGGGTCTTTTAATTCTTGTTTTTCTTCTTCTTCTATACGTACTGCTTTTTTAGGTGGTGTAACAATTAACATATTATCAATAAACTCTAACGACAAATCTAAAATTACAGGCGGGCTAGGACTGGCTTCTAATGTAGTAGTCGTAGTCGCTTGATACGCTTGATTTAAAATTACTTCGCCCATAGCTGTAGTTACCGATATTTCTCCTGAAGGATTACCAAATTCATCAGGTAATAAAATAAATAAACTTTCGCCTGTATCAGGTTCTACCGTAATAGTAAAATCAGTACCACGAATCGCTACCGTAGCTGAGTCGGTACGAATCGTCATATTTTCTTTAGGGATAGCACTAAATTTAGATGTTACAAAACGAGCAGTGCCTTTAGCAAAAGATAACGCTAATTTACTTTTAGTCGGGTTAGGGTCGTAAATATATTCGTCAATAATTAACGTAGAATGTTCAGTTAATTTAACTTTACTATCATCAGCAAAACGTAAACCTAATCTACCTTGTTCGGTTTTAGCTTCATCGTTAGCTTGTAAATTAAACGCTACTACCGCTTTGTAATCTTTATCGCGGCTTATTTGTCCGTAACCAGATACTTCTTCGATAGCTCCTATCTCAAGGGCAGCTAGTTGCTGTGCCTTGATCGTTTTGGATAATACAGAAAGTACCATTAGAACCATTAGAAATGACACGTAGCCAATCGTTATCGAGTGTTGAAGCTTGTGTAACATTTATAGCTCTAGAACCTCCTGTATGGTTCAAGTGAAAATGACCGCCTTGATAACCATCGCCGTTATAATTGATAGTATTATCAGAACCATCAACGTTCATATAATTAGTAGCTAAGTCTACATCGATATCGGAATCAATAGTATTATTTGAACCGTTTATAATCCAATCTAAATCTAAGGTAGTTGCTATTGCTGCGGTGCCTTGGTCTAAAGACATATCGTTAGCCGTTCCCGTCACTGAAATATTTACGTTAGAACCGTCAGTAGAATAAGTATTAGTAGGGTCTGTTTGAATATCAAAAATATTACTAGAACCAGAAAATTCAAAAAACCCAATATAGTTATCGGCGTTGATATCTCCTTTAAATAAGTTACTAGAACCTATTTGATTAATATCTAAAGTCATGCTAGTTCCGTCTAAATCTAATGGCGTCATCGTCCCTGCTACTGCTGAAGCTCCACCGATTAAGTTACCCGAGCCTAACTGTTCTATATCGGCATTAAGCGTTGCACCTGATTGGTCAATAGATATTTCGTTATCTGCTGACCAAAGCACATTAGATAAAACTATTAATAAAATTAATTGTTTTTTCATTGTTTTAAACTCCAATAATCATATTGTATTCCTTCCATGATGGTTTTGTAAACCGCTGTCTCTATAGCTGCTTGTAGTGCTATAGTTACGCCTTCGTTTTCTACGTTACCGTTTTCTATTTCGATTAACCTAGTATTATCTTTTACAAAACGAAAAATATCTTCGTTAATACCTACACTTAAAATAGTTTTGGTCACCGTAACTTCGGTAAGTATTCGCCCCGTGAGTACAGAGACTGTACGTAAACTTATTGTTACGGTATCTTGTCGGTATTCTTTACTTAATCCAATACCTAAAACTCTGCCACCAGAACCGCCAGAACGCGTATTAGTTTCATAACCAACCACTGCCCCTTCCATCAAAATACCTGCAAATAATAAAGGTTTTAATTTTTGTTCTTCATCGAAATCTTTTCTAGTGCTACGGATTAATTGTCGTTCTTTAGTTAAGTTATCTAAACCCACACGTTCTACTACTTCGAAAAAATTACCGTTGCTAGTATCTTTTAACGCTTTTATTAATAAAGCATAAGGAGCTTGAGTTACTGCCGTGCTAAAAGAAGCATAAGTACTATTACTTCTACGTTGTCCTGTTTGGTCAGTAAACGCGGTAGGATATACCGCCACTACAGGTTTTATATTAGGTAAACCTAAATTAGCTAAATTTTCATTAATAACTTCAGAAACTTCGGCAAACCTTGAAGGCTGTAAGTTTTCAATAGCTTGTTCTGTTTGTAATAAAGTACAACTAGAAAGTAAAACTATCGAGAGGAAAAGTAATAATTGTTTCGCCGCCGTCGGCATCAGTGATGGTAAGTGTAATCGTAGTATCATCAGAGACATAGTCTATCTTGTTTCCTTCTAGTTCAATAGTACCTGCAGTAGAAGACGTTTCTCCGAATAAATTATCTACTAATTGCTGTGATAATTTAGCATATACTCTAGATTCTAAATTTCTAATAAAACGAGCTAAAGTGCTATTATTCAAATCTCGTTCTGCTTCATCAGCAGCAGCTTTTAACGCATCAGCAATACTTTGTTTTCTAGTATTTTCTTGATTTTCTATCGTTAAATAATGTGCCGAAGTTGCTATTCCTGAAAAACTAGGACTTTTAAAAGTAAATTTCATTTCATCGGCTTGACTAAAAGAAGAATAAATTATTGTAAAAATAATAAAAAGCATGCCTGTTAAAGCAAAAATATTTTCGAACGCTATTTCATTCTTCGTCTTCTTTCGGCTCCTCATCTTTTAACTCCCGTAATTCAATGACAGTATCTAGTTTTTGTTGTAACCTTATTAAATCATTGTCTAACATACGCACTCGATCAATTAAAGCAATTAAGGTAACGTTTGCGTCTGCTAATTTAGCTTTTATATTTTTAGTAATAAAGTTCCAAATATAATAAAGAATATATAGTAACCCAACGGTAGCTACTATTGGAAAACCATACTCACTAATAATTACTGCGATATTATCCATTAATCTCTACGAGCGTCGTTTTTACCGTCTGCTCTAGCAATACGTTCTAAATCAGGTCTTATACCTAAAACCGAACACATAGTTGCATCAACACGAATCATATCGTGATTCATAGTTTTTACTCGATTATCTAACGCCGTAACAATATTATGAATACCATCTACTTGAGCAACAACACTTTCTAAAATATATTTAACGGTGAGAAAAATAAAAAAGCCACCTAATAGTGACATAGCTATAGGAAAACCAACTTCAGCTATTAATGTAAAATAGGTTTGCATTCTTCTAAATCCTCAACTGATATTACCCCGTCTAACATACCTACTACTATTACGCCATAGCTTTCTGCTTGTTCTTCTGCGTCTTCAAAAGATTCGGCAACTATATTAGGACCTTCGTGAATAGTTCCTTTAAATCTAAATTCTGTAAGAAATATTTTTAAAGACATTAATCACCGCCTTTAAAGTTTTTACTTTGCCCTGAAGTGCCAGCGTAAATACCAAAGACTGCCGCCATAGCTCCTACTACTATTGATACTAACGCTGATTGTTCTAAGTTTGGTTCGGGTAGTTCCATAAACCAAATAACAACTTTGTAAAGGAGTACGATATAAACACTTACAAAAATTCTAGGAAAGATACGCCAAGCATCTATAGTTTTAGCTAAATGTACCCATTTTTGAAAAGGATTTGTTCCTGTGTTATTAGGCGTAACGTCTATATCTAATTCTAATTTCTTTTTTATTGGTTCTTCTTTAGTAACAATAACATTATCTTCTATAACTTTTTCTTCCATATTAAACCTCTACTGGAGTAAATATACCTAACTCAATAAGTTTAGCTCTGTTAAGTAAATGAGTTTCCTCTACTTCTTCTTTGTTTTGTCCGTAATATGCTACGGCATAATATTGTTCTACCATAGTTTTATTTATATCTATTCCATCACAAACTACGGTGCCTAATACTCTACCGTATTTACCACGAGAATCTTTTAATTCTGTTCTAATAACCACTTGCTCTGCAGTATTTATAGCGTTTTGTAAAAATGCTGCAGCTAATTTACCTCTAGCTTTTTCGTCTTTATTTCTAGTTCTAGATTCTGGAGTATCTATGGCGTATAACCTAACTCTACTTTTAAAAGAAACATCAAAACCTAAATCTAAAATTACGTCTATAGTATCTCCATCAACAACACGTTCTACTGTACAGCTATATTCATACATTCCTACCTCGCTTTTTAGTAGTCGATCTTGCTTGTCTAAAATTCTTTTTAGTCGGTGCTCCTTTCGATCCTGGCTTACGCATACGTTCACCACTACCAGCTTTTATACGTCTACGTTTAGCATGTATATTCGCCCACAATCCTGGACGTTTGCTTTTACCTTTTTTCTTTTTCATTTAACACTTCCATCTTCTTCTTGCTTGTCTCAACCTAGAATTAGGGTTTTTTGCGGCTTTAGGAAACTTTTTCATTTGTCCTGCTGACCTAGCACAAAACGATTTACGTCTCTTAGCTGCTTTACTACCTTTTTTAACTTTACCTGTAACCGCAGTTTTTAATTTACTTCCAGGATTCATACGTCTATACGCTTTTACCCCTGCTGCTGTCATGCCTGCACCTTTTTTAGTAGGTCTAAAATTCTTTTTATTACGTTTAGGCATTTTCGCCTGTTTTCTAGGCACGTCTTTTTCTCCTTCTTGTAGTAGTTTTCTTTTTAGCAAACGTTCTTACATTAGTCGGTTTACCTCCTGGATTACCTGCTGCTCTTTTTCTTTTAACCGCACTACGTCTTTGTGCTGCGGTCATACGTTTAGCTTTGGCTCTAGGTACACACTTAGGATATTTTCTTTTAGATTTACCTTTAGCGGATTTACGTCCACATTTTTGAAACTTACCTTTTTTCTTAGGAGCACCAATATCTACCCAATCACCTTTAGGTCCTTTACCAAACCATTCGGATAAACCGCCTTTAGGTTTAGCCACTTTTTTTCCTCGCTTTTCTAATCGCTTCTTTACCGCGTTTAAAAATACTAGCTACTTGTGTTTTACCCATAACTTTAGCTCGTTGCTCACCGACGGTAAGTATTTGTATTTTTCTAGCAAAAGGTTTTTTAACTTTTTTAACTTTAGCCACTGTTGCTCTAGCATCAGCAGGTGTTGCAAATTTAATTCTAACTGTATCTTTTGGATTTTCATCAGTGTATAACCTTCTACCAGAACCTTTTGGTTTTTTACCTGTACCTTTTTTCGGGTCGCGTTTTTTCTTAGGCATTACCTATAACCACCACCACGTTTTTTATACGTTCTTACTAACCAACCATTAGCATAAGCACTTGGGTAAACTTTAAATTTACGTTTAGCTTCAGCTTTTACTCTCGCGTATAACGCAGGATTAGTTGGCGTAGCTCCTTTTTTCTTTTTAGTAGTTTTCTTTTTCTTTTTTGCAGGCATATCAGTCCTCGTATAAGTTGTTAAAAGTAATTGCAGGGTCAAGATAACTTTCATGACCTTCAGCAGAGTGTACCCATTGAGAAGGTTTAAAGTCAGGTGCTCCATCACCTGTTACCCATAAAGCAGGACTTGTTGCTCTAACTCTATTATTAGGTAAAGCGACAAAGTTGCCTTTCCATTTACAGTCTTCAGTTATATATAATACATGAGATTGTTTATGTTGAGCAGGATCATCAGCAATATCGCTATCGGTATAGTCTACGGTAAACATATAACGACCAGTATAAAACTTACCATCAATCTTACAAAGCCAAGGACTAGAACTAACTCTATCCATAATAACTACTGAATGCTCTCTTGATTCACAATCCCAGGGTTGAGCAATGTGATCTTCCATAGGTTCTGGAAAGTCTTCACTAGGTATATCCGCAACTAATGCTTGTATTGGCATTCTAGCCCACATAGCACCGCCGTGAATATTACCTTCGTCATTATCTTCACAGTTAGCTTCTTCGCCAGTAAAAACTACTTGAAAACTTAACGATCTGTCGGGGATAGTAGTAACCGCTATCGCTAGTGCATGAATATACTCATCTTGGTATTCTTCATGATTCTTAGTAAATTCTCGTCTAACCCAACATTTAAAATGTGGGATATTACTAATTAAATAAGACATAGCTTATTTCTTTTTCTTTTTAGTAGTTTTACGTTTTTTAGACCTTCTTTTTACTGAACCACCTTTAGACATTTTTCTGAGAGAACCGCCTTTAGACATTTTTCTCAGCATACCGCCTTTGGACATTTTTTTACGTTTGTGCATTGGCATAGTTAACCTCCTTTTAGTACACGTTTTTGTAATCTTACTGCTCTTTGTCCGACTTGTGTAGCCCAACGACTATCCATCATTTCTGTAGCAGCAAGTTCCCAGTCTTGTTTAGATAAAGCACCTAAAAAATTTTTAAATTTTTTTAATCGTGTAATACCTAAATTAAAACACATATTAGCTAACACTAATTGTAGATCATCTGGTAACTCACGCCACCAAGACAGACTTCTATCTAACTCTTTAAAAACTATTTCTATATCGTTTTTAAAACACTCGTTAATTCTTTTTGTTGATATTTTTGTACCCACAGGTTTGCCCCATTCCTTATCTTGATCAGTTATTAAATGACCAATACCAAAAGTGTGATAACCTAGATGATCTAAATAAATTTCGTTTATACACCCCTCATCTAGTTTTAATTCTTTTCTAAGTTTTTCTATATCCATAATCAACCTATGGGTATGGTTGTAGCTCCTGCTAAAGAAACTGTTACTTTACCAAGTGCCGTTGTACCTTGTGTACCTTTTTCTGTACCTGTATAAATATCAACCCATTGTTCTCCTGTCCAAAGTTGTATTTGGTTTGTTGATAAATTCCAAATTAAATCCCCCGTTCTAAAACTTGTAGAATTTCTTTGTGTTTCCGTAAAATTATTAGTAGACCCTATATCTACTTTATTTAAATTAAGTTCTAAAACTCTAACTAATCTATTAAATAGTTCTGGAGATAATTCATTTTGAGCGAACGGTAATTTAGTTTCTAATATTTTAGCCATTATCTTTTGCCGTCGGGTTGTGTTTCAATACGAGTAGCTCCTAATCTAAAACCTACTCCTAAAACTGTAGTATCAGTATCGTCAGATTGTACTCTTAACGCAGCTTGTCTTCCTCTAACTCGAGTATCTATTTTAGTAGTCGTTGAAGTGCACGCTCCTGTTACTCCCGTTGTTAAACTCTCTCCTGGGAAATTTCTCTTTTTTAAAACCAAATCTACTTTTTGTCCTGTCGCTCCTGTATCTCCTGTACCATTAAAAGTTACATCAGGTATTATTTTACTTATAAATTGAAATTCTTCTCCTTCACCTAAATCAAAATCACTAGATTCTATAAAAACGTTAGTCATTGCTACGCCGTCATTATCATTACCTAATTCGTGATTGTATAAATAATTAGAAGATGTTGCTTTAGGGTTAGCAAAAACTCCTTCGTCTAACCAAGCCGTTCTAGAAAGCTCACCTATCATCCAAACATTTTCTTCATAATTATAAGTAACGTATTTATCTATTACGGTAACATCTGCCGAACAATAAAACCAACCAACTTCACTAAATTCTTTATTTAAAAAACCAAATATTTGATAACTTTGTGTTTGATTTAAATTACTAAATACGTGTTCTTCTACAGAACAAGGTAATTTTTGCACTGCTCCTGCATAAGTATAAAAACCTTTTTTATCCATCCAAAACACGCCTTTAGGAGAATTTATCATAGCATTAGGACCTACTAAACCTACGCCTTCATTTACTAAATTTACACCAAAAGTAAAAGGTTGTCCAATAAATGTCATAGAATATAAAGCTGTATCTGTCCAAACTAATATTTCTTGTCTTGCTCTAGTTGCTCCTACTATCTGTGAACCTGACGAAAGTCTTAATGAACCTGCGGTATTAGTTATTTTTGGTTCCCATTCAGCAACGTTTTCTTGATCGCTAAAAGCTATAAACATAGGGTCTATTGCACCTGTTCTAGCGGTGCCTGAAGCATTTAGCGGGTCTGCTCCAAAACAAATAACGTGTCTATCTATATCAGAAACCATAGTTTGTAATGCTAACGTAGGCGGTAAATTAGCTCCTGCTAAATCACTTAAAGCTACTGCTCTAGTGCTTGTACCATTAGATTCATCCCAATAATAAACACCACCACCTCTAACATTTATTAATAAATCTTCGCCAAAATTATCATGTGACCATAAACGTAATTGATTTAAAGTACCTAATGGTGAAGAACTGCCCCAAGTTCCTGCTCCCCAAGTTCCTGCTCCCCAGCCTGTAGCGGGTACGTAAACGTCTAAACCTACGTTTATTTGGTAAACTCCATCTACTCCAGAACCACCATTACCAGAGTCACTGCTATTAGCAGTAACAGTAGCTCCTGCTGTATCTTTAGCAGTAATTGTGTAGGTATTAGTTGTAGGTATAGTTAATATTTCGTATTCTTGATTAAGAACTGCTGCGGTTATATTACCGCCTAAAGATGCAGCACCATCTATCGTAACAAAATCACCTTGCACCGCACCATGAGTAGCGTCTGTAACTGTTATAGTAGAAGAACCGTCAGTAGCTGCAAAAGTTATTGAATCAGTACTGGTTTTTCTTATAGGTGTAATATCACTAAAACTTGTACCATCTAAAATATAATATTTTACTGTTGTACCTAACCCTATGTATTTAGTTCCGTCTAAAGCTACCCAAGCATGTAATCCTCTACCCGTGCCTTTATACGTATCAGCACTAGCTTTTACCCAACCACCTATTTTTTCAGGTAAACCTTTTCTAAAACGAACTAAATTACTATCAAACCAACCACCTTCATTAGCGTAAGCAGTAGCTTCTTTATTAATTCCTGGTCTAAATATTAGTTTTTGAAAAGGCATCTACTACCTCTGGATTAGTCGGCATATCCCAACAGTTTAGGTTAGAAGCTATAGTGCGTCTTTCACCTTCACCTTTGAATGGATAAACCATGTGTTGTAACCAAGAAGGGAAAACTAATAATTTACCGACTTCTGGTTTTATAACGAAAGATTGTGGGGGTCTTAATCTTTCCGTATTCATTAATTCATTACGCCCATATTGAAAAGCGATATACCCATCACAATCGCCTGATGCTTGATACAAAGAATAATTTTGTGAACCAGCCGTTGGTTGGTCTAATATTTGTTGCGGTACTTTAGTCCACCCAGTCGTAGAGATACCCATAATAGTTTTAGTACCGTGATCGTGTATAGGGTTATAATCACCAGCATAACTATGCACGGACCAAGTTTCATCAACGGCTACTGCTTTTGGCGATTTTAATTGCGTGCCAGTATTTTGACTAAAAAAATTTATATAATCCGCACCTAATGAACAAATAAAATCGGTATATTCTTTAATGCGTTTATCGCTATTATCTAACAATAGTTGTTCACCTTGCGTAATTTGTCCGACTAACGTATCAGCTAAAGATTTTTTATCTTCGGCTGCTTTATATTCGTCTAAATAATCGTTTATATCGTTTACCATACTTAACGGCATTTCTGTTTCCATAACAAAAACAGAAGGCATATTATGTACAGTGACTTCTGCCATTAACTAGGTACGCTAAATGCTTGATCTGGTGTACTTTCTGCTGGCGGATTTGTTATAACTGAATCTACTTGACTAGCAAAAACTGAATCCCATTTTGAAACAGGACAAAGTGCTACTAAATCGGCATTTGACCAACTGCCTTTCGCTTTTAACGAAAAATTAGTTACATCATTACCAGCTGTATCTTTTTCTGTTTGTGGTACTGAAATATTAAAAGTAGAAGTGTAATAGGTTGCATCACCTTCACTATCATTTTTATATGTCATTTCTATAGCCCATTTATCAACTTTATTGTTGCTATTTATATATGGGACACATTTTGTTATAGCTTTTGTTACTGCCATTTTTTACTCCTTAGTTTAATTTATTTTCTAATTCATCAACTTTTGCTGATAATTCTTTAACTGCATTTATCAATGGATAGATAAACATTTCTTGTGATAATCTTTGCGAACCATCTTCTTCTTTTGACCAACCACCAAAGTTTTCATGTCCTACTTTTTGCAGAGCTTTTTCTACATCTTGAGCAATCATTCCATACAGATTAACTTCTGTGTCCATGTGATTTTCTGTTTCAGAATAATCTTTATAATGTTTTGGAAACTCATTATTAGGTCGCCAATTAAAAGTTACAGGTTTTAATTCATTAATAAAACTTAATCCTATATCTGTATCTGCTATATTAGTTTTTTTATGTAAATCTGAACTTCTTGAAAAAGAAGCGTTAGAGGTAAATATATTACTAACCACATTACTTGCTTTACCAAAAGAAAACTCATTATTTGTAGTAGCTGTAATACCCACTCCTACTACAATAGCATTTGAAGTATCATGTGGAACATCAGATTCCTTACCAAGTGCTATATTACTACTACCGCTTTGGATAGTGTCACCAGCGTTTTCACCAAGACAAGTATTATCTGAACCTGTAGTTATTGCACCTCCAGCAGATTTTCCTATACAAGTATTATCGTCACCTGTAGTACAAGCATCTAGTGTAAATGCACCTAAAGCAGTGTTTCTACTTCCAGTAGTTATAGAACTTCCAGATGAGTGTCCAATACAAGTGTGATTTTCACCTGTGGTGTTTGCAATTAAAGCATTTATACCCATAGCAATATTTTGAGAACCTGTAGTAGTTGCTTGTAAAGCATTACCACCAACTCCTACGTTTGCTGTACCAGTAGTGTTTGACATTAAAACAGCATCTCCGACAGCTGTGTTATCGGCTGAAGTTGTAAGTGCGGTTAAACAAAGACGACCAATCGCTACGTTAGAAGAACCAGTGGTACAAGCTGCAAGAGCACTTGTGCCTACTGCTGTGTTGTTACTTGCTGTGGTGTTAGCTTCTAAAGCACTATTTCCAACGGCTGTGTTACTGCCTCCTGTAGTATTTGTATATAAGGAAGCATAACCAATAGCAGTATTATTAGTTCCTGTTGTATTAGATTGCATAGATGCTGTACCAACGGCTGTGTTGAAATTAGCTGTAGTATTTGCTCCTAAAGCCATATCGCCAACTGCTACGTTGTTTGAGCCAGTCGTATTGGCATCTAATGTTCTTGTACCTAATGCGGTGTTATTTGTACCAGTCGTATTAGAAAACATTGCATCTTTACCGACAGCAGTGTTTGTGTCACCTGTAGTGTTTGTTACTAAAGAATTATAACCAACTGCTGTGTTATTATTAGCAGTAGTGTTATTTGCCATAGCCTGATAGCCAAGACCAGTATTATTAGCACCAGTTGTGTTTTGTAACATAGCTTGATAACCCAGTGCAGTATTATTACCACCTGTCGTGTTATCTTCTAAAGCATTTCTACCTACTGCGGTGTTGTTAGATGCGGTTGTATTTGCACCAAGAGCATCTCTTCCTATCGCAACATTACTTCCACCCGTAGTATTTGCATCAAGAGCTAAAGTCCCAACGGCAACATTGTTTTCACCTGAAGTATTGGCTAGCATTGCTCTATCGCCGACTGCTGTATTATTTCCAGCAGTGGTTAGTGTTGACATAGCTAAATGTCCAATAGCCACATTATCGCCACCTGTGGTTTGTGCTCCTAAGGCATCTACTCCAACAGCAACACTATCTACTCCTGTAGTATTTGAATCTAAAGCTAATGCACCTAAAGCTGTATTATTTGTTCCTGTAGTATTTCCTCCTAAAGCATTGTAACCAACTCCTACGTTGTATGAATCAGTTGCAGTTGTAAAATTTTGAGTCTGTACAGCACCATATCCCACAGCAACATTTCTACTACCCTTAGTGTCTGCTCCTAAAGCATTATAACCTAAAACTGAATTACGACTAGCTACATCTCCAGCATCTGCTGCTCCATAACCAATAACAACATTACGGACTCCTGTGGTTAATGCAGTTCCTGCATTTGCTCCAACAGCTGTATTATTAGTTCCTGTCGTTAATGAATCTAATGCGGTATCTCCTAAAGCTACGTTGCCTGTAGCTGTTGGGTGGTTTCCGTCTAATTTGATTGTGCCACCATCTGTAACAAAATCACCAGCGTTTGTGATGCCATCTGTTGTAGTAGCTCCATCAACATCTAAGGCACCCGTTACAGCTAAATCCCCACCTACGGAGGCATCATCTGTAACTGTTAAATCGTCTTGAACCTTTAGATCTACTGTAGAAAGACTCGCAAAAGCATCTACCATAGCACCGCCAGAACCAGCACCATCAGAATAAATAACTTTAGTGTCTGAAGGAGGTATCGTAACTGTCGCTCCAGAACCTTGTTTTATAATTATATTTTGTGAGCCAGTTGTTGCGTTTTCTATAAACCAAAGTTTAGAAATAGTATTAGGACCAATAGTAATAGTACACGCAGAATCTAACGTACCTGTATATTTGAGGAACATTGATCTGCCTGGATCGGTAGACCCATCAGCTATGGTTGTGGTATGAGTATCTGCATTAGTAGTAATTGCTTCTGTGCCAAAACTAAATGCTTCAGCAATTAGTTCTAAATTAGTGTTAGTAACTGTACCCCAAGTACCACTAGCGTCACCAGTAGCCATTTCATTTAATCTTAAATCATTTACGTATGTACTAGCCATTGTTTTTCCTCATTTTGATTATATTATGTTTTTTCATCCCTGTTAAGCAACTTCTTTATAATTAGGTGTTTGACTTGTATCAACTACGCTGTAATTAGGTGTTTGACTTGTATCTACTAATCCCCAAACATTAGCTCTTGGTTCACCAAAAGTACCTACGTTTCCTGTCGCTAATACTAGAGCTTTTGAAATTACGGTTTCGTCGCCTAGTGCAGAAGTTCCTACGTTTCCAGTGACTGAAAGATTATTATTAGTTACTAAACTAATAGTACCTAATGCAGAGGTTCCCGCTAAACCAGTAACCGCAGTTACTGCTCCCGCTGTTACTGTTTCATCTCCTAAAGAAGAAGTAGAAGCTACGGCAGATACACCCGTAACTGCTGCTCCAGCAGTTATAGCGTTACCTAATGCGGTAGTTCCTGCTACTCCTGTTTCAGCGATTAATGCTGCTGCAGTAACTGTTTCAGCACCTAAAGCAGAAGTTCCTACGTTTCCTGTAACTGCTTGTAGGGCTTTAGCAACTACAGTTTCACTACCTAAAGCACTGGTTCCTACTAAACCAGTAGCTACAATAGTGTTTGAAGTTCTTTGTACAACAGTGCCTACAGCAGAAGTAGCACTTACACCAGTGACGACTACAGGAGCTTCTTCACTCCATGCACCTTCGCCCCAAGTGCCGCGACCCCAACCTGTTACACTGGACATTTAAACTACGCTATTCTTATAATCGCGTTACTAGCGTCAGCTGTTGGAAACTGTATAGTAAAGTCTCCGTTAGTAGATGTTTTATCACCACCAAAAGCTAACACACATACCGCAGGATCACCTGAAGCAGTGTCGTTAAAAATTAACGCACCATTAGCTGTTACTGTAGCACTACTAAAAGTTAAATCAGCGAAATCAGTGAACGCAGTTGTACTTGATGTTGTTGGATCAACTCTAGTTAAACTTGCACCTTTAGCAGTATAGTTTGTACCACTAGCTTCGTTAGAAGTAGTATACGCTGTTGTGCCTGCACCTAAAGACGCAGAACTGGTATATAACGCTAATTTAAAATCATTACCGCCTGAGTTTTTAAAATTATGTACACCTTCCAAAATTTCTTGTTTGAAAGAAGTACACATTGCTTGAGATATAGCCATTATAGCCTCCTTATAATATCAGCCATTTTACAATGACCTTGTTTTTCTAATAGACCCGCTACGGTGCTTCTATCAGAAGCAATAGCTTGTCTTATATACAATAAAACGACTTGCTCAATACTTTCTTTAAAAGCTCTAGCTTGAGCTTGTACTAAAGGATCAGCATTATCACTAACTTGAACTAAGCGTTCCATTATTCTTTCTGTCCAATATTCTGGACTTAATCCTGTGTTTTGCGTAGTTTTTACTGCTACGTCACCTACTTTTAACTCATACATTAGACATTCCTTGTGGGTTTATTTTTAAATTATCACTTCTAGCTTCATCTCTAACATCTTTAAACTCACCTAAAACTTTTAACATAGCTAACGCTTCTTGAAATTTTTGTTCATACATCATAACAGTTTCTGGAGAAGATTTCATAAACACTGCTCCTTCTACTAAAGAACCAAATAATAAAGCGTTAGGGGCATTATCAGATAACCAACTTTGATTACTATCACCCACAGTAGTTAATGAATTAGGTCGATAATTATAATGTAACTCTACGGTAAAATTATCGGAAGGCGTTGGAGCTATAATAAAGCTGTCTTGATCAAACTGTGCATAAAATAGTGGAGCACCTGTAGTAGTAGCATTAGGTGTGTAGTCTCTAATCCAAGAGACGTGTTTTAATAATAAATAACTATAATTACTGCTCGAATCTAAAACTGCTAAACTAAAAGGCGATAAAAAATCAGTCGGTTTAGATAAATACGGTGAGTTAGCTGATAATGTTCCTGTAACGTTTTTACGAAAAACAGGAAGTTGCACTGTTTTTAAAATACGTTCTTCGGTAGTTTCAATAAAATTATTTATATTATTAACAAACGTAGTTTCAGTATTATCTAAATAATCTTGTACTGCTGTTTTTAAACTACTATAAGTAAATCCTGCCATTATCCTGTACTCACGGTTACGGTGCCTACGGCTCCTGTACCAAAGGCTCCTTCAAATTTAGTACCAATAATATCGCTAGTTGCTAACAAACCTCCTGCTACCGTTACTAACCCTAATTGAGCTTGAGGTAAAGGTACTTCAGGTCTTGTTCTAGGTAATGCTTCTGCATCAACACTAACTGTTGGCGGGTCTAGTTGTGGATGTTTTGGTTCATATTGATCAGGACCCACTAAAAGACCGTTCCATGTTCTTTTCATATCTTTTAATTTATAACGAACTCCCGATATATCACAGATACCGTAAGCGTATTTACCTGATGCGTATGCCATTATATGTACTCATGTTTTGGAACAATTTTTAACGGTGAACGATCTTCATCGTAAGCTATTGCTCTGGCTAAATCTTCTTCGTATTGTTGTTTAAGCAAAGGTACTTTTTGAATATTCTTTTTTAAACAAAGATAATACGCTAACCCTGAAACTAAACAAGCGGCAAATCTAGTAGGTATATCTACGTCATTAACTTGTGCAGCAGAATCTTCAATAGTACGCCAAACATAGTAAATGAGTTTGTCGGTTGAATTCTCGGGCGTTGGATAAAGATGAATAACAGGAGATTTTAAACGTTCTAACCAATACTGTGTGGGTCTAGCTTGGGTGGCTTTATTAGGAATACTAATATATTCATTACGGTCTATTCTATCCATAACTAAATCAGTCACACTACTACTTACTGTTCTTTGAATATAAGCGTCTAAAACATCAATATCAAAAGAATTTATTGTATATTCGTTAGTGCCTTGAGTAAGAGTTAGTTCTACTTTAACTATCTCCCACATTTGGATGCCTCTATTAGACCAATCGGCAAACATAACATTCATCGAACGACGAGCAGTAACACTATCATAAGACGTACGAGCCTCTAACCCTGCGAGTTCGTACGCCTCTTCAATAGCTGTTGCTACATCTAAACCAAATGTACGCGTACCTGATGTTGCCATTATTAATAATTTTTGGTTAATACTAAAATTATTGAATAAGCGTCTCCATTAGAATGTCCAACAGTAGTGAAATCTATATCACCAGTTACACCACTGCCTGCATTATTAGGTATACCTCCAAACGTATCGTATTCTTCGTCTCCTGTGCTATCTGCAGGTAAACAAATTGCTAATACGTTTGTTGTTGCGTCAAATTCAATATCTACCGCCATACCTCTACACGCCCAATAAATCCTTTTTATAGTTACTGAAGAACAAGCATTACCTGCTCCGTCTGTTGATAAAGCGGAAACATCTACTTTTTTAACAGAAGCCTCTCCTGTACCGTCTGATTCATTAGTAAACTTCACGACGGCGGTTTTAACGCCGTCTATGATAGTTTGACTTGTTACTGTATCAGCCATAAGTTACCTCCTATTATGCGTCAGCAAATGGTGTAACTATTGTGCCTGAACCTAAAATTATACCTTCGACAGCATATTTAGCAGAAGCTATAGCAGTAACTTTTACAATACTACCTGCTAGTCCACCTTTAGTAGAACCATTCATAGTAATTACATCATTAGATGCACCAGAAATAAATACTTTACCTGAAGCATCATCTTTACCTGTGTAAAGCCCACCAACAAATTTATCAGTGCCATCAGTTAAAATATCCATATCGGTAGCTGCTGTTTCTACTACAAAAAAGAAACTAGCTCCTAAATTATTTAATTGGCTAGGTTCATCGTCTCTTCCTGGAGCGGTAGCTACGATACTAGGTAAAGTAAATTTACCATCAGCATCATTAGTTGTTAAAATTTTTCCCGCATGAGCGTCTACTGTTAAAGTTGTATCCGCTGTTAAACTGACCACATTAGCATTACCTGCAGAAATAAAACCTGCAAGTGATCTAACTGGTCCACTAAATGTTGATTTTGCCATATTAAGTCTCCTTAATTTAATCTATCGTCTTGGCTTGTCTGCTAGGTCAGTCGATAGATATGTTGTAATATCCCTAGTTGTTTTGTCATTCTAGCTCATCCATATCAAAAAAGAAAGGGAGCCGAAGCTCCCTTTCCTAAATAACGTAAGTGATTACGCTCCTGGTGATCCGAAGATTCCTCTCCAGTCACTAAAACCAAAACTATAACGTTCTCTCGCCTTATATCTAACGTTACCAGTTTCGAAGTCTCCTTCCATACTGGTCGCTACAGGTGATCTAACGAAGTGTTTAAGTCCGTTAGGAACATCAGTTTTGATGAAGAAAGCGTCAGTATCTGTTAAATAATGATTAACTACGTAACCTTCTGAGACCATGCCCATGTTACGAATAGCGTTAATATCATTGTCAGATGTACCAACTCTTCCAGGAGTTTCCATCAGTCTGTCTGCTACGAATTGCAAAGCAGGTGGTATGATTAACCTTCTTGCTTGTGCATTGATCTTTAAGTTTCTTTCATCTCTGAAGTCAGCGATATCTATTAACGCTTGTTCGAGTGAAGTTTCATTAAGATCAGCTGAAGTAGACAGCTCGTTTCTCAAATCAACGTTTGCAACAGTTGGATGGTCTGTAGCACAAAGCTCTTTTCCATCACCACCAACGAAGGAAGAACTAAACGCATTGTTTAATACGTTAGCTGCTTTCACTTGTTTTGTTTGTTGCATAGAACGTGCTAAAGCTCTTGTGTATCTAGAAGAAAGAGTATCGTAGAGATTATCTTCGATAGCTTCTTCTGTTAACGCAAACGCTAAAGCTACGGTTTCATGAGTGTAACGAGAGGTAAATGATTCTTGTGCAGTCTCATATACCACCGCGGCTCCTTCACCTTTTACAGGTGCTTCCCCGAATCCACTTAACATAACTTCTTCTTCGAAAGCTCTTTCTGAGGTTTCTGTGTCGAAGATGTCTTCGTGTTCATCGTTGTATCGTTCGTACTCTAATCCGAAAAGAGCATGAAGTCCAGGAACAAGTTCTTTTACGAGTTGTGCTCTGTTAATTGCCATGATCTATTCTCCTTAAACTGCGAATGTATTAGTTGGGAAGGTGAAGTAAGCTCTAGCATTAGCTCCTATTGAATTACTAGGAGTTAAGTCAAAACCTACACACAAAGCAACACCACTTGAAGTAGTTGCAGTTACACCTTCTTTCGATCTGCCAGTAGTTGTACTACCTGCAGTTGTTGAAAGAGTGTATTTGCTGCCGATAAAACTTACCGCAGGAGTTCCTGCTGTAAATTGAGCTTCGTATACGATCCCAGGATCACTATATACAAGAGCTTCGGCGTCTGCACTACCTAAAGTTGCTGTGCCGCCAGTCCACACTTTTGAAAACGTAGGCGTTCCATCCGTTGCCGTAAAAAATACTCCATAAAAAACACCTATAGGGGTACCAGTTGCCGTGCCTTGAATGACATATCCACTAGATAAGTTAACTACATCACCACTAAATATTGATGCTGAAGTTCCACTTTCTATTCTCATTCTTGCAGGTCTGATAGTACCACCGTACATGTGATATGCTGGAGTAAACCCATCGGGTGCATTTACATTAGCCATTTTTGCCTCCTATGTCTAAAATAAAATTTACTTTAATCGTCGGAATTATTCCTACTACCAAATTCAACCTTAGAAGACCTTTGGATATCGCTATCTTTAATCGGCATTCTAGGGTCACTTTCTCGCATTAAGTTTTGATCTACTCCTTCTAGTGCAGAATCAGACTGATCTTTAAAATAAGCTGTTCTTTCACCAGCAGTTTCAACTGGAACTTTTGCGAGTATTAGTCCACCTACCCCTATGACTCCTTTATTTTTTCCACTATCTACAGTTGGAGCTTCAAAGTCAGGATAATCCTCTGCTCTTACAGGTTCATATCCTTCTCTAATACGTTTAGACATATTAGACTTATCGTCTTGTCCTCTAGTAGCTTCTCTAATCCACCTAAACTGATATCCAGGAGGTGGCTCGGGTGCGTCTAACATTGACGGGGGTTTCCAAGGCGTTCTGCGAGTTTGAGAGTCTCGTGTCTCTGCAGATCGTGAGTTACGATCAGTGACGTCTGTTTTATAATCTTCTGTCATTTTATACTCCTTCGATATGCTTAGCATATTCTTCTAGTGGCACGTTTAGTCTTTTAGCTATTGCTACTTGACTAGGTGTCAACTTGATTTTGCGTGATGTTTTTTTACCTGTAGCACCTCTGCTACTGGCAGCAACCTGTTGCACGGGGGCAGCTTGCTCTTCTGAAAACTTGTGCGGAAAATTATCTCGCATACGTTTATCAACTTCTTGATAATAGCTATCGGAAGTTGGGTCAATCCCTTCTTCTACGATTTCTTTATGTATACCAAAAGCTGCAAACGTCATAGCAGAATCAGTCCCAAACCATGTGTTTTTCGACGCCCATTCCTCTGCTTTAGGGTCTGGTGTTGTTTGCGTCGCATTAATAGAGGGTTTATATTCTTCAACAGGAACTTCTTCAGCTTCATCTTTTTGTTTGAGCTGCTGTTGTGCAGATAACCTTCTAAGGTTTTCTGCTTCAGCACTAGCTCTAGATAATTTTTCTGTTGCATCCGTAATCGCTTCCGCGTCTCCTGCTTCTTGAGCTGTTTTTAAATAACTTTTTGCTCTTTCAATATCAGATTGTATACGATTGTCATACTCTTTGAAAAGGGAAGAATCGGAATTCTTTAATTTTTCTTTTAGTTCGTTATTAGTACTACTAATGTTTTGAGCGTAACTAACTGCTTCATCACGTTGCCTTTCGGCTTCTCGCATTTTGTAAGTTAGTTTATCAATACGTTTTTGTACTGAATCACTTATCTGATCTAATTCATCTTTTGGTTCTTCTTCGGCTGTAACGACTTCTTCTTCCACTACGGAAGGTACTGAATCATCGACATCAGCCGCCCTTGGGTCAACTTCCCCTTCGGGAAGTTCTAGTTCTATTTTTTCTGCTTCTTCTTGCATGAGTCCTCCTCAAGTTGTTATGATAAAATTGCTTCGGGGTCATCGATAGATGCTAAAATTTCGTCATCGTTTAAAAGTCGCATATCGCCACCTTCTATTTGAAAACGAGCTCCCGCATATCTACCAAAAATTACCCAATCACCTTCTTTACACCAAGCTCCGTCTGGAAACTTATTTGTATCTTTATATGCGTCAGGTCCCATAGCGACAACATAACCAACAACAGTAGCAAGACGTTCTTTATCTACCGTTTGTTTAGCTAAATGTATACCGCCTTTAGTAACGCTCGACATACTAAAAGGTAATATTAAAATACGATACCCCGTTGGACGTGGTAACTTATTTGCATGAGCTTCTAAATTTTCGTGTGTAATAGTGTTTTCTATAACTGGTTCTTCAGCTTTTAACGAAGCACCATTACTACCAAAATTATCTACTCGATCTGGAACAGTATCAGTCATTTGCATCCTCCATATTAGAATGTAAGGTTTGAATTTCCTGTTCAGCTAAATTCAAACCTGCTATTTCACCTACTATCCGTTGGTATTGTTGTATATCTTCAACACCACCAGCAGCAAGCGTTTGCGTGAGTGCTTCTTTACGCTCACGATATTTACGGAGCAAATGCTCCGTAGCTACGATATAATCCATTACTTAATGTAATTATACCAAAGAAGTCCTTTTGTTTGCCCGTAGGCAGCTTTTACTTTTGATTCTTTACCAACAACATTACCTTTAGCGTCAGTATTTACTTCCCCTGCTTTTACTACTTCAGTTTTAGTAGTATCTTCCATAGCAGGTACGCTAGGGGCAGGTTTGCTCGCTTTTTTAGAAGGAGCGGGATAGTCTCTATTTCTATGCATTATTATCTCCGTTTTGGTTTCTACTTTCACGAACAGTTTTTACTAATTCGTTATAGTTCTTATCAGCGTCAGCTTTTGCTTTTAGCTCTAATTCTTGTAATTGTATCGCATCTTTACTATCTTGTTTTCTTAAATCTGCTTCTATTTGTTCTCGTCTAATTTGTGCATTTAATTGAGCTTTTTGTAATTCTATTTCAGCAGCTCTTACATCATCCATTTCTTTTTGCATTAATTGTTCTTTTTCTAATGCTAATTGTTGTTGGAACATTTGCATTTGTGGCGTTTGTTGTGCTGCGGCTTGAGCTTGTGCCATCGCTTGAGCTTGACCTGTAACTTGTTGCGTAGCTTGTGCTGCCATACCTGCTATTTGGTTCATAATTTCTGGTGGCATTTCTTCACCTATTGGTGGCAACTGTTGTCCTAACGCTTGTTCTATTTGTTGTCTATATAACATTGCTTGGTGTTCTTGAATATTAGCTCCAATAATTTTCATCGCCGCAGGATTTTGTTGTACCATAGGGTTTTGCATAAAAGCACTATGACTAGCAATATATGCTTCGTGATTTTGGAATTCGTATGCTTTTATAGGATTACCTGTAATTGCTGCTTGTTCTTCCGTAACTGGATCACGAGCAGGTATTTCAGCTTCTTCAGGCAATACTGCATCAATATCTTTTATATTTAAAGCAATATACATTTTACGATACGCTTCGCGTAAATCATGTAATTGCGGAGCAGCTTGTGCCATTTGTAATTGCGTTTGAGCTAACGTAATACGTTGTGTCATACTAAAAATATTAGGGTCGCTTACAGGTATTACATCAATACTATCATCGAAGTCTTCGTTAAATACATTTTCTGAAGCTCCTTGTACTTGGTACGGATATTGTGGCGGTAAAAATTGACCAAATACTCTTTTTAAAATTTTAAATTCAGTTTTTTGTGCGTAATGTAATCTTTTATGTATTGCTGACATAATACGCTGTCCTTTTTCTAAAAGGGCTACCGTAGTACCTACAGGTGCTTCGGAATTACCGTCGCCTGTCGGGTCTTCTATTGTTGCCGCAAAACGTTTACCCGAATCTACTAAAGCACCTAATAATTGTGTTAAAGTCCCGCTAGGTTCTTTATAAGGCAACGGTAAAAATGCATCTTGTAATCTTCCTCCAGGAGCATCAACGTCTCGCCACTCTCCTGGTTGTAACGGATCATCGTGACGTTGAATATTTAATCCACGAGCTTTAAATCCTGCAGGTAAGTTAGAAAGTGTCCCTGCGTCAATTAATTGACGTAATAACGCGGTAACTGATTTAGTTAAACCGCCCATCATATGAATTAACCCAAAACCATAAAACCCTAATCCTGGCAAAAATTTATAATGCGTAAAATGTTCTATTTTTCTACGCATTGGGTCTTTTTCGTTGTAATTTGGTCTAATTGCTAGTACTTCGTTATTATCTTTACAAATAGTTACGATATAAGGCAACGCTACCCCTGTTTCTTCACCGTTTGCGTTAGTATCTTGATAACCTTCTAAATCTAAATCAACATGAACCTCTAATAATGTATATTCTTCGTCATTTATTGTTCTACTAATGCCTTGTAACTCGTCAACTTTGTCATCTACCTCAGTATTATCGGTAGCACTCATTGGATCGCTTAATTCTACGTCTCGATAGAAGCCAGAAAGCTGTAATTTACGTAATTCGTTTTCATTCATATGAATTACGTGCGTAATTCTTGGTGCGGTAAGTAAATCTACCGCATAATAAGGTACTACTAAATGTTCTGCTTTAACAAAACGAGCAACAGCACGTCCTAACGCAGGATCATAGTAAATTTTTTTAAAAGCAGAGCCAGATAACGGTAAATAAAATAATAATTGGTCCATTTCAGGATCATATTCTTCCATTTTGTAAGTTATTTGGTAATTCATGAAATTTTTAACACGATTTGCTTTTTCTGCTTTCGCATTATCTATTTGACCTAGTATTTCGGTGTCTACAGGTCCACCTGCAGGTAATAATTCTTTATATGCTTGTGCTTGGAACTGAGTAACGGCTTCTGCTAGTATCGGATGGTGTACTCCTGAAGCACCTTTGAACGGTTCTGACCTAGATTCGGAGTTTACACCTAAACATTCTAAGCCATCGGCGTAAGTATTAAACCAATCGTCTCTAGATTCTAAATCTTCTTCGTATAATTGAGTTAATTCACTAGCGATACTACGTAATTCGTTTTCGTCTAGTCCTTCGGCTAAGTTTTCACCAAATTTATTTTCGGATTGTTCGGGCATATCGCTGCCTAAAATAACCGAGCCGTCAGGTTGTAAAAAAACTTCTGTTTCTTCGGGCGTTTCTGCAGTAATTTCTAACTCTATTTCTTCGTCAGGAGTAGAAATTATTGGAATAGGTTGTTTTTCAATAGCCATTAGGTTGAATCATAGTACTATTCCTATTAATAATAAACCCTATCACTAGGATAATAATCTTCGTCATCAGCAAAATCACTACTTAACGTTAAAAATCCGCCTTCTCTAAACCTTGCTAACGCTAACGTAGTAGCGTCTACTAAATCATCGTTTTCTCCTGCGGGAAAATCACTAACTTCTTCCATAAGTTCTTCCCCAAATCTATTATCAGGCACCCAAACTCTACCGTCTTGAAAAATAGGTGAAACAGAATTTAATCTAGCGATTTTATCTTGACCTTTTCCTGGAGAAAAAGTGTTTACGGGTATACCAATACGTCTAAGTTCTTGTACTAACGGTATACCACTAGCTTTAGCTTCAATAATTACCGTATCAGGTTCCCAATAATCGTATAAACGTAACGCTTCGTTTTTTAATTCTGGGAAATCGTAACGTTCTTTTATACAATCTATTAAAATTAAATGAGCTTCATCCCCTGAATATATTTCTTCACCTATTTTACCTTCAGGATAAAATACGCCCCACGTAGTTATCGCGGTAAAATCTGCTCGTTCGGATTTTAAAAATGCCGTATCGTAACTTTGTATTAAATATTGACATTTAGGTGGTTTTTCTTCTTCCCAAATATTAAACCATTCTTTAGGAATTATCGAAATACCTTCACCCGTAGGTCTTTGCATATATTGTGCCGCCCATTTAGATGGACTTACCGACGCTTTTATACCTTCTAGTTCTTCTAATTTCCAAAAACTATCCCAAAGCGGTTTACCACTAGGTAGTATTGCAGGAAACTCTATAATTTTCCATTGATCGGCACCTTCGTCTTGTGCCATCTTTTTAGTTAAGCGTCCTGTTAAATCTTTTTTATTCCAACGCGTCATTACAATAACGATTGCACCTCCTGGTTGTAACCTTTGTCGCGGTCCTGCCATATACCATTCGTATGCTTCTTCTAGAGCTTTATCCGACATCGCGTCTTGTTCCGAATGCGGGTCGTCAATAATAAATAAATCTGCTCCTCTTCCCGCTAACGCACCACCGATACCTGCGGCATAGTATTCACCACCTTTATTAGTTAACCATTTACCCGCCGAACGACTATCCGCTTTTAATTCAGTTTCAGGAAATAGTTCGCGGTATTCTTCACCGTCAATTAAATCCCTAACTTTTCTACCAAAATTAACTGCAAGGTCAGCGGTATGTGTTGCTTCAATAATTTTTAATTTAGGATTTTTACCTAATAAATAAGCAGGGAATAAATGCGAAGCAAATTCTGATTTAGTATGTCTAGGCGGCATATTAATTATTAATCTTTTTAATTTGCCGTTAGCGATATCATCAAACGCTTGTGCCATTTTTATATGATGATCGCCTGAAATAAATTCTGCCCACATAGATTTTACAAAATCTAAAAACGTACCTGTAGATTTTTCTTGGTATTCGCGTTTTTCTAATTCTTCTAATAAAACCGTAAACTCTTTCGCTTCTTCTTTAGTTAAATGCGAAAAGTCAATATTACGTAGGGCTTTTAATTTATCACGATTACTGGTCATCGTTTCATTAATTCTTTAATTAATCCTTCAATATCTTCGTAAGGTACTTCGTCTAAAATATTTAAATTTTCACTAGGATTTAACGAAATAAAAGTATCACTATTATCGACACCTCTACGTTTATTAGGTATTCTAATTGCATCAATACCTATATTACGTAACCCTTCACTCGCGGCTTTAGTAAAACTGGTAGGTACGCCTACGATATTATCGCGTAATTGTTTTACTTGAAAAGCAGGTTCGCTAGCTTTAAACGGATTTTTTATTTGATTAGAAAGATTTATTTCAAGGTTTTTTAATAATCTATCCATTTGTTTAGAAGTATCACCTACCGTTAACATATTTTTAAAATCAGGTGCTGCAATATACGCTGACCCAGGACCGCCTTGCGAAGGTCTACCTCTAGCAAATTGTTTAAGTCTAGGGTCGATAAATTTATCTACTAAATAAAGTCCGCCTTCTGAACCGTAACCTTGAGGTAATTCAAAAGAACCAATACCTTTCTTTTGACTACCGTGAAAAATATTTTTAGGGTCGTTTATTAAATTTAAAATACCTTGATTAGTATTTACCATAGGTGCTCGTGGTGCTGATAAATCTATTCCTGTTTCTGTTTTAATATCTTTTTCTAAACTTTTAATTTTTGCATTAACTTTCATTAATTGTTGTTTAGCTTTTGCTTCAGCTACTTCTGCCGCTCTACCGTCTACGCGAATATTGTTACGTTCTCTTAATATTGTTTGTTTAAGTTTTTCTGCTTTATCTATTTCTTTCATATACGGCTTTATTAAAAAAGCAGGAATACCTTTAAAAATACTAGCCGCAGCAAAACCTTGTGGTGTTGTTGAAATTAAATTTAAAGGATCGCTAATTGTTTCGTAAGCAAACTTTGCACCTTTTTGCAGATTTTTATATTCAGGACGGGTACGTAGTTCAGGGTTTATAGTTTCTAAAAGACCACTAAGCCCACCACCGCGTATATTAGCTAATGCTTGCTCTAGTGGACCTAACGCGGGTTTTAATTGTTGTTCAGCCATAAAAAGTAAAGCAGTTAATCTCTAGAAGGGGTTTCTTTGGTCGCGGGGTCTTTATCATAATTACGATAATACTCCACCACCGATAATATTTGTTTTACGTACCTAGTAACTTCTGCCATATTCATTGATAAGTTTTCATAATTTTTAGTAGTTAACGCATAATACGCAACAGCAGGGGCTTTGCCTTCTTCTACTAATTTTAAATATTCTGCCATAATCTCAGGAGTTAATACTTCAAATTTAACTTCTACCCCTTGTATTTCCATGGGCAACGGTGGGTGGTACATTGGTGCAGGTAACGCAATCGTATTAACGTCTACGGGGGTGGTTCTAGGAAGTAGTGCACAACCGCCTAGAACCGTGAATAAACTAACTATTAGGAGAGATGTTTTCATCCTTAGGGGGAGATGTGATCAAAGTTAGTTCATCCATAACTTTTTTCGTGCCTTTGTTTATTATTTTTTCAATAAGTTTAGGTTTATTTAATGCTAAATTACCAAGATCGTGCTTAGCAAATGTTTTTCTTAATTTAGTAACTTCACGGAGAGCTTCTTGTTTTTCGGCTTCTAAGTTATCTAGTTGAGCGTTATGTTTCTTTTGGTCCGCTAAATAATTTTTTATTGATTCGTTTTGTTCAGATATTTTGTTTTGTAGGATTACTTGATTGGCTTTGGCTTGTGATAATTGATTGAATAGAAAAGTAGAACCTGCCAAACTAGCCACTAAGAGACCGCCAAGAATTAAACTTAATTTAAACCCCATACCAACAGTATAGTCCAG
>VTLG01002126.1_pt1 | contig 31729 bp, 59 predicted proteins | sample 4694571 | NCBI WGS metagenome assembly VTLG01 (sample SAMN12604809, study PRJNA352737) | marine metagenome | biome: ENVO:00000447; feature: ENVO:00000209|ENVO:00000569|ENVO:01000036; material: ENVO:00002151; isolation source: viral sequences binned using virsorter ...
ACAAGGAACACCATAATATGAGTAATAAAACATATTTAATTAAAAATGGAGTTACTGTATTAACAGATAATCCAAATAAATTTCTAGATGATGGTTGGGTGCATAAGCATAACAATCCTGAAGCTAAGAAACCAACAGGGAGAAAATATGGCAAAAAGAATAAAACTCCAAAATAATGGAGAAACTATTGAGGTTTGGGATAACCAAGTAGAGGAAATGAAACAGCAAGGCTGGTCGGATTCATCTGCAAAACCCAAAAAAAAATCAACAACAAAATCTTTTAATATAGAAGAAGGAGAAGAATAATGGCAGTACATACAGGATCAGCTGGTCTAATTAAAATAGGTTCAAATACTGTTGCGGAAGTGACAGCATTTACTTTGGAAACGACAGCAGATGTAATTGAATCAACTCAATTAACTGACACAAGTAAAACATTTGAAGTAAGCAGAAAAAGTGGAACTGTAACTGTTGAAGCCGCTTGGGACGAAACTGACTCTAATGGTCAGATCGTATTACAAGAAGCAACAGGAGTTACTTTACTACTTTACCCAGAAGGTGCAGACAGTGGAGATTTTTTCTACACAGTACCAGCGATTGTAACAGGAAATTCAGTTGCGGTTACTATGGACGATCTAATTAGATTATCAATTACTTGTCAAATAAATGGTGCTATCAGTAGAGGTACAGTATAATTTGACAATAAATCCAATTTAGGATAAAAAGAGCATATGTCTAAAGCAATCGACTTTGTAAAAGATCATTTTAATACTTATGAAACTCGCAAAATTGTCGTTCCAGAATGGAAAGATGAAAACAAGAAACCTCTTGAAATTTTTGTTGAGCCAATAACATTAGAACAGAAAAAAAAGATTTTAGCTAAAACTAGAATTGATGAAGTTGAAGCTCTAGCATATGCCCTTATCTGGTTAGCTAAAGATAAAGATGGAAATAACCATTTTACATTAGAAGATAAATTCACTTTGATGAAAAAAGCTGATCCAGATGTTGTAGCAAGGGTTGCTGGGGACTGTATGACAGTTCCTACATACGAAGAAGCTAAAAAAAAATAGCTGACGACTCAGAGTTACAATCATATTACGAATTAGCCGATTACTTAAAAATTCCAGTATTTGAAGTCTTAAAAATGACTTATGAAGAATATTTAATGTGGATTGCTTTCTTAGATGACAAAGCTAAGAAGGAAAGAATCGAAATGAATAAAGCAAAAAATCAATCAAATATGCGTAGGAGATAAATGACTAAAAAAGTTGCAATAGATATAGTCGCAAGAGACAAGACCAAAGCCGCATTAAGCGGTGTTAGTAAAGGTATAAATAGATTAAAAGGACAAGTTTTTAATCTTAGAAATGCTTTTGCTGGTTTAGGAATTGCATTAGTTGGAAAACAGTTTGTCGATACAGCGAGATCAGTTGAATCATTAAGAGTTAGATTTAAATTTCTATTTGGTTCAGCAAAAGAAGGAGCAAAGGCTTTTGATAACTTAACTTCATTTGCGGCTAAAGTTCCATTTAGTCTTGATGAAATAGCAGGTGCATCAGGATCATTAGCTGTTGTTGCGAAAGACGCAGATGATTTAAATAGAGTTTTAGAAATTACAGGTAATGTTGCGGCAGTTACAGGTTTAGACTTTAGAACAGCGGCAGAGCAAATACAAAGATCATTCGCTGGTGGTATCGGTGCGGCAGACTTATTTAGAGAAAGAGGTGTAAGAGCTTTATTAGGATTTAAAGCTGGTGCAACAGTAACTATTGATGAAACAGTAGCGGCATTTGAAAGAGACTTCTCTGGCGAAGGTCGTTTTGGTAAAGCTACACTTTCATTAGCACAGACATTTGATGGAACTCTATCAATGCTTGGAGATAAATTCTTCAAGTTTAAACTTGCAGTGATGGACTCAGCACCTTTTGATTTTTTAAAAGTTGCATTTGCTAATATAGATATATTTATTGAAAAGAATTTTAACTCTATAGAAGAATTTGCTATGGTTGTTGGTGGTAATATAGTTAAGATTGCCAAACAGATGATTTTATTTGGTGCATCTGCGGCAGATTTATTAGCTCCAATATTTAGAGTAGTTAGAACTGCTGTTACAGATGTTATTAGAATATATAACTCACTACCAGCAGTTGCACAATCTTTAGGTTTAATAGGATTATTATTTCTTGGTAAAAAGGGTTTAGCTGGAATAATTGCTTTAGATTTTGCCTTAAGGAAAATAGGCGATTTAACAGGTCTTGGAACTGTATTTAAAGACGCTACAAAAGATATAAAAGGTTTTAATAAAGAAGCAATTACTTTAGATGCTATATTAGAAAAACCATTAGATGAGAGATCATTTTTAGAACAAGCAAAAGTTATTCTTGCAGACCTAGATAAACAAATGTTAGAGGCTAGAAAAAATGCCGCTGTATTAGAAGATGGGATTGAAAATCTTGGAAAAGAAACAAAAACTTTTGGTGATAGATTACAAGATACGAAAGCAAGATTAGAAAATACATTTAAAGGTGCTATAAACTCAGCAGACAAAGCAGTTAAATCATTTACTGACGCTATTGCTAGAGCCATCGTCACAGGGCAATCTATGGGTGAAGTATTTAAAAATGTAGGTATACAAATATTAACATTCTTTATTTCTTCAATATTAGAAGCAGTTATTATGGCTGTATTCCTAAGAGATATACTTGATTCGATAGAAGAAAAATTAAGTAAGAAAAAAGATACAACTAAAGAAGCTTCAAATGCTTTAAGAAGTTTTGCGGCATCTACTGCGATAGCTGGAACTGCACAATTATTATTTGGACAACAAACAGCACACGCAAATAGACAGCTTGAGAGACAAATGGCTTTACAACAAAAGAAAAGTAAAAGTGCTATCGGTGGAGCTATTGGAAGTATTTTTGGCCCAATTGGTGGAGCAGTAGGTTCTATCCTAGGTGGATTCTTTGCAGATGGTGGTCGTCCACCAATAGGCAGACCATCAGTTGTTGGTGAAAAAGGTGCAGAGTTATTTGTACCAGATTCAGCAGGAACAATAGTACCCAATGAAGCTCTTGGTGGTACTACAAATATTAATTTTAATATTACAACAGTCGATGCTCAAGGCTTTGGAACATTATTAGATAGCAAGAGGGGACAGATTATAAATATGGTTAATACTGCATTAAATTCTAAAGGAAGGTCGGCTCTAGTATGAGTGGTGCATTTCCTACAAGTCCGATTGCGGCAAGTGTTGTTATTTCAAACAATCAAACAACTTTGGTATCTACATCTATTAGTGGTCGCAGACAATCAAGGCAATTACAAAATCAACGCTGGGGATTAAGAGTAGTATTCCCACCAATGACTAGATCAAGTTTTGCTCCGATTATTGCTTTCATAACAAAACAAAGAGGGCGTAAAGAATCATTTACATATACACCACCGATTATTGATGATTCACTTGGAACAGAAACAGGATCAGTATTAGTAAACGGAGTACACGCTGTTGCAGATACAACTATTGCTATGGACGGATTTGCAGGTGATGGAGCAGGAAGATTCAAAGCTGGTGATTATATTAAGTTTGCTTCACACGACAAAGTTTATATGGTTGTGGAAGATGTAACTTCATCAAGCAATGCGGCAACAGTAACAATAGAGCCACCATTAACAACTGCATTGACTGATGATTCAGCAGTAACTTATGATAGTGTTCCATTTACAGTAGCATTAAAAAACGATATTCAAGCAATACAATTAGGCTCAGACACTTTTTATAGATTTGAAATGGATTTAATTGAGGTATTATGACCAGAGGTTTACATTCTGATTTACAAACTGAATTAGCCACCGATCATTTAGACCAGATACATTTAATTCAATTAACAATAGGTGGAACAACTTATTATCGGACAACAGGATATTTTGATCTTGCTTATGATAGTAATACATATACTGCAAGTGGAGATATATTAGGAGTTCCAAGTGTTCAAGAGTCAGCTACAATTAACACAAGCCAAGTTAATTTAACTATCACAAGTGTTAGTCAAGCGTTTTTAAGTTTATTTTTAAATAACGATCATATACATCAGCCAGTTACAATTTATCGTGCATATTTAACTGACGCTGGTGCATTGGTTAATAATCCCTATACATACTTTGTTGGATATATTTCTGGTTACACAGTAAATGAATCAACAACTTCAAGTCGTTTAACAATCAATATTGCTAATCATTGGTCAAACTTTATGATGAAAAAAGGTCGTAAGACTAATGATAATTCACAACAACAATTATTTAGTGGTGATAGATTTTTTTCATTTAGCAGTGCTGTTATAACTGATCTTGAATGGGGTAAAACAACTGACAAACAATAATTTAGTTTACGCAACTGATTCTGATATAGCTGAATTAATTAATTTCTTAATTGGTATGCACGATGAAGCTCAAACGCTTTATCCACCATATGATAAGTTTTTAATGAGTAAATTTATCAAACCAATAGTTGCTAATAAACTTTGTATATTGTTAAAAGAAGATCAAAAGATAATTGGAGCTATGGGTGGTGTAGTTTCAAGATGGTGGTTTTCACATAATGAATATTTAGGTGATGCTTTTTTCTACATAGACAAAGAGCATCGTAATTATCAAAATGCTAGTGCATTAGTTAAAGCATTTAATGATATTGCTAATAAAAAATTAATACCTTGTTTGATAGGAACAGCAGACGGAAACGATTTAGATAGAAAATCTGCATTGTATGAAAAATTAGGATTTAGAAAAATTGGAGATATTTTTGCAAATGGAGTTTAAATGGGATTTATAAAAGATGTAATTGATAATGTAATTGATACAGTAGTTGATGTTGTAGATGAGGTAGTTGATACAGTAGTTGATGTTGTAGAAGAAGTTGTATCTTGGGTAATTCCAGAAATGCCAGAGCTTCCAGAGTTTAATGCAACACCTATTGATTCACAAGATTTAGGAACACAAGGAATATTACTCAACAAAAGAAAAAGTGATAGTTCTTTACCATTGCTATATGGAACAAGACGAGTTGGTGGTAATATTGTATGGTTAGCAACTACTGATGATAATCAATATCTTTATGTAGTTTTAGCTTTATGTGAAGGTCAGGTTGCAAGATTTACAGAGTTATATTTAGACGAACAGTTATATGCGACATACACAGGATCAGATTCAACTTATGGTACAGCTACAACCATAAGCAGTAAATCAAACTTAACTACTCCAACGCCAACGACTGCACCGACTAATTCATCAAATTTAAGCATTGAAACAGATCACCCAATGTATAAAGCAGTTGAGGTTATAGATGAAGTAGATACAGATATTTTTCCGACTGAATTTATTTGGTTTAATGGTACTGATGATGGTTACGATTATGGAGATAATTTTGCTGGTGAGTTTGGTGTTAATAGATTAGGTTGGATTAATACTTTTAAGGGTAAAGGTGTATGCCACGCTCTATTTCGTTTTAAATATAATGCTGATGCTTTTACAGGATTACCAAAAATTAATTTTGTAATAAGAGGAAAATTAGTAAATACAAATTTAAGTGGCACAAGTTATGCTTATTCTGCAAACCCTGCTTATGTTTTATATGATTATTTAACTTCAACACGATATGGTAAAGGTTTATCTGCAAGTGATATAAACACAAGTTCATTTACAACTGCGGCTGGAGTTTGTAATACATCAGTTACACCATACTCAGGAGCAAGTTCTCAAAATTTATTTGAAACTCATACTGTATTAGGAAGCAACACAAAGATCATAGATAATGTAAGAACTCTTGTATCACCTATGAGAGCTTTTTTTACATATACAAGTGGTTTATATAAAGTTGTTGTTGAAGGTACAGGATCAAGTGCATTATCAATTACAGAAGATATGATTGTGTCTGGAATACAAGTTGTAGGAGAAGGCAAACAAAATAGATATAATAGAGTTACAGCAAGTTTTGCTGACAAAGATACTAATTATCAAAGTAATCAAGCGATATATCCACCAAGAGATGAAACTAATGTTGGTGCAAGTTTTAAATATGCAACTATGTTAGCGGCAGACAATAACGAAGAATTGCATTTTAATATGACTTTACCTGCTACTACTGATTATTATACAGCGGAAGATTTAGCAGAATTAGTTTTAAAAAGATCAAGAGCAGGACTAAGAATATCATTTAGTGCAACTTCAGAAGCACAGAATTTAATTGTAGGGGATATATTTCAAATTACTCATAGTGGAATGGGATTTAGTGCTAAAAACTTTATTGTAACAGGCATAACTTTATCAACTGCTGGAAGTGTAAATATTAATGGTGTTGAATATACTGCTGATGCTTATTCTTATAATACAAAAATAGTTCAACCCTCACCACCAACTACATTTCTACCTAATCCAAAGATAGTTGCCGCTCCTGTTTTAACTTCTATAACTGATACTGCGGTTAATGTTACAGAGGGTAATTTAAACGTCTTAATGACTGTTACATTAAGAGGAACTTCAGATTTCTTTGTAGATAAGTTTGAAGTGGTTTATAAAAAAAGCACAGATTCAATTTATAAATCTGCTGGAATATCGTCAAACTTAGTAAGAGAGATACCTGTTGAGAGTGGTGTTACATATAACGTAAAGGCTCGATCTATTAACACACTTGGATATAAATCAGCTTATGTAGCAGGAGATCATTTTGTTATTGGATTTAGTGATCCACCAGCTAATATCACAGGATTTTCTATTGATTATCAAGATGAGATAGCAGTATTGAAATGGGACACTGCAACTGATTTAGATTTAGCTTACTATCATATTCGATACTCACCTAATGCAAGTGATTCTTATCCAAACAGTATTATATTAGTAGATAAAGTCAGTCCACCTGCTAATTCAGTTGTAGTACCTGCTAAAGCAGGAGTTTATTTTATTAAGGCATTTGATTTATTAGGACACGAATCATTAACAGCAGACAGTGTAATAGGAACTGTAACAAAGTTTGCAGGGCAAAACCTTGCTACTACAATAACAGAAGAAACAGCATTTGCAGGAACTAAATCTCAAGTTGTTGTTGAAGATAATGCTTTAATTTTACAAGGTGATGATGTTACATCTTTTGACAGTGTGAGTGGAAACTTTGACGATAAATTAGGGCTATTTGATGAAGTCGATGGTTTTGAAAGTACAGGAACTTATACTTTTGCTAATCAAATTTCATTGGGTGCAAAATATCAAGGAAGAGTATCTTCATTTTTAAATGTAGATCAATTAGATCGAGTTAGCTCATTTGACCAACACGCAGGTTTATTTGATTCTGCACAAGGTTTGTTTGATAGTGCAGGTGCTTCACCTCAGATGGACGCTAAATTATTTATTTCAACATCAGATGATAACTCTACTTATACAGCCTTTACAGCTTTTCAAGATGGTAATTATGAATTTAGATATGCAAAGTTTCAATTAAAATTAACTACCGCTGTAAGTTCACAATCACCAAAGGTAAACAACGCACAAGTCAGATTGTATATGATGGATCGAACTGAAAAAGCACAAAACATAGCAAGTGGTGCAGGAACGAAAGCGGTAACATTTAGTGATGCTTTTTTTGCAGAGCCAAGTGTAATTATTATGGCACAAAATGCGGCACAGAATATACAGACAGCAGTAACAAGTAAATCAGCAACAGGATTTAGCGTAACCTTTACTAATGCAGGTGGTGCGGCTCAAGACGTAACTTTTGATTATGTTGCAACAGGACAAGGCAGAGCCATTTAATTTGCCAAAATAAAACAAATACTTTATAAGAACAATAGGAGAAAATAAATGACACAAGCAGATTTCACAATCGCCAATCAGACCTTCCCAAACACTAGGACTGAATTAAATACATCTTTACAGGCTTTGGCGACTAATAGTGCAGGAAACTCAGCACCAAGTACGACTTTTGCCTCGCAATGGTGGTTTGATAGCGATGGTAATAAATTATACATACGCAATAAAGACAACGATGCTTGGGTAGAAATTTTTTCAATTGGAGCAACTTCAGATAAAGTTGAATCTGTTGGAAATGGTGATCTTACATTTGCAGATAATAATAAATTATTATTAGGTACAGGTGGTGATTTAGAAATTTATCACGATGGTTCTAATTCTTATATTGCAGATACTGGTACAGGTGATTTAAAAATAACTTCAAATGGTAATGCTATATCACTTCAAAAAGGTACTTCTGAAACAATGGCATTTTTTGATACTGATGGTGGTTGTGAACTTTATCACGACAACGCAAAGAAATTTGAAACAACTGCTACTGGTGTTGACGTAACAGGAGCAATAGTAACTGATGCTGGTGGTACAATAGGTGCAACAGGCACAGCTACTACTGTTGCTGGTATTCCGTTTTATTCAGTATCATCAAACAATTCTTTGTACACACACGATGTGTCAGGTACAGACAACACAGCAGAAAATAATACTGCATATGGTTTTTCAGCTATGGATGCTATTACGACTGGTGACCATAATGTGGCAATCGGTAAAGAATCTTTAACTTCAAACACTACAGGGTCTAGTAATCTTTCAATAGGTGTTCAAGCTAATTATGGTGCTGATACTGAAAGTCATAACTTATCAATTGGTCAAGCTGCTCTTGGTAGTAGTGTAGCTGGGGGGGAATTTAATATAGCAATAGGTAACTATTCACTCGATGCTTTAACTTCTGGAGATAACAACGTATCCATTGGTTATAATGCTGGTACTGCATTAACAACATCAGATAATAACATTTTTATAGGATCTGGTGCTGGACAAGCTACCACGACTGCCGCTGGAAATACTGTTATAGGTGCTTATGCTATTCAAAGCGGAGTATTTACTGGAGCTAACAATATAGTAATTGGTAAACTTGCTGGTTACAATATGACATCTGCTGATGCTAATATTATTATTGGAGAAGATGCTGGGCTAGAACAAACAACAGCAGACAACAATGTTTTAATTGGTCAAGGTGCTGGTGCAAATATTACAACTGGTGGAGATAACATTTTTGTAGGCACTGCCGCTGGTGATGGTCACGATGCTGAAACAAATAATTTAGGTATTGGTAAAAATTCACTAGGTGGAAATATTAATGGTGGCGAATACAACGTAGGCATTGGAAATACAACTTTAGATGCTTTGACCTCTGGTGATAAAAACACTGTTGTAGGTTATGATGCTGGTACTAGTGTAACAACAGCTAATAATTCTGTATTAATTGGATATGAAGCTGGTAAAGGAATCACAACTCAAAACAATAATGTTTGTATTGGTTATCAAGCAGGTATTGGTATTTCACAAACTAATAATGTTTTAATAGGCGTTAGTGCTGGTATCAGTGCTGGTGCGGCGGCAGAAAATACTGGCGTAGGTAGTTCAGTGTTTATTCATTTAACTAATGGCACAGACAATGTGGCTATGGGAGAATCTGCGGCTCAAAATTTAACAACTGGTGATTACAATACTATTATAGGTTCTAATACAGAACCAAGCACAGCTGACGCACAATCACAAAATGTTTTTGGTTTTAATGTTGATGGCTCAGGTAATGGCACATTTACATTTGGCTCAGGTAGTAATGATACAGCTTGTAGTAATGGTGGAACATCTTGGTCTAATCCATCTGATGTTAGAATAAAAAAAGACATTGAAACTTCTACTGCTGGTTTATCGTTTATTAATGATTTAAGACCTGTAGACTTTAAGTTTAAAACTAAAGGTGAGCTTGACTCTGATTTTTATTTATATGAAGAAGGTTCTACAGAACCTGCTAGTTTCACAGACCAAATAGTAAATGGATTTATTGCTCAAGAAGTTAAAACAGTAATAGATAATCACCCTGAATATAAAGGCGATGAACTTTGGAAGGAAGGCTTAGAGAAACACGATAAAAGACAAAGAGTTGCTCCAGCGGCTTTAATTCCAATTTTAACAAAAGCAGTACAAGAATTATCAGCAGAAATTAATAAATTAAAAGGAGAATAATATGGCAGTAACTAAAGAATGGGTATCAGCTAAACCTAAAACAAATGCTAGTGGCAATGTAACAGAATGGTCAGTTGAGTATAAATATACTGATGGTGACTTTTCTCATACATTTCGTAAATCTGAAAAGATAGACGCACCATCTAAAGCACCTAGTGGCTATTCTAAATCTGAAATACTTGGTATAATGGACGAAGCTCATTGGGACGATATGTTTAATAAAAAACATAACGCACACAAAAACCCACCAGCGGTTGAAACTGTTGATAAAGACTTTGATATTAACTCATTAAGCTAGGAGCAAAAATGGAAGATCAACTAAAACAAACAGTACAAGACTTAGTGGCTATTATTAATGAAAAAGAAATGATAATTACTAATCTTAAACTTAATAACCAATCTCTTTTAAGAGAAATACAAAACTTAAAAGGGGAAGAAGTTGATGCCAACACAGAGCCAAAAGAATAGCGAAACATTAATACGACTTGAAGGTCGTATTGAAGCTATTGAGAATAACCATCTACGACATATTGAGATTGATATTTCTGAGATAAAGACAAACTTAAAAAACTTATGGAAAGTAATAGGCGTATTGTGCTTTATGTTCACAATCGTATTTGCTGAAACAGTAAAATCATTTATAGATCTAATAACACTCTAAGGAGGTTAAAATGGAAAAGGTAATCTTGGTCATCAGTGACCAACACATTCCTCATCACCATCAAGACATGATCCCATTCTTAACAGCGATTAAGAAAAAATATAAACCAACCCGTATCGTGAATATTGGCGATGAGATCGATGGACATGCCATATCTTACCATAGTCCAAATCCCGATCTTGCAAGTGCAGGTGATGAATTAAAAAAGTCTTTAGAGACTATCCACGAACTTGAAGATCTATTTCCCAAAATGGATTTAGTACACTCTAATCACGGAAGTTTAATATTTAGAAAAGCATTAACTCACGGATTGCCTAAAGCCTTTATAAAAGAATACAACGATTTTTTACAAGTTGGTAAGGGTTGGAAATGGCACGAGGATATAGTAATCAAAGCAAGTAACGGACAGGATATATATTTTTGTCATGGTAAAACAGCAAACATTCTTAAACTTGGTCAAAGCTATGGAATGAATGTAGTGCAGGGTCATTATCATACAAAATTTTCACAAATCTATTGGAGTACGCCTCATGCATTATACTGGGGATTGCAGGTTGGTTGTTTAATAGATAAGGACAGCCTTGCGTATGAGTACAACAAACTATTTAAAGATCGACCTATTATCGGAACAGGTATAATTATTGATGGATTACCTAAGTTACTACCAATGGTCTTGTCAAAAGGAGGGCGTTGGAATAAAGTAGTGCCATGAGTGCATTTAAAAAACAAATAGGTGGATCGCATTATAAAGATCATAAAATTCAACCTTATCAATTTATCCAAGATAATAATTTAAACTACTTACAAGGTGTAGTTATAAAATATATAGTTAGGTATAAGGACAAAAATGGTATTGAAGATTTAGAAAAAATAATACATTATTGTCAACTTGAAATAGAGAGAATTAAAAATGGATAAAAATAGAATGATGTCATTTACACAAAAGTTTGTGATAGATGAATGGAGAGCGTTTTGTATATTAGGGTTTGATGTATCACCATCTGGATTATCGCCTGAGTATCTAAGAATTTATATAAAACCTTATGATGGTCGTTTAGACCAAGAGGTAAGATCACACGCAAGAACTGTCACTAAGTTATTAGAAAAGGGAGATACCTTAACTGACATCGTGGAAGATCATACCAAAGAAAGCATTGTTGGAAACATATTACATTATGTTAAAAACAATATGGAAGATATTATCGCTTGTAAGCAAACAGAAAAAGAAGTGAGATTATCAACCGACCCTTATCGTAAAATCAAATAGGAGAAAATTATGGAATATGTTTGGAAAGCTGTTGATATGGCTAACTGGAAACTACCTATATGGGTAGTGGCTATAATTGTGGTGGGAGCTATAATTGTATTCTAATGGAATTAAGAAAAGAAACTGAATATCTCATTATCCATTGTGCGGCTACTAAACCCTCAATGGATATTGGGTTAACAGAAATTAGAAAATGGCATTTAGATCGTGGTTGGAGAGATGTAGGTTATCACTATATCATAAGACAAAATGGTGAGGTCGAGTTAGGTAGAAGAAATGATGATATGGGTGCTCATGCCTCAGGTTATAATCATAAAAGCATAGGAATATGTTTAGTAGGTGGTATGGCTGATGACAATTCAGCTGAAGATAATTTTACAGATAGACAATGGACAGCTTTATTAGACTTGGTAAAACAAATCCAAGTTGAATATAATGATATTAATATTATAGGACACAACGAAGTTAGCACAAAAGAATGTCCTAGCTTTGATGTACAAAAATGGAAAAAGGATAATTTATAATGTGGCTTTCACTATTACCGACAGTACTTAAAACAGGTGCTCAAATATTTGCTAATAAACAAAAAGCAAAAATTTTAATGTCTGACGCTGAACTTTTACACGCTAGTAAAATGGCGAATGGTGAAGTTGAGTATCAAGCACAAGTAAGGCAATCAAATGATAAAGGATGGAAAGACGAGTTCGTTTTGATCCTCGTAAGTTTACCAATTTTACTCTTGGTGTGGAGTGTCTTTAGTGACGATCCTTCTATACAAGAAAAGATAGATATATTTTTTGATAAGTTTGGAAATTTACCTTTTTGGTATCAGACTTTATTTATTTCAATCGTGGCTAGTATTTACGGACTCAAAGGAGCCGAGATATTTAAGAAAAAATGAGGAAGATAAAAGTGGTGTTGCATCACCCTTTGAATATCTTCACATTAGTCAAATCATTATTAACCATAACAATCTTAGAGGAAGTTGTTGCTCAATACGAAGTAATTGATATTCACCCTAGTTTAGAAAGAACTAGAAATTTAGAAAAATTAATTAAACTTAATAAAGATAGTGTTTATTCTAAAGAGGTTGAGTTAGATTGTTTTTATGAATGTACTGAATTAGAGGATCGAGAACTCTTGGCGAGAGATTTCTCAACCAAGAGCCACGACTTAACGATTAATTAACTTTTCTTATAAATCTTGCGGTAGTTTCAACAGACCATATTCCTGTACGCCCTGTATGTAGTTTAACTAATTTATTAGCAACAGTACCTACATCAGAATAAACAGTTTTATCAGTAAAGTTTTTTCTAATATATTTCATCAAGCCGCCCTTAGTCATAACTGATTTTTTAGTTATAACTTCAGTCAGCATATCGAAAACTTTTGCCTCTGTTCTATTTCTGTTTAAAGGTAGGTTAGAACTAATATGAGATCTTTCCTTGACGATATGTTTTTTAACTGGCTCAGTTGATTTTTCACCATTAGAGGTATCAAACCAATCCCCATACATAAACACACGATTTTCTGGTATATCGTATTTACATAAACCAGATTTTTTATTCTTATCGTTTATAAGTTTAGCAAGTAAACTCTCTTTAGGAATGTTTAATTGCCATATATAATTAAAGTGATCTATAATCATTTTATAACTCCCCAAATTCATCTTTGAACATTTTGATATAAGCTATTAAGCCCATATAACCTACCACTCCTAAGAGTGGTAGAATTACAAAGTATAATAAGTTTTCCATTATTTGCCCTCTCTTACTAATTCTAAACAATAACTTGTCAAACAACCAGCTATCATAAAATTATCACTATACTCATTAAAGTTATCAATATTAGCATTAAGAAAATCTGCCGCACCTTGATAATCTTTTTTCTTAAATAGTTCTCTAGCTTTGTCTAAAGTTTCTTGATCTTTGTATTTTGTATTATTCATTATTACCTCCAAGTAATGTTTGTTTGTTAATAATTATAGTGATATTTTGAATCTTGAAAATGAAAATCGTAAAAAAAATTAAACTTTTTTTTAATAATCGTGTAAATGTTTCTGTTCTGTTCTCATTTAATCCACGCTAGAATAGTGTTTAAACGCATTTTAAGGGGTGTTTTAGCCTATGCAGGTTCTATTTGGCAATATGGGAACATTTCTACTATCTCCCTTATTTTATGATTCTTAGACAATATATCAGCTATTTCCGATTTTGAGTAAGTTTCGCTTGTTACTGATTGATGAGCCTTTAATTTATCATTAAGCATATCATTGTATTCGATAAGATCGTCTAAGGGTATGAGATAGACTTTAAAAGGTTGACCGCCTTTCGTCTTGTATTCTTTCGTACTAAACTTTTCAGCAAATCTTTTCGTAACTAATAATTCACCTTGCCAAATAGGATTGCCGCTTTTATTACGATACCTGCAACTTACTCTTAAATTATTATCTCTTAATCTATAAGTTGCTATACCTACATATCTTTCACCACCATTCCATATAGGACGATCTAGTATTAATTTTTTAGAGACCATGTTTCAATTCCTCCCTTTTGGTTACATATTCTGCTAAGATTAATTCTTTTTTAATAATGTGTGCTTCTTTGCGACCCCAATTATTAGCGTACTCTTTATCTGCTATTGCAATCTTTTGGTCGAGGTCTTGTAATCTATAATCATTTTTTGCTTGATGTTCTGCAAGTTTATCTGATGAAGATTTTTTCCTATACTCAACAAATAAAGAACTTTTTAATCTTTCTCTTTGTCTTAACAGTGATTCAACACCTGCTTTTGATAATCTTGCGTTAATGCAAATATCTTCTGTCATTGATTTTATTTCATCTAATTCTGTTGTCATATAAATCCTTTCAACTAAGTGGTGAATGAGGGGGGAGTATTGGAGGTAATTCACTCACCACTAGTATCTGATACATTTCTGCGGACAGCTAAAAATATATCAAATATTTTATCTATTTGATAGAAATACTGTTACTACTAATTTTTGTAGTGCATCTAAATCTCTACCAAAGAATTTAAAAAACTCTTTATCTCGACAAGCCATATAAGCCATTTCCATATCAGTAGCTTTAGTTTCAAATGGATTATTAGATTTCACAACTTCAATCTTTTTTACATTATTTTGCAAATCTTTTTCAGCTTCTTTTTCTAATTGCTCTGCAATTCTTTCTTGCTGATCTTCTTCTGCAATAGCGTCAATTTCTGCATTGAATGCTTTTTCTGCGGCATCGTCTGGCAGTTTAATAACTTCTACACTTGCTTTATCAATATTTAACCAACCCTCATTATTTGTCCAATCGCAACTAATCTGAGCACCCTCAACTACCCAATCTGGATTAGGTTTATTGTTATGAAACATATTAGTAGGACAATTTTTATATTGATCATTCCACCTAGTAAATTTTTTACAAAATGTCATGGTATCTTCATTAGGATTTAATGGCTTTAAAGCAAAGCCTATTGTTTTATCGTTTCGATCAAAGACTTTAGTAATTTCACAATTAATTGTCTGCATATTATTCTCCTTTCAAGAGATTTATTATTTGTTGTTGAAAATCCCCACTATCTTTATAGTAGAAATTATTAGTGTCAGGAGTAGGAAACATATCAAGCCAATCTTGTTTTGTATTGCACATACTATCTATACGCTCAATCCATTTCATATTTTTTTTGACTACTTCCCATTCCTCCGCTAATACTTTTTGTGGTATTTCAAAGAAATTATATCTTTTATTTGTCGCATATAAAAGAGCAAATCTTCTTTTTTTACCACTAAGACCCCAATAAAACGCCTGTTGTCTGACATTATCTGTCTTAGGCTCACTTGGCATTTGTCCTGTTGTTTTCAAATCTACTGTAATTGAATCATAAGTAAAATCTGCATATCCAATTTGATAGAAATTAAAACCCTCAAGATGATCTTTAAATTCTTCTTGATAGCTTATAGGTCTTTGTAATTGTCTTTCTTCCAATGCTTTAATCATTAATTTAGCACAATCAAAAGACCATTGAATATTTTTCTTATCTTCAACTTCATATTCATCACAAGATTTTTTAATATATTCTATTAATTTTTCGTCTGATGGATTTCTGTTTAATGAATACTTAGTAGTATCTTCAATGACATTACCACGCTTGAGTTTATCATTTGATCTTGATTTAATATTGAACATCTGTTCAGCAATGCTTTTGACAGGTGCATTAACCCAACCATTTATTTTACTAGGCGAATGGCGATAACCTATATCAGTAAGTATAGACATATTATTCCTCCAATTAATAATCCAAGTATGACTTTTTTACCATAAGAAGTAAAGTAACTATTCCTCTTTTTCATTATCTTCTCCTAATTCGCAAAATAAATCTTCACAATCTATACATAAGTTTAGATAGTTTATTTCATCATGATCGCATTTTACACCGCAATCTTTGCAGACTAATATTTTTCTACCTGACATTTAATTCCTCCGCTATATCCTCTAGTGTAAATAACATTTTATCTATTTCGTATTCGCACCAACTTGATTTAACAAAATTGTATTGAGTGTAAACCATAAACAATAAACAAAGTGTTATTGTTATATGTAATAATCTATCTACTATTGCCATAATACTGAGTACCCTCTATTTTCTAAACATTTATTAATCATAGTTGCTTTTTTGTCTATGGCTTTTGGCGGCAACCATAATAACTTAGCCCTAGAAATATTATAAACTTTCTTTGTAGTTTCCCAAACTAAGTTTGTATTATCTTCAGCTATACTTAAACAAGTATAGTAATCATCGTGATATCTATTCATATCACCCACTATATTCGCTGATGACTTTCCTCTGCTATCAACAACAGGCATTGAAGCACAAGCAGTTAAGCTAAACAGAATTAATATCATTATTATCTTTCGCATTTTTTTCCTCCTTTTTAGTACAAGTTACGCAATAAACCTGTTCAATCCCATATTGATTGTATTCCCAAGTAAACGCTTTATGTTGCTTGACAGCATTAAAAATTTTTTTGCACAAAGAGCACCTTAGTTGGTAATCTCTCATGTAAACCCCTTATGAATTTTGTTAATGCTTCAAAATACATTACATGTTTTCTAAATGTTTCTAGATCTCTTGATTGATCTATTTCTTTCATTGGGTCGTAAAACACTTTACTCATATTGATCCTCCTCATCATCTTTGTAAAACATATAACTTGCTCCTTCATAATATGATTTATCTTCATTATAATGCTTTCCATTTGCTATTCTGTGCCATTGAACAGGACATTGATCTAACCAATCATGGAACTCATCATTCATTACACTTTCAATCATTATATTCCTCCTATATCAAATGTTCGTCTTTTATCTAATTTATTCATTAAAGCTACAATCAACTTAACTATTAACTTGTTATTTTCTGTGTTAGAGCAAGAAAAGATAATATCTTTATTACTACTTGATTCTACTGTAATCATTTTACTACCTTTCTGAGGTGGCTTACGCCACCTCTTTTAATTGTTCTTGTTTAGGTTGCAAGTCAACTAAATATTTGTATGCTTTTTGTGCTTGTGCAGAAGCCTTAAAGATAACTTTCGGATTATCTTTTAATGACTTAATCCAAACATTCAAATACTTAGCGTGATTTTTCATTGGCTTTTTAGTTACACCCAACATTCCACAAAGTATTGCTGATCCCAATTCTGCAATTAATTCTTCAGTTGCATAATCAAAATCTCTTGCAAGTCTTGTTTTGTTTCCTGTCCAATGTGTAAGTTCATGAAGTAAAGTTGCATAATATGCAGTCTCTTTTGTTTCATCTTCTAAGTCATTCCAAGTATTCAATGGTGACATATTGATAAAATCTTGACTAGGAACATAAAAACATTTACCTTCAACTTCATATCTGATATCTGCTTTTGTACTAGCAACAAATAAATCAACATTTTTATTTCTTTCAACTTCTGGTAAGTATGGTAAATCTTCTTGAACTTCTTCTTTATAAAGAGTAGTTTGTTGAAGATTAAAAACTGTATACCATTTCATATATCCATAAGTCTCTTCTGTTTCTTTATTTTCTGCAAAGTCTACATAACGAACTTTAACACCTTTAGAGCCTTTAAGAATTTTACCTTTTAATTTATTACATTGTCTTAATGTTAACCAAACATTAGATTTGTATTGAGATTGCATAAGACAAAGAATTATTAAATTCATTCCTGAATAATGCGTACCTCTAATGTTTTGAGGATACAAACCATTTTGATTTGCAATTCTGTTAAAAGGTTTAAACCAATTATCACCCTCAGTTTCCATAAGTTTGATAACCGAATTTGCTATTTCGTTAATTAGTTCTTGATTTTTTGTATTCATAATTACCTCCAAGTAATTTGTTAATTGAGTAATTAAACACTATTTGTATAATATTGAAAACATTTTTCTTGACTTATTTTTTGTCTGTTTTAGTATGGTTACGAGGGCATAGTCTCTAATCCTCCAAGTTTAGTCCTTTCTACTATGCCCTTTTTTTATATGTTGCGATCTGTAAAACATTTAAACTTTGTACGATCTTTACCCTGTTTCATAAGCGATCAAACGCCTAGTCAAGCGTGTCATATAAGAATTTTAACAGATGGTGGAACAGGATTAAAGCCTAGCGATTATTTTGTATTACCATTCACTTATCACTATCATAAAATGCAATCCGATATTGGTGAGTTACGATTTTATAAAAAATTTAATATTAACCCTTTTTATGTTGCGAAAAATATAATAAACCTTTCTAATTGTAAAAAAGTAAACAATAATGAAGTAAAACAAATCTTAGAGGAAAGGGCAAAGATTTATGAAGGGTTACATAAAAATACATAGGGGATTATTGTTACACCCCGCACTTCAGAAAAAAAACAAATCATTATGCGAAATAGGTGCTTTTGTTTGGTTACTGTTGGAAGCAAGTTTTTTACCAAGAAAATATAGAATACAAAACGCAGAGATCGATTTAAAGCGTGGTCAATTATGTTGTTCTGTTAGTTATATGGCTCAAGCTTGGAATTGGGATAAATCTAAAGTACAAAGATATTTAGCAAGATTAAAACACTTCGACACCATTACAAGCGATACACCAAACGATACATCAGCCGATATACCAAATATCATTACAATCTGCCATTATGATGACTATCAAGATATGCCAAACGATACATCAAACAATAACAAACAAAATAAACTACAAAAGAATGATAAAATATATAATGATGAATTTAATGTTTTATGGGGTAGATTAAGAGCTAAAAAGGGATCGAAGAAGAAAGCACAAGATAAATATTTAAAGATAAGATCGACAGTTAAAGTTGATGATCTTGTTGAAAAATATAACAAACTTTGTGATGAAACTAAAGACTTCACATTCATTCCGCATTTTATTACTTGGTTAAATGGTGAAAGATATCTTGATGAGGATAAAATTGAGAAACCTAAACAAATAAGTATAGATCAACATTTTAGAGAAATGCACAGAAATGTAGTGCCAAAGGGTTTTTGTTTTGTTGGAAACTCTTGGAATGAAGTAGAATATACTGATGGAAAAGAAAGATTAACATTTAATATAAGATCAGGGGATAAAATTTAATCGACTGCAAAGAACAAATCGAGTACACTTTATGAATGGAAATTCTAAAGAAAGAAGATCGTAGGAAAATCAAGCCTAAGTTTATTGGTACTAAAGAGCAAAAAGCTAAAGGACAAGGGCGTGTGGTAATGATTAATGTTGCTGAGAGTTCTTTAGATATTCTTAGGTCTAAAAAAGTTCTCAATAATGTTCAATACTATACCGCTTTAAAATTACGCAGGATATGGGAAAAAAGCCGCATAGGAAGTTACACTTCAAACTTTAATAAAGTTGGTGATATAAATGGTTGGAACGATATGGCGGTAGATCGTATAGACGCTATTTATAAATTATCTAGGTTACATACTTGGGTTGGTGATTACGCTTTTCAATTACTGTATAAAATTTGTGTTGAAGATCATACAATTAAAGAAGCTAGTGCGATGTATCAAGTAGATCGAGTATACCTTGGAAAACGATTAAGGGAAGCAATCGAAGAATTAAAAAAGTTTTTTGATCAAAGTTACGATTAGTACTTGACTTTATGAAACAGTTAATGGTATAAGTTTGTATAATACCATTCGTGTATTCAAACCACTCTTAAATAAGGATGTATCATGCCATACGGAAAAGGAACTTATGGTTCTGCAAAAGGCAGACCAATGAAAAAAAAGAAAAAGAAAAAAAATAAAAGAAAATAATGGTTAAAGTAACCTCTATAAAAAACATTATTAAAGATCTAAAGCCTAGACAGCAAAAGACTATGAAAAGTCACGCTAGACACCATACACTTAAACATATGAGATCTATGGCTAGAGATTTAAAAAAAGGTCGTACTTTTAACCAAGCACATAATACAGCTATGAGAAAAGTAGGCAAATAATGGCTAAAAAACGCAGAAAAGTACCAAAAGACAAAAAATCTGGTGTACCTAAAAAGTATTTATCAGGATTAAAAGGATCAAAAAGATCAAGACGAGCAAGTCTAATTAAACAAGTTTCAAGTCTATATAAAGCAGGAAAGCGTATTCCAATGAGATTGTTAAGAGCGAGAACTAAAGCGTAATGGCTGTAAAAAGAAAACCTTTATCAGCTACAGTAAAAGCTACTTTGCAAAGAAAAGCCAAAGCATCAAAAAGATACACCTATGGTACACTTGCAAAAGTATATCGTAGAGGACAAGGTGCTTTTTTAAGTGCAGGTTCAAGACGAGTACCAATGGCAGCTTGGAGTATGGGGAGAGTTAATTCATTCCTTAGAGGCTCAAGAAAACACGATTTAGATTTAAGGAAGAAAAGAAAAAAATGACAAAAAAGGTTGAATTGCCTGAATTTGTTAGATTATCGCATTATAGAATTAGTTTAATCCCAATAAATAGTCAAATATCTGAGGAATGTGCTGAACAACAGGGGTCATTCCATTCAAGATCAATGAGAATATACTTAGATGAAGATATTATTGAAAATGGCGGTAGCATCGCAGTAGATTTAGTTAAACATGAACTGTTACATGCAATTTTTTATGTCAGACAATTAGATGGTGCAAACGAAGAAAATATTGTAAATGGTATGGCAACACACTATACTGAGATTGAAAAAAACAACCCAGATTATTTGCGATGGAAATTACAGAACTTAAATTAGAAGATATTAAACCTTACGAAAACAATCCCAGAAAAAAAAACGATTTACAAAAAGTCGTTAAAAGTATTCAAGATTTTGGTTTTCAACAACCTATTGTAGTAGATGAAAAGAATACAATAATTGTTGGACACAGCAGGTACGAAGCCGCTAAGCAATTAAATCTAGCAACAGCACCTTGTATTGTTGCAAAAATGTCACACAAACAAGCCAAAGCCTATCGAATTGTAGATAATAAAACTAATCAAGATTCAGAATGGGATATGGATTTATTAAATACAGAGTTTAATTCTTTAATGGATTTAGATTATGATATTACTGATCTTGGTTTTGACATAAAAGAAGCTGAAAAACTAACAATTTTTGAGCCTACATTTGAAAAACCTAACGACATTATAGGTGAAACAGAATTAGAAAATGAAAATTTTAATACCTCGAATGTTAAAATGGTGCAATTATTTTTGAATACAGATAATGAGCCTGAGTTTAAAAAAATGATTAATGAACTTAGGAAAGTTTATAACACAGATAATTTGACTGATACAGTAGTAGAAGTTGTTAAAACTCAATACAAAAACTTATGAAAGAACTGATTGCAAAAGAATATTTATCAGATAATGAAATAAAAAATTTAGAAGGAACTTTTTTAAATGATTCACATTATGATAGTATTATTAGAGAAGATACGATTGTTAGGAAAGAAAACGGAGACCCATTAATAGTATTTAAAAAAAATTGTATTCCTAGTAATGTTGCTGAACAAGCATATTATTCTTTAAGGAAAGCAGTTTCACAAACAAACAATAGAGCAATAGCCGCAGGACCTTTGAACGCCAAAGTAGGAGATAAGATAGATGGTAATATTGTTGGAAAATTATTAGGCGGTAATAGATACGCACCCATTAAAAAAGATGGAAGTTTATCAAATTCTGTTATGGGGAAAACTGTTGATTCAGGAATAATAGGTTATGCTGATAGATATGCTAGAATACCATATTGTAGAACTACTGCATTTACTGAAAAACATTTAGAAGAATATAAAAAAACGTTACCATACATACAAAGTATTTCAGATTTATTTAAAGAAAATCTTCCTGAAAGATGGCAAAATCAAAAAGATATGTGGGAACAAACAAGTGATGACTTTAAAATATCAAATACAGTTTTCACAACTATTACTGTAAACAAAAACTTTAGAACAGCCGCACATTACGATAAAGGCGATCTTGCTGAGGGTTTTGGTAACTTAGCAGTCTTAAAAACAGGGGAATATGAGGGTGGATATACCATTATTCCTAAATATAGAATTGGTGTTGATGTTAGAAATTGTGATTTAGCATTGTTTGATGTTCACGAACTTCACGGAAATACAGAAACAGTATCAAAGAAACCTTACGAGAGAATATCCATAATTTGTTATTACAGAAAAAAAATGATAGATTGTGGTACTGCACAACAAGAACTCGAAAGGATCAAAAATGTTAGATAGTTTTTATTATCGTAAAGACACAACAGACGAAATTGTATTAAAAGAAATATTAGAAAAACAGGCATACAGAAAAAAGAAGATAGATTTTAAAATTGAACCTGATGATGTATGGCTTGATGGAGGCTCACATATAGGGATTTTTTCTCTATATGCCGCAGAAAACAAAGCTAAAAAAGTTTATTGTTTTGAGCCAGAAACAGATAATTATCAAATATTATCAGATAACGCTAAGAAAATTCAAGAAGCATATAACATAGAGATTGTATGCATAAACAAAGCTATTAATCAAAATGGTGGTGAAGCTGAATTTACGATTGCTCCTAACACTTGGAGGCATTCGTTGCTAACACACTATAAAAAGAAACTACCGACTAAAACAATTCAATGTATTGGGATTGACGAAGTTCTATCTAGTTACCCTGATATAAATTGTATTAAACTAGATATAGAGGGATCAGAACTAGAAATACTAAAAATAGACCATAATTTTAGTAATATTAATAAATTAGTTTTTGAATACTCATTCACAAAAGACAGAAATATGGCTAATTTCTTTGCTTGTGTAGATAAACTTTCTAAATATTTTGATGTAGATGTGCAAAAGAGTTTTCATAATCAATCACATCAGGGCGTTAAAGGTTACTGGGGAGGCTTTGTAGATAACATAATATTCTGTAAGAAAAAATAACAACACTCATAAGAGGAACTGATACAAACAGTTTAAAAAAGAGGAAGAGATGGCTAGACCAAAAAAATACAAAATTAACACAAAAGAAGTACAAACTTTAGCGAGATTTGGCTGTACTAACAAGGAAATCAGCGAATTCTTTGGTTGTAGTGCTGACTTAATTGAAAAGAGTTATTCGGAATTTCTGACAAAAGGGAGAGCCGAGAGTAAATTAAGATTAAGACAGATGCAATGGAAGTCAGCAGAAAGCGGTAATGTTACTATGCAAATCTTTTTAGGAAAGAATATGTTAGGACAATCTGATAATCCAAATGAAAATGTTTATAGTCAACCACTACCATTCATAGACTAATGAATTTAATTTATGTAATAATGGTTGTAGCGACTATGCAATTTAGTAATCCAATAGTTTCTCATTATCAGGTTAAGAAATTTGATAGTTTAGAACAATGTGCTGTTTATCTTGGTGAAAATAAAATAAAATTAACACATGAACTAATTCACGCATTAGAAAATCTAGATAATGATAAATTACTAGACATGAAATTTAAATGTGTAAAAGATAAAGGTTTGGAAATATAATGGCTAAATATCAAGGGCGTACTGTTAGGCTAAACAAACCAATGCGAGGTGATGTTAAAAAATTTAAGGTATTTGTTAAAGATCGTAAGACAGGTAATGTAAAAAAGGTTAACTTTGGCTCTAAGGAAATGAGCATTAAAAAGAACATACCTGCAAGAAAAAGATCATTTGACGCTAGAATGGGTGGTGTGTTAAAAAGAGTAAAAGGTCAAAAAAATTTAAGTGCTGCTTATTGGAGTTTACAAGCGTGGAAAAAAGGCTTTAAAGTATGAACGATAACACTAAGATTATGCAATGGCTAAATCAAACTGTTAATACTCTTAAACCAACAGAAGAAAAAGAATTTGTATTTAGTAGTGATTATGCAGGTCGCAAAGTAAAGATAAGAATTAAAATTGATGCCATTAACACAACCGCAGAAACAAGTAGTCGAATCGAAAGCTAGATTTAAAGTATTAATTACAGGGCGTAGATTTGGCAAGACACATTTAGCAATAAGACAGCTAATAAAATATGCAAGTGAACCAGAAAAAAAGGTTTGGTTTGTATGTCCTAGTTATAGACAAGCGAAGCAGGTGTGTTGGTTAGCTTTGAAAGAACGCTTAGCAGAACTGAATTGGATAAAAAAAACAAACGAAAGTGATCTTTCTATTTCATTAGTTAATGGATCAGTAATCGCTTTAAGAGGTGCAGATAGGTCTTATGATTCACTTAGAGGAGTTGGCTTAGACTTCTTAGTGATGGACGAATTTGCTGACATATCAAGTGAGGCTTGGTACGAAGTATTACGAGCAACATTATCAGATCGTAAAGGTGGTGCAATGTTTACAGGTACACCGAGAGGATATGGTAATTGGGCTTACGATTTATATTGTAAGGGCGGAGTAGATAAAGATTGGCAAAGTTTTCAGTTTACTACACTTGATGGTGGTCAAGTAGATGATGACGAAGTTGAACAAGCAAAGTCTGACCTTGATGAGAGAACATTTAGACAAGAATATTTAGCAACATTTGAAACTTATGCAGGTGCTATTTATTATAATTTTGAACGAGATTTAAATGTTGCAAGATTAAAAGATAATAATACAGCCTTACATATAGGAATGGATTTTAATATTGATCCAATGAGTGCGGCAGTATTTCAATTAGAAAATAATAAAATAAATTTTATTGATGAGATAGTAATCTATTCATCAAACACAGAGGAATTAGTTAAAGAAATAAAAAATAGATACCCTGAACGATCTATTATTGTTTATCCTGACCCTGCTTGTCGACAAAGAAAAACTTCTGCAGGTGGTAAAACTGATTTAACGATATTACAAAATTCAGGAATGACAGTAAGAGTTAAAAATGCTCACCCACAAATAAGGGATAGGATTAACGCTGTCAATTCAAGACTAAAGAACACAAACGATCAAAGAATGATGTTTATAGACCCTAAATGTAAAAACATTATTAGAGGATTGGAAAGACACCTTTATAAAGAGGGAACTACGCAACCTGACAAGGATAGCGGATTTGATCATATGAACGATGCCATAGGCTATGCGGTAGATTATTTGTTCCCTATAAGAAAACAATATACAAAACAATTACCTCAGAGATGGAGCGTTAAATAATGTACATAATGAATCAAAATATGGAATCATTAATTCGAAACAAAGAATTTATGGAAAACCGACACGATAACTATGATCTAATGATCCCTAGATGGAATTTTTACTTAAGATCATACTTAGGTGGCGATGAATACCGATCTGGTGGTTTCTTACACGAATACGCATTAGAATTAGATTTAGAATATCAAAATAGAATTAACTACACACCAATAGACAACCATTGTAGAAATATCATAAGTATTTACTCAAGTTTTCTATTTAGAGTACCACCAACGAGAGATTATGGAGGATTAAACAATGATCCTAGTTTAGAATCATTCTTAACTGATGCCGATCTTGATGGACAAAACTTTAATGCGTTTATGAAAAATGCACAAACTTACGCAGGTGTTTATGGCAATGTATGGTTGTTTGTAGATAAACCAGAAAGCAACGCACAGACTAGAGCAGAAGAACTAAATCAAGATATAAGACCTTACTTAACAATGGTAACGCCTGATAATGTTATGGACTGGCACTATGTAAGAGCCGCTAGTGGTCGTTATGTTTTAGATTATTTAAAGGTTAGAGAAGAAGTAACCTCAGATGGAGCATATTTTAGAATATGGACACCTAACGATATTTCGTATGTATTTGTACCAGAAAGAGGTAAGATCAAAGTTATTGAGGTAAAACCTAATCAAATTGGTGTAATACCTGCTATTTGTTTGTATAATAAAAGATCACCACGACAAGGCGTAGGGATTAGTGATTTGACAGATGTTGCATTATTGCAACAGTCTATCTACAACGAGTTATCTGAGATGGAACAGCTTATTAGATTATCCAATCACCCTAGCTTAGTTAAAACACAAGGAGTTGAAGCTAGTGCAGGTGCAGGAGCGATTATATCAATGCCAGATGATTTAGATAGCGGCTTAAAACCTTTTCTATTACAGCCTAGTGGCTCTAATTTAAGTGAGATTAGATCGTCTATTGAACAGAAAATAGAAATGATTGATAGAGCAACACATATGTCAGGTGTTAGACAAACTAAATCACAAGTACAATCTGGTATTGCATTGCAAACAGAATTTGAAAATCTTAATTCTACATTAAGTGAGAAAGCTGATTTGTTGGAAAACGCTGAAGAGCATATATGGTCTTTATTCGCACAATGGCAAGGTAAAGTATTTGATGGAGAAGTTGATTACCCTGATAGCTTTAATCTTAGAGATTATGCGTCTGATCTACAATACTTACAACAAGCAAAAGCAAGTGGCGTAAGATCAAGCACATTCCAAAAAGAAATTGATAAGCAAATTGTTGACGCAGTTATTGATGATGATGCGGTAATTAAAACTATTAATGACGAGATCACAGCACAAACAGAGGTAGGAGTATTTGAAACAGCACAGACACAAGCTGAAGTAGAGGAAGAATAATGAAAATTTCTGAAGATACTCCTGTGAGTATGCCAATTCGCAATATGGCTATGATTGTATTTTTTGCGGTTTCGGGAGCATGGTTTGGGTTTGGTGTAATTGAAAGACTTAACATCATAGAAACAGAATTACAATTAATGCAACAAGACTTATTAGAAGCAAGTACCCAAAAGCCTATTGATCAAGAACAATTTATGTTGTTAGAGTATCTTGCTAAAGATCAAGATAAATTAAAAAGCAATGTAGAAAAAGAAATGCCACAAATACAAAGAGTAGATATGCAGGTACAGTTTTTAGAAGAACGTATTATAGATTTAGAAACTTTAGTTGACAAGTTAAGAGGAAATGGAAGCCACTAATGATTGAAATGGTATTTGTATTGTCTATGTATATTATAGAAGGCGATAACAAACGCTTAGATGGTTGGTATCATCAACCAAGTTTATCAGTTTGTTTAGAGGGTAAAAGAGTAGCTGAAAGAACAGCAGGAAATCAAATACAATATACCTGTACTTTAGAAAAAGGCGTAATGGTAACAGATAAGACAGGAGTAAGACATTTAGATAAAATAATAGGGGAGTAAATTATGCAATGTAGAAACTGCGAACACGAATGTCATTGTGGTAATGGCGGTCAATGTTCAGTATGTCAATGTGCTAACTGCGAACACAATGCACTTGATGAATTTTGGAAAAGAGTAGATGAAAATGCAGGAATTATTATGAATTTATCTAAGCATAGAGATTAATGGATAAAATAGAAGAATTAGCACAGTTAAGAGAAAACCTTGTAGATGATATAGAAGCAAGGCATATAAACAGATTAAACATAGCTTTAGAAAATTTAGAAAAAGATGTTGTTAAACTTGCTAATACTTTACCATTAAGAGAAAACAAATTATTTGAAGCTAGATTAGCAGTTGAATTAAGACCTAAGTTAAAAGCCTTAATAGATAAACACTATGTATTATGGGCTGATGGAACAGTAAGAGAATACGATAAAGTTGCTAAAATAATAGTAGATAATATGAAAATATTACCTATATCTGAAAACTTTAAAACACTTACTGAATTAGACATAGAAACAATTACTAATTTAAAAAGAGTTAAATTTACAGGTTTTTTAGATATAGCAACAGAAACTACAAACGCTTTGGCTGATGAGATATATCAAAGTACAATAAGTGGAAAGCCATTTGAGGACACAGTTAAAACATTACAACACAGAATAAATGGTGTATATATTAAAGCAGATCAAGATGAGATTAATGATCTAGTAGAACTTGTTGCAACTACAACTGATGAGACAGTAAAACAAAAAGCAATAGATAAGTTGCATACTGTTTACGGTGCAGATAGAGTTGGAAATAATATGAGAAGATATGCTAAGCAATTAGCACACGATAGTTTAATGGAATTTGATGGACAGTTTACTAAAGCGAAAGCGGCAGAGGCAGGTCTAACAAACTTTCTTTATTACGGAGATATAATTGGTGATAGTAGACCATTTTGTATAGCGAATAGAGGAAAGATATTTTCAGAAGATGAACTTAGAGATAAGTGGTCATCTGAGAGTTGGAAAGGTAAATCAACAACCGATCCATTTACAAGTAGAGGTGGATATAATTGCCGACACCATCTACAACCCACCGACCCAAGTTGGTATAATGAAAATGGCGATCTTATAATATAGGAGAATACTACTATGGCTGACGAGCAAAAAACGGAGATTGAGAATACTGAATCTCTAGAAACAAAACAGGAAGTCGAACAACAAGAGCCAATGATTGCACAAAGCGAATTGGATAAAATTCTTGAAAAAAGACTAGCAAGGGAAAGAGCTAAATTTGAAAAGAAATTTTCAGGTATCGATCCTGATGAAGCACGAAAACTTTTAGAAGAAAAAGAAGCAAAAGAGTTAGAAATGCAAAAACAACGAGGTGAATTTGATAAAGTATTAAAAGAGACTGTTTCTAAAAAAGAAATAGAAATATCTCAATACAAAGCCGAGTTACAAAAAGTACGAATTGATGACGCATTGATTAAAGTAGCAAGTGAACAACAAGCTATTAAACCAGAGCAAGTAGTTAATTTGTTAAAAAACAAAGTCCAATTAGGCGATGATGGTAAACCAGAAATAGTTGGTGATAACAATGCACCAATGTATAATGATAAAGGTGAGCCACTAAGTATAAAAGAATATGTTGGACAGTTTTTAGATGACAATCCTCATTTTAAAGTTGCAACGCCTAGCGGAGCAGGTTCAAGATCGAGTGTTGGTGGCGATACGCCCAAGCCTTTGAACTTGGCGGAACTAAATATGAATAATCCTGAAGATAAAGCCAAATATATGGAATATCGGAAGGAAAAATTTAAAAATTATTAACAACTATAGACATTAAGGAGAAATTATTATGTCAAACGAAACAACAACGTCTACCTTAGACGATTTGATCTCCCCATTGGTTGCGGAGGCTCTATTTGTAGCTTCAGAGCGATCAATAATGAGAGGTCTTGTAAGAAATTACACAATGCCTAAAAATTCAGGCAAGGTACTACAAGTGCCAATCTACCCAACTGTAAGTGCGGCGGCTGTTGCGGAAGCAACTGACCTAAGCAACACAGCAATCTCAACTTCAAAAGTTGATTTAACTGTGTCTGAAGTTGGAATTATGACAACACTAACTGACTTTGCAAGAGATGTATCAGAGAGTGATGTAGTAAGAGACTTAGGAAAATTATTTGGTGAAGCGATTGCCAAAAAAATAGACAAAGACCTAACTGCATTATTTGGTAGCTTTTCAGGAGGTGTTGGTAGTGCAACAACAGTAATGTCAGCGGCACTAATCTTCCAAGCAGTAGCTAAACTAAGAGCGGCAGGTGTTCCAGGAGATGATCTTGCATGTGTGGTACACCCACAAGTTGCATTTGATTTGAAATCTGGATTAACAAACACATTTGCAAACCCTAATGGTGGTGATCTACAAAATGAAGCTATGAGATCTGGCTTTGTAGGTCAAATTGCAGGTGTAAGTGTTTACGAAACATCAAACATGACTGACTCATCTAGCAATGATCCTGGAACTACAGGTGATTATAAAGGTGCATTATTCCATAAAGACGCACTAGGATTAGCAATGATGCAAGACCTTAAAATTGAAACTCAAAGAGATGCTTCAATTAGAGGAACTGAAATTGTTGCTACTGCTGTTTATGGCGTAGGCGAACTACACGATTCATATGGTATTGAAATAGAAGCTGATTCTTCTATTCAATAATATCTATTGGATTAACGTTAAAAGGGGGGGGATTTTTCCCCCCTCTAATTATTTACAAGGAATTTTATTATGGCATTTGCAACAAGAAGCAGTTTAATTATATATCAGCCAGATATAGGTGATATGGGTTTATCGACAGGTGAGCAGGACGCATTTGTTACTCAAGCAATAGCAGATGTTCAAAGAGATATTAGAAACAAATGGTGGTCAGTTTATCACAGTAACCAATCAAGAAACAGAAGCTATGCAGGTGGCATAGAGATTGATCTAACTTTACTAACTGATTCACAATGGACAAGAGCAACAGTTTACAGAACATTAGGGTATTATATTTGCCCTGCATTAACTAAGTTTAATTCACAAGGTGACGAAGATCGTTTTCAACAGATGGGTAGTTATTATCGAACTGCATACGAAGATGAATTTGCAGATATTTTAAGAGATGGTGTTGAGTATGACGCTAATGATGATAGCACAATATCTGACGCTGAAAAAGTTGCAGTACATTCTATGAGATTGGTTAGATAGTGGTAACACTAAATGTAAACATTGAAGTTAGTGCTGTAAAAAATGCACTAAATCAAATTAAAAGAAGAATACCAAAAGCAACATCAAGAGGTATTGCTAAAGCTGGTGCATTTATTCAAAACGCTATAAAAGATCGTACTCGTAAAGGTATAGATTTTAAAGGCAAGAAATTTAGACCATATTCTTCTAGTTATGCAAAGCAAAGAGCAAAAGAAGGAAGAACTACAACACCTAATTTATTTAGAAGTGGTCAGATGATGTCAAATATGACTTTTAAAAAATTGTCTCAAACTAAAGGACAAATATTCTTTCCTAATAGGCAACAAAATATAAAAGCATTTTTTAATGATAGTATGGGTGTTGGAGCATCTAATATTAAAAGAGAATTTTTTTCAGTTGGACAAAAAGAAGAAGATAAAGCTGTTAAAATATTTACACAAACATTTGAAAAAGAATTAAGAATATGAGTGAACGAGAAGATATTGCGGCTCACATTGTTACAACCTTATCTGCGGTTAGCAGTCCGATAACATTCGGCAAGGTAACAAGAGAGCCTTTTGAAATAGATGAGTTGTCCCAACAACAATTCCCAGCAGTCTTTGTACAGACCGCTGATGAGACTAGAGAAGATATTACAATTAAGAATAGTAATATTACTCGAACAGGGACGATTGATTTTAGAATATTTGGTTTTGTTACTACTGCAAGTACAACGACAAGTAATATAGACACTAAGAGAAATCAGTTAGTAACGACAGTTGAAACAGCTTTGGATAGTGACAGAACTAGATCAGGTAACGCATTGGACACCCAATTAGTTAGCGTAGAAACAGACGAGGGAAGTATATTTCCTTATGGTGGTGTGATTATGACTATAAGGTGCTTCTATAAATTTAC
>VTLG01016416.1_pt1 | contig 31727 bp, 34 predicted proteins | sample 4694571 | NCBI WGS metagenome assembly VTLG01 (sample SAMN12604809, study PRJNA352737) | marine metagenome | biome: ENVO:00000447; feature: ENVO:00000209|ENVO:00000569|ENVO:01000036; material: ENVO:00002151; isolation source: viral sequences binned using virsorter ...
AAGGGTGGATGCACGTATGGCGTACCACCTAGCTCTCACGTGTAGGTGGGGATTAGTACGTATACGAGCCTGTGCGTGGGGATGAGTCTGGCTAGGTAGTACACGGAGGTACGACGTGTTGCTCTAGTCAGGCTATGGGCACGCCAGTTGTGAGTTGGGCGGGTGTATAGCACTGAGTGAGCGCAGTGAACACGAGTTAAACCCAACTGAACGGTTGAACTCAACCTAGTTGCAACCCGTAACCCGTAATTCAAGGGGGGTGGGTCTAACTCATCTCTACCACACACATTGTAGAAATAGTTTTGTAATCAACACTCTCTTGTGGAACAATTGACCTGTTTATTTGTATAATTAGGCATGGGAAAACGCAGGATATTTGAAGTATTCAATATAAGCACTGGGATGTGGGAGAGTCACATGATAGATGAGGACAGTTTTCACGATGGAATGAAGCAGCTCAATGAAGAATCACAAGTGTTGGATGCGGAAATAAAGATTATTAACAAGATTATAGAGCAGCAGTTAAACAAAAGGCCACCTCAAACCATTGAGAGTAGGGATTAACACTATAGTATATACACTATTGTGTATTTACTCTTTTCCTAGTATATTATATAAACACAATAGAGTATACACTAGGGTATTACTTTAAGAGTATACTCGTAAGGGAGTAAAAATGAAGAAAAGAGGGTTCATTGCTTTGCTATTAGCTTTTGGATTAAGCTATAGCTGCGCAATAGAAGAGATAATAACACAAGGTGATACGGATACTCTGTATGTATACCAGACAGATACCGTATACACAACCTATAATGATACCATATATGATGTTCGTGTAGATACTTTATATGATGAACGTGTGGGAGATACTGTATATGTCGTAACAATTGATACTATATATCAGATTGATACTGTATATGTAGGAGAAACCTACGAAGATAGTACGTTATACGATGTATACGTAGAGACTGGGAATGTACCACCAAGTTGTAGTCAGATATTGACAATAAGTCAAACGACTACCGATAATGTTCTGTATTCACAGGAATATATGTGTCCTTATACTATTCAAGGAGATATAGACCAGATTACTGCTGGATATTACATATTGAAGTCTTGGTATATCGACAATGCTGGTAATATGATCAGTACTGAGTTATATCAGTTCAATATAATCGGAGATATGTATATTCTAGTAGACGGTGACTACATTACACTGTTATCTGGAAATTGATGGATACATTAAAAAGAAGAATAAAGGGTGTAAATAAAGTATACAATATTTACACCGAAGAAGAAGCGGAATCAGAAGGATTACCGTATTTGCACTGGAAACAGGCAAAAGAGGGAGATTATGCCAATACAGATGACGGTCATGTAGGCCTATGTATCGGCAGGAAGGACTATACCGACAAAAATGGTCGGGTTAAGACCTTTGTGAAGTTGTGTCATGGCGCAAACTGGGCTGGCAATACTAATCGTATTGAGTATATGGTGAATAAAACCTACGGAAGTTATTCACAATCCAATCCTAAGTCATGGCAGGATCGTGAATCTCGAAGAACACGTACCAAGAACCTAGTAAATGCCTATGTTGGGCAAGCACTCTCTAGTCAGGGATTTGATTACAATAAATTGGGTAACATCTACCGCCCTGACCAACAACAACCGTCTGTGACGGTAAAGAGGGTACTGAAACAGGAGTTTATCAGAGATATGATAGAGAAGAAACTAAAAGAGATTATGGAAGAGAAAGGTATCAGCAAATCCTCGGTAGTTGACACCATGCTCGAAGCAATAGACATTGCCCGCCACAAGCAGGATGTCACCAATATGCTTAAAGCATGCGATTATTTTATGGAGCTACTGGAAATGAAACCTTCTAAAAGGATTGTAACGGATACATTACAGTTAGATGTATCGAGTAGCATAGCAGACGCAATAGAGTCAGAGGAGAAGTCTTTGCTGATGCAGCGGAAAGAAGAAGTCAATGAGTCTAAAGAATCAAGTCAGCCCTGAAGATCAGTATCTGGGCGTTGATCCTCATAATATTATTAGAATGCAAATAGAGATTGCTATAGAAGCATTGTCTGATATAGCAAATGATAATTCCATGTCTAATGAGTCAATGAAGAAAGCAGCATATGATGCTATTCATGAATTAGAGATGATAGATACTATGTATACTCATGGATTCAAAGACTGAAACTATACAGAAAATAAAACATAATCTGGTCTTGTTTGGTAAGGTCTGTATGCCAAATATGTTCTCATCAAAGTCTCCTTCGTTTCACTATGAAATATCCAAGAGACTGATGAATGAGGATATAAAACAAATAAATATCGTTGCTCCACGTGGGCACGCAAAGTCATCTATAGTTGGTGGCGTATTCCCCCTATATCATATGATGTTTCATGAGGGCCAAAAGTTAATTGTATTAGTTTCAAGAACGCAAGACCATGCTATTAAATTATTAGGGACTATAAAGGACTGCTTAGACTATTCCAGTAATTTTAGAAGCTTATTTGGTTACTGGGGACAGTATTCAGCCAAGCAATGGTCTAAATCAGAGATAGAGCTGAAGGATGGTTCCATGATTGTATGTAAAGGGACTGGACAGCAGCTTCGTGGTATAAAAAAGGGCAATCAGCGTCCAACATTAATTATTGTAGACGATCCAGAGGATGAGAACAACACAAAGACCGCTGAAGCTATGGAAGCAAACTTACGCTGGCTGTTGCAGAGTGCATTACCCTCCCTAGACCCACAACGTGGCCGTATAGCGGTCATTGGTACTCCGCAACACCAGCGTTGTCTTGTTGAAACGCTTAAAGAGATGATAGGCTGGGAGAATATGCACTTCGCACCCAGTATTGAAAAAAACATATCATTATGGGAAGATTGGCATCCGATTGAGAAATTACTGGAGAAAAAAGAAGAACTTGAGTCTATAAATCGAGTTTCAGTGTTTTATAGAGAATATCTGTGCCAAATCATCGGAGATGAGGATCAGCTGTTCCAAGAAAAGTATTTTCAGTATTATGATGGCAAATTAATACATGGAGAAAGCAATGAAGCATTCATACAGTTTAAAAGTATAAATGGAGAGGACACAGACCAACTATTGCCAATAAATGTATTTATGGGGGTAGACCCTGCATCGTCAACCCGAAAAACAGCAGACTATAGCACTATAGTTGCTGTGGGTGTTGATAATGAGAATAATAGGTATATCCTCCCTTACTACCGCAAAAGGGCTACCCCTATGAATCTTGCTAATCAAATAATAGAGCATTTCAAGATAATGAAGCCTTCTAAGGTGCGGATAGAATCAGTAGGCTATCAGGAAATGCTGCGGGAGTATATAAGGGAACGATGCGATCAAGAGAACATGTTTATTGCTGGTCTAGAGATAAAAGAAAGACCAAGAACAAGTAAATCAGCAAGACTGGAAACTATGGAACCATATTTCGCTCAGAACAAGGTATTCATGCTCGATAGCATGGAAGAACTAAGAGATGAGTTGTTATTGTATCCAAGGGCTAGGAATGATGATCTATTAGATGGACTATACTATGCAATGAAGAATACCTATACACCTGCTCACGAAGCAAGTGATATAAAATTAAAAGAGGATCAATACGTAACAGATAAAACTTTTGATTGGATGATTGCTTAAAGTATAATTAATTTAGAGGGAACAATAATGACCTCGATTTCGTATAAGCTGATGTTGCAACGCATATTTCCACATGCCAGAGATACATCCAGAAGTAAGATTAACCCAAGACTTATTCTCTAACTATAGTTCTGCACGTTCAGACTGGGCTAGTCAAGCAGCTGAGGATGCAGAATTTCGAGCAGGGAAGCAATGGTCAGATAAGCAGGTAAAGGCTTTACGTGCTAGAGCACAGGAACCTCTAGTTGTAAATGTGATTCATCCAGCGGTAGAGCAAGCAAAAGCCATGCTTACCGCTAACTCACCCAAATTTCAATCTACAGGGCGAGATACTTCAGATACAAAAGTAGGTAGAATATTCTCAGACCTAATGTCATGGGTCTGGGACATATCAATTGGCAATACTGAACTAAAACAGTGTATTGATGATTACTATGTAAAAGGTATGGGTGTAATGATTTCATATATAGCACCTGATGCTGATTTCGGCAAAGGTGAAGTATATGTTAAATCAATTGATCCATTCTCTGTTTATTTCGATGCTGATTCACAAGACCCGTTCTGCCGTGATGCTAGTAACATTATAATAGCAAAACGTATTACAGAAAAAGAATTAATTCAAATATATCCAGAATTTGAAGAAAACATCAGACAGTCCTCAGCAACAAGTCATATAAGTACAGTTGATGAGAATCGTTTTGGTATGATGAAAGAAGACGTTCTTCCCAAATCCAGAAAGCATGAAATGCTGGATGTTGACCTTGAACGTGAACTGGAAGTATTTGAGAGATATACTAAGGTAAAAGTACCGTATTACAGAATATTTGACCCATTGTCTAATGAAGAAAAAATTATAGATGATCCGCAATATGCAGAATACAGAGAAGAACCAGCAGTTATATTAACTGTTTCTGGAGGAAAACAGCAGATATTCACAGATGAGCTCAATGTTTCCAAGTTCATGCAGATACATGATGATATTGGTAAAGTGTACCACTTAGAGCTCGACCCGCTAACAGGACAACCTACACCAGTAGCTGGCCGTGAGAATGAAAATTCAATACCGAACAGCTATACTGCTATTGATCCCATCACCAAGGCTGATCTTATTGACAACGAAAAGATTATGGTCAACAAGATAATGGCTACTAATATAAAACAATGTATCACGGTTGGTGATGAGTATCTGTATTCTGTAGTATTGCCTATAGAAGATTATCCTATTGTTCCTTTTATGAACAATCACAATAGGAATCCTTATCCGATTAGCGATGTTAGGACTGTACGTGGCCTACAGGAATATATTAATAAGCTGCGCTCCCTTATTGTTGCCCATGCTAGTAGTTCAACTAATGTTAAACTGCTTATTCCCCGTGGTTCAATGAATAAAAAGCAATTAGAAGAAGAATGGGGTCGTGCAGGTACAGCTGTAATTGAATTCGACCCAGAGCTTGGACAACCAATAGTAGCAGGGCCAGTACCACTGCCTAATGAATTATATAAGAACGAAGCAGATGCAAAGGCTGATATAGAACGAATACTTGGTATTTATACATTTATGCAAGGGGATGTTGGTTCAGCCCCGCAAACATTTAAAGGAACTGTTGCACTTGACGAATATGGTCAAAGACGCATCAAGTCCAAGAAAGATGATATAGAATATTCACTCAATCAACTGGCTAAAGCAGTTGTTGGACTGATGCAGTATGTCTATACATCGGAAAAGATTATAAGGCTTATACAGCCTAACAATAAACCATTAGAAGTAAAAATTAATCAAAATCTTTATGATGATGTCAGTGGACATCTGATTAAAAAAATAAACGATATATCTGTAGGTAAATACGATATTATCGTTGTTTCTGGCTCAACTCTACCATCTAACCGATGGGCTAGGTTTGAATACTATATGCAGCTCTATAAAAGTGGCCTCATTGATCAAATTGAAGTTTTAAAGCAAACTGACGTTGCTGATATGGAAGGCGTACTCGAAAGAGCTGGACAAATGCAGAAACTCATGCAGCAGGTTCAACAGCAGGAAGAACAGATTAAAAAACTAAAAGGCGATCTGCAAACTGCACAGCGTGAATCTGTCCATGACAGAAAGAGAGTTGAAGTTAAGGAATTTGAAAAGAAACTGGCTAAAGCAGAAGCAAAGGCAGAAATGGCTACACAGCTATATAAATCTCGAGCTTCTGATGAACTTGCTAAACTTAAAGAAGAAGTTAAGGAAGTAACAAAGTCAGTAGATAAACAAGTAGGCTTAAAAGAATAACAGCGGTTGCTGAAATAAACAAATCGCAAGGAGTGAATAATGGCTGAAATACAAAGTGCAGCAATAGAACCTGATAAATCACCGTATGGTTACGAGGTAGAGAATGCGAGTATTCCTTTAGAGGACGCAGAAATGCCTGCAGGAAATGCAATGAAACCAGAGAGTTTCGATGTAGACGTAGACCAACCGATGTTCAGTGAAACGCCTGTAGAAGGACAACAGGCTGAAAGCACGCAAAGTCCTGAAGAACAACCTGCAAAAGAAGACTCGAGTAGATTTGAATATTGGCAGAGTCAGGCAGACAAGGTGAAGAGCGAACTGTCAACTGCACAGCAAGAACGTGACTATTATAGAAACTTAACGCAGCAGCAACAGTCAACGGTCTCCAACGGACAGCCTAATGGACAGCCCCAACAACAGGTGGAAGTTCAAGAGGATTCGTTGAAGCAACCCGTCAAACCAGAAAAACCAGTCAGCTACAGCGAGGTCGATGCGTATAACGATCCTGAGAGTACATCTTTCAAATATCGTTTAGAGAAAGAGAGATATCAAGACGATTATATGGGTTATCTTGAAGAAAAAGACGAAAGTAGAGAAAACAAGATGCGTGCTCAATATGAGTATGCATATGCTCAACAACAAACCGCAATGGTACAAAACAATGCTATGTCACACGCTATGAATGGATATGGCTTGAGTCAAACCAAAGCTGGTGATTTCGTCAATTGGGCAAGTAACCCTAATAATGTCACAGTTGATCATCTTATAAAACTCTATATGATGAAGGATGCACCCGACGCAAGGGTAGAGCAGAAAAAACAGGAAATGATGAAATCTCAAGAGGTTTTGTCAATGCCAAGATCAGCTGCGGTTGAAACTGGCACATCTGAATCACCTTTAAGTGATGAAGACATGTTTAATCAAGGCTTACTCTCTTTAAAAAGATAAAAAAGGAGTAAATCATGGCTGCAACTGAAAAGTTATTAAAAGCCTCTGGTGTACTTTACGATGATCGACGAAATTTTTACGTTAGCCCTCAAGTTGTAAAAGAACTTTGGACTGACGTAGCGCCGTTTACTACGGTAGTTTCGAATAGAGAACAGCGTAAAGTACCCGACCCGATTTTCAAAATGTTTGAACATCGGAACCCATGGCATTCTCAGTATTTTCTAGATAATAGTGATACTGATAATTTAGCCGTAGATGGAACGACCAACACAACTGTAACTGTAGATGGTGCCGTTAATTGTAATATCGACGATAGTCTAATTGGTGCAATCTGTGAAGTATGGACAACTAGCTATGGCACTAAGAAGGCCATCGTAAGGGTTGATTCTGTAACAAGTTCAACCGTTGTTGTTGTTAATACACTATGGTCAAGCACTGGTAGCGATATCGCATTAGTTAATAATGACATTTTTGCAATTATTGGTAATGCACAGGGTGAAGGAACAACAGCGCCCGAAGCATGGGCTGATGAACTTAGTGTCGTTTGGAATTCTTGTCAGATTTTCAAAACGCCATTACAGATCACTGGCACATTGCTTGCTGCATCATTGCGTGGCGAATCTTCTGAACTTGCACGTTTACGTGCCCAGAAGGCCCAAGAGCATAAGATGCAAAAAGAAAAGGCATTCTTATTCGGACACAGAAAAGGTGGAACAGGTCTTGAACTTCAAGGCGGTGACTCCAGTTCTGAATCATTTGCTGATGGCGGAGTTGCTGATTCTAATGGTAATCTCGTAAGAACATGTTACGGCATCTTGAAAGCTATAGAAGACTATGGCGATTCAAGTGGCGACGATCAGAGTATATTTGCCATAACTGAAGCAAGTTATTCATATGGAGACTTTGTTGATGATATGGAAAAAGTATTCCAGTACGTACCAGAATCTGGCGTTAAGCGAGCTTTCTGTGGTTCTGGAGCACTTAGTTACTGGTCGAAAATGGCTGGCAACAGCGGTATGGCTGGTAATTCTGGCTGGTCTGTTGATCTGAGTGACATGAAGCGTGATTCGCTTGGTTTTAATTATAAGGTTCTTGAGACACCTCATGGAGTTTTACAATTAATTCCAACCCCCGCATTGCGTGGCACTGCTTATGGTAAGAAAATGCTTGTCGTAAGTGATGAGAACTTGTTTCATGCTCAATATCGTTCACCAATGTATCAGACAAATATTAAGACTGACAATGCGTTTGACGCAGTAAAAGATCAGTATTTTTCTGATGAAGGTGTTGGTATCCAGTTGATTGAAAGCCACAAACTGTTTTCAATTAGTTAAGGAGGTCAATTATGGCTAGAGCTTATCTAGGTGGATCAAATGCACACGTCGAAAAGATCACTGCCAGTAAAACACTTTATGCTAAGGATAGCGGAAAAGTGTTTTTTCTGAATCCTGCTGCCTTGTCTACTATTACCTTACCCTCAGCGGTAGCTTATCCCGGCTGGGAAGTAACTATAATAGTACATGAAGACGATGGTGGTACTATGGATTATAAATGTAACATTTCGTGTTACTCTGGTGAGTTCTTTAATGGTATTTTAGTACCATCAGACGGTGGCGGCCCATCTATTGCTAACGGTACAAATCAAGATAATGTTAATATAACTACAAATGCAACATCTGGTGAAACTTTCCAAATAGTTTCAGATGGTGCTCGTATGCATGTTAGAGGACATATAGTCGATGCGACAGATTCGTTATTTGCCTCAACACCATTATCTTAATACCTAACTAACTCGAGGGGAGAGTAACGTCTCCCCTCGTATTTGGATATTATGACACAAAAACAGTTAATAGAAACAGTTCAACAACACCATCCAGAGCTGGGAGAAACGCAGATACGTATTTTTCTCAATAAAGCGCTGGATGAGTTTTGCAGAAGGACGAGAGTTTTAACAACAGCCTATACGTTCAGTACAGTAGCTGACCAACGCTACTATGCTCTTGATGATGCTATACTGGAAGTTCTTTCAGTTGATTATGACGGATATGATATATACAGGCTATCTGGGAGACCAGAGGTTAGGGATTTAACATAATGGCATATAGTAGAACAAAGGACGAAGTTTACTGGATAGAGCGTGATGGTATAGCTATTGCCACACAGAACGTAACTGGTAATAGTCCAGCATCAGAGTTTACTGGCCCCACGGGCAGCAAGACAGTAACTATATTCGCTGTAAAGAATGATGAGAATTTTGTTGCTAGTGGTACTGGCATAACATTAACAGAATCATCCGCAATACCAGATGAGTTTCATGATGCACTGGCTCAGTATGCAATTATGAAAGGTTATGAAACTAAACCTGAAGCCATACAAATGGCTGGTTATTTTAGACAACAGTGGGAGATGTGTATTCGTGAAGGCAAGAAATACGCAAATACAGGCAGAGATGGTGCTGCCATGAACATTAAAGGATATGATTATTAATGGATGAAGTTAGTACACATACTTCAATGTCAGATTCTGCTGAATATTTTGTAGATGCTGGCGGTAGAAGCTGGGATCAAATTACTGCAAGTTGGGAAGATATTGTGATGGACTTTAGAATACCAATCGTATTTACGGAGGTGACAATTTCCTAATGGCAGATTTTAAAACACAAGTAGAAGACCTTATTGGTAGCGTTGGAGACGATGCTCTAATTACTCAATCACTTATAGATATAGGTGGTGAGATAATTCGTGCTATTCCAAATAGCGCACTATTATCATCAGCTTCAGCTGTAGCAGTTTCATCTAGCGGTTTAAGCGTAGCAGATAAAAGAGTTTTGGCAGTAGATAAAGATGATCTTCCAGTTAGAAGAATTCCAGCAAATCAGAAAGCAAGATATAATGATACTGCTTCTATTTATGCAGCTACAGATACAAACCCAGTTTATTATGTAGAGGCTGAAACGGTTTATGTAAACGGCGCAGCTGGAAGTGGTGCTACTGCTGGTGTATTACATTATGTACCAAAACTTCCAACACATAACGGTAGTGCTCTTATATCAAATGGAAGTGATGCAGTAGCCAATTTTCCACTGGAAGCAGAGTATTTACTTATACTTGGCAGCGCAGTAAGATGCTTACAAAGATTGATGGCAGATAAATCATCTAGTCTATCTGATCTTTCTATATCATCAGTCGCCCCCGTACCTCCAGAATCACCAAGCTTTACAAACCCAGATATATCATCTACAACATTAAATAACTTAGGTGCTCCACCAATTTATACAACACCTTCAACAACAATAAGCGGAGTAGCATGGGCAACTGAATATCCATCTCAGGCTAGTTCTATTACTACTGCTTTTTCTTTATTAAAAGACGCAGTAGACCAAGCCGAAACAGCTGCGGATAAATTTGAAAACGCTGATACAGAATCTGTATTTGGTGATGAGAATACATTCGATACAGCAGCTTCACAGCTTACAAGAGTTAAAGATGCACTTAATAATGCAGAAAATTTAATAGATAACAATGTTCCAGCTTCTAGCTATGACGCATATGATTTATTATCATCAGAAGACTTAGAATTATTACAAGGAAACTTAGCCATAGTACAGGCAGAGCTTCAAAGAGCGCAGGCTCATATAGGAGAATGGGTAGCCATTGGCGACATGAGAGTAAAGGAAGTTAATGCAGCTCTTTCTGAAGCGGCAGGATATGCAAATGAAATTCAAACCAGACTGTCAGCTACTCCATTAAAAATATCTGAATTTCAATCTAGGGTTCAAGATTCATTAAATGAATTCAATCAGGCCAATGTAAACTATCAAGCAAAACTGCAAGAAGCTATACAGCAAGCACAGCTCAGTGCAAGAGAAGCAGAGCAAGAAGCGAACCTTAAGCTTCAAAAAGAGCAGAGTGAATATTCTTCTAAACTACAAAAATTTCAAAATGAACTAAGTGAGTATCAGGCTAACGTATCAAAAGAGGTTCAGGAATATACTCAAAACATGTCTCAGTATCAGTTGGACTACCAATGGAAGCAGGGACAGTACGGACAATTAAAAGCTGAATACAGCCAAGGCTTACAATTATTAATGGGTCGTTAAATGCGGCAAAGAAATAGGAGATAAAATATGGCAAGTGATAAAGTTCAATTTGCAGTAAGCATGACTCCTTTAGAAATGGTAGGATCAAGTTCAGAGGGTAGTACTCAGAATTTTATAGTTGCTAGTGAAGCATATGGCTCTGGTGGTGGAAGTGGTGAAGTAACAGGATTAGATATAATTAGTGGAGCTGGGGCTGGGGATGGATATGATGATGGAACTAGATATTACCAATCAGCCGCTGCAATAGCAGAAGACAATGCAAGCGACGCAGCAGCTAGTCATGATTTAGGCGCAATGGATGCTACTACTGGAATTGAGTTTTTATATATAAAGCATACTGGATTTCAATATTCATCGCCAACAGCATTTTTGGTTGCAAATACTGCAGATGTATTGAGCGTCTTAGCTTATTTCGGATCAGATCAATATATATGTATTGCAAGATTAAAAGCTGGAGAAGCAATAGTTCTTCCAATAAGGTCTAAAGCAACTGTAGCTAATCATTCATTGGTAGTAGATGGAACAAAGATTCTTGCTGTCTCCACAGATGGAACAAATTATGATGGAACCATAGGTGAAAATACTATCGCATATGAATTTGTAGCCATTGGAGCATAATGAAAATTAATAAGGAGAAATAAAATGGGTATACGCAGTTATTCAACTAGCGAAGCTAACAATATACAGTTAGGACAGGCTGGAGCAGACTATGTTACTAATGCTACAGTTAATTCCGACACTTATATTGCAATACAGGCTTTAAGTGTGGATTGTGTAATCAGCGCAACATCATCAGATACAGATGTTTGGGACACCTTAAGCAGCATAACTGTTTTAGCTGGTCAAACAATTTACGGCAGATGGTCTGCTGTGACTGTTGCGTCAGGCGATTTCGCTATGGTATATCGGGGCTAAACAAAAAATATAAGGTTTTATTATGGCAACTTTAACAGGTCAATCCATTGCCTCGTCCTATGAGCAGTTATTACATATTGACAATGATGGCGGTGGCGATGGTACTACACACGTATCAGTAAAAGACGGAGATAATGGAACCACTTTTAGTTTCACTATTGCTACTGATGCATTAATGATGACTAGTACCAATCGCCTAGAATTTGGCGATACTGGTACATATATAAATCAATCATCTGATGGTGTATTAAATATCACTTCTGATACTGAAGTTGAGATTAATGCAACCACTATAGATATTAATGGCGCTGTTGCAATGAACGGTGCAATTACTGGTGGTACTAATATTACTATATCTGGAGAGCTTGATGCAGCTACTCTTGATATAAGCGGTAATACAGATATTGACGGAACTATAGACGTTGCTGGAGCATCTACTTTTGGCAGCACAATAACCGCTGGAAGCTTAGGAGCTGATACAGACAATACTGTAGTTGTTGTTAATAGTAGTGGATTATTAAAAACAGACGAAATTGATTCTAGGGTCTGGGGTAGCACCTTAGTTGATACCGATGCATCAGGTGCTAATAATGAATTAGCAACTTGGTCTGATGCGAATACAATCATTGGAGAAGGAAATTTAACATTTGACGGTACAGATTTATTAATTGCTGGCGGAGGAAAAGCTGCGTTTAGAGATAATGGTGGAGAATATATATACTCTGTTAGTGACGGTACTTTAGGTATTGCAGCTGGTACTGAAATTGATTTAACAGCAACAAATATTGATATAAACGGAGCAGTCGATATCTCAGGCAATCTTGTAGTTGGTGGTAATTTTACAGTAAACGGAACAACTACTACTATCAACTCTACCGTTATGCAGGTAGATGACAAAATGATTGAGCTGGCACATTCACCTAGCGGTTCAGAGGGTGATGATGCAGCTGTAGATGGTGGTGGTATTACTCTTAAATCCAGCGATAGCGATAAAACTATACTCTGGGAAAACGATGATGATTCATGGCACTTTAATCAAGGCTTAGTTATAGGTATTAACGATACTGGAGCCGATGTAAGAGTTTATAGCGCTACTACTAATGAGGGATTATTTTACGATTCATCAGAAGACGAGTTTGGTCTCTTACTTACAACTAAATTAAAGTTCCACGATATTGGAGGCGGTGAAGAAATATACGCTTCGGCTAATGGACACTTAGAAATAAACGCTGGAACAACTTTAGATATAACTGCTCCTACTGTTGATCTAAACTCTGCAACAGAATTTAATATAGACACTGCAGCTTATGATTTAAACGCAAGTGGTGCTGTAACAATAGATGGTGCTGGAATCTCTATTGATGGAACCGATGATGCTAATTTTACCGTTACTGGTTCAGGTAAAGATATTCTTCTGTATGCAACAGGTGGTGGAGCGCAACAAATTCAAATTGTTTCAGCAGGAACTGGTTCTGATGCTATTGAGCTAGATGCACAAGAGGGAGGCATTACATTTGGATTAGGCGGTGGAGCTGGTGATGATTTTATTGTTAATTCTACTACATTGGTTGTAGAAAGTGACAACAGTCGTGTTGGAATAGGAACCGCGTCTCCGAGCGTTACTCTCGATGTGAGTGGTGCATTTGGTGTATCTGGCGCAGTCGGGCTTGCTTCATCTTCTGGAGTTACTACAATAGGTTCCAGCAATGGACTGACAGTATCAGCGGCTGGTGTTCTAACGGTTAATAGTGCAACAGACGCATCCAGTTCAACTTCAGGCTCAACTATCATTGATGGTGGAGTAGGAATAGCTAAAAAGCTATATGTTGGTACTATACTTAATAATGCAACTGCCGCAAACTTAGCGACCGCTTCTGGCATAACTACTATTGGTTCAAGTACGGCTCTAACTGTTTCTGCCGCTGGAGTCTTAACAGTTAATAGTACAACAGATGCTACTAATTCAACCAGTGGTTCTACAATTATAGATGGTGGAGTTGGTATAGCTAAAAAACTTTATGTTGGTACAGACTTAGATGTAGATGGCACTGCAAACTTAGACATTGTTGATATTGATGGCGCAGTAAATATGGCGGCTGATTTAACAATGGGAGCCAATATCTTAATGGCAGATGATACCTCCATAGGTATAGCTGATGATGCTGAAAGAATTGAATTTGATGGCGCTGGTGATATATCTTTTTTAGGATGTGATGTAGGGATAGGAACTTCTGCACCGTCAAGCTATGATTCTGCTCAAGATGATTTTGTTATTGCTGGTACTGGCAATAGAGGAATGTCTATAATTTCTGCTACAGATAGTAACTCTACTATAGCATTTGGTGATGGTACTGGTGCGGCTGGATACAGAGGTATGATAGCATATCTTAATGATGGAGATGATATGACTTTTCGTACAGAAGCCACAGAACGTATGAGAATTAATAATGATGGAAATCTTGGTATTGGCGACAACGACCCATCAGAAGCCAAGCTCAGTATTACTGGAGTAGCGAGTGGTGATTATGGAATAAAGATTGACCAAGACCAAGCAACTGCTGGTCTTTTTATAGACCAAGATGGAGCCGCTCAAGCTATTTTAATTGATACGGAACAAAGTGTTAATGCTATTGAAGTGGCTTGCAAGTATGGTATTTATATCGACCAAGATACTTCTGGAGGTCGTGCCGCATATTTTACTCGCGACCTTGGCGAAACTGGTTCAAGTCCATTAGTAACTATTTTAGATAACAATACTACCAATACCCAACCAGCATTAAATGTTACGCAAGATGGAGCTGGCTATGGAATAAGTATTGACCAGAATGGTAATAATAATGCTATATACATAGATACCGAAGCAACTACAACACATGGTATTCATTTTGATAATCCAACGCAAACTTCAGGCAATATAATACAAATTACAAATGCAGAGGGATTAACTACGGGAGCCGCTCTGCAAATTGATTCTGGCAGTGCAAGTTTAGCTACCACTGTTGGTGGTGGCATTATAGAGGTTATGCATGATGCAAATTCAGGTTCTAATGTTAATAATCTAATGTACCTCGGGAATTATCATGCTTCATCTACTGGGACTACATTATTAAGCCTTGACCAAGATAGTACAGGTAGTGCATTAACAGCGATAGGAGCCGCTGGTAGCGGTTCAGCCTCTGGAGCTGTAATTAAATTACAGACCGCTGAAACTACTGTTGTAGATGGTGATTATTTGGGTAGGATAGAATTTTCAGCACCGAGTGAAGCAAGCGGAACAGATGCAATATTAGCAGGAGCCGCAATATGGGCAGAAGCAGATGATACTTTTGCGGCAGATAATAATAGTACAGAGCTGGTATTTGGGACTAATACATCTGCGGCTTATACAGAACGCATGAGAATTGACTCGTCAGGAAGGATAGGAATTGGCACAGCGGCGCCAAATAATAATCTTGAAATTTTTAATGCAGGTCAGTCAGTAGTAAGAATAGATGGTGTAGATGCATATATAAGTGGTATAAAACTTCGCAACAATTATAGCTCTACTCAATCCGATTGGAATTTAGCCGCCTCTGGTGGTACTAGCGGTTGGGGAGGTACAAATGGAAATTTTATTATTCGTGATGATACTACGAATTCTACAGGAATAGAAATAGAACAAGGTGCAGGTGGTGCTACTGGTGCTTTATATATTGATGCTAATGGACTCGTAGGTTTGGGAACTGCGTCACCAAGCGATTATCATGCAGATGCTGATAATTTAGTTATTTATAGCTCTGGTAATACTGGTATAACTATTGCCGCTGGGACAGGAAATGATTCTGCGATATATATGGCTGATGGAACAAGTGGCGATGCTGAATATAGAGGTTATATAAACTATGACCATAATGTTGATACTTTAGCAATCGCCGCCGCCGCTGGTGAGCGTTTAAAACTCGATGCCAACTCCCGCATCAGCCTATCGAATAATGATAGTGGTACTGACAATACAGTATTTGGATTTTTAGCAGGAGCGGCTGGAATGAGTGGCGGTACGGACAATGTACTGATTGGAGATTATGCAGGAAATGCACTCACAAGCGGAGACCAAAATACGATTGTTGGAGCAGATGCCGCTAAACTTCTTACTACTGGTGTGGCTAATGTAGCGATAGGTTTTGGAGCTTTAGATGCCGCAGACGGTGGTGAAGGTTTTAATGTGGCGATTGGAAATACAGCTATGAGTGCTGTTGATGAAGGTTCAAACAATTCAGATGATAATGTTGCTATTGGCTCAGATGCTTTATTAGGTGGAACGGGGCAAGTACAACATAATGTAGTTATTGGAGCTTCTGCTATGAACTCAACTGGTAGTAATGCTCAAACAGGCACTGTTGCTATTGGGTCATCTGCTCTCACAGCCCTCACAACTGGTGCTGGCAATATCGCTGTTGGTTATCAAGCTCTTGATGCAGTAACTACAGGAACTAATAATATAGCTATTGGATATGCGGCCGCTGATTCTGTTCTTGCTGGACATGATTCAAATATAGCAATCGGAACAAATTCTATGGGTGGAACGCATGAATCAAATGCATCAACAAAAAATATAGCGATAGGTAGAGATACTATGACTGGAGCTATGAATGATTGTGATGATAATATAGCTATTGGGTATACTGCGATGCAGGCTTTAACTGAGGGTACAGATAATGTAATTGTTGGTTCACAGGCTGGTGTTGCAATTACGATTGGGCATGATAATGTTGCTATTGGAATGGGGGCTTTTGCCGCCTCAGCAGGTGCGGATGAATGTGTAGCTATAGGTAGGAGTGCTCTTGCGGCTTTGAATCATAACACATCCGCTGACGGGACTATTGGAATAGGATATCAAGCTCTTAACGCCCTCACATCTGGTGGTCAAAATACAGCGGTGGGGAATAATGCTGGACTTTATAATGTAACTGGCTCACAGAATACCTATCTTGGTTACAATGCTGGTTTGGGAGTTAGCGGACAAAGTGCCGCAAATAATGTAGGCATCGGTGCTTATGCTTTAAATCTAATTAGAACTGGTACTGATAATGTTGTAGTTGGTCTAAATGCAATGGCTGATTTAAACTCTGGTAATAATGCTGGAGCTTCATCTCAGAATGTTGTTATAGGTGCAGTTGCAGGAGGAGGAGCATGGGCTAATACTCAAACAGATGGTATAGTTGCGATAGGCTACCAAGCAATGGATGGAGCTTTGGATAATGTAGATGGCACAGTTGCAATAGGCTCAGGGGCTCTTGGAGCCCTCACATCTGGTGCTGGTAATACCGCTATTGGGTATCAAGCTGGAGATGATTTAACCGATGGAACACACAATACAATTCTTGGCTATCAAGCTGGAGATACTTTATTAGGTGGGACATCATTTAATGTTATAGTTGGGTCAGGTGCTATGGGAGGCAGTTCTTCATCTGCTGGGTCAGACTATAATGTTGCTGTTGGTTACAGAGCAATGGGTACAGGAGCAAGAAATAATGCTGATAATAATGTGGCAGTAGGTAAAGATGCGTTATTGTCTATTACAACTGGCGGAAATAATGTGGCAGTTGGAAAAAATACCGCAGATGCCATTACGTCAGGCTCTCAAAATATTTTTATTGGCGTAGACGCTGGTCATGCAACTACTGATGTTGATTATGCAGTAATTATTGGACATGAAGCTGGTTATGCTGTCATGGATAGTGGTGCAGATGGAAGCGTTGGTATTGGAGCTGGCACTTTGCAAGCTCTTACTGAGGGACAAGGTAATGTGGCTGTGGGAAGAAATGCTCTTCTTGCCGCAATTGATTCAGATTATAATACTGCGGTAGGTCATCAAGCATTAACTGCAATGACAGGGACGGCTGGAACTACAGGTAATACAGCGGTAGGATACCAATCGGCAGGGTCAATGACTATAGGAAGATATAATACGGCTGTTGGTAAACACGCATTAGAGACAGAAGGTGTTGGTGACCGTTCAACCGCTATTGGATATGAGGCTCTACATTCTCAAGCTTCTAATACAAATAATGAGATAACTGGTAATACTGGTTTGGGTTACGGCACGGGTTATTATAATGTAACAGGAACTAATAATACTTTTGTAGGTTATAATGCGGCCGCGGGTCAAAGTGGACAGAGCAACAGCAATAACACAGCCGTAGGTAAAGATGCTTTGTTGGCTGTTACTACGGGTTCTGGAAACACAGCGGTTGGTCTTCAAGCTGGAGATAGTGTGACCGATGGGACTTATAATGTTTTGATTGGGTATCAATCTGGGACAGAAGCTAATAATTTTTCAACAGGTGATGAGTGTACTATGATTGGTTCTTTTACAGATGCAAGTGGAACTAATGGGCAAAATCAAATAGTTATAGGATATGATGCAACAGGACAAGCAGATGACTCAGTAACACTTGGCAATGCTTCTGTTACCGCAGTGTATATGGCATCGGATAGTGGGGCATTAGTTCATTGTGCTGGTATTCAATTTCCCGCAACTCAAGTGGCAAATGCTGGAGCAAATGTTTTTGACGATTATGAGGAGGGGACTTGGGCTACAACTGGTGGAGCTGTAAACGGTATAACGATGGATGTTGCGTCATCAAGTGGAGCATATACAAAAATAGGTCAACAAGTTTTTATATGGTGTCTTGTTACATTTGGGGCACATACTGCTGATGGTAATGCAAGCTATACTGGGTCTGTGCCATTTACCCCTAAATCGGGAACGTATGCGGAAGGAAAAATTGGACATACAGATTCTGGCGTAGATGGTGGATTTGTGGAAATAAGGAATGGTGAAGCATTTTTTCGATATGGTAAAAGTACAGGAACGTATGCTTATATAACTCGTGCAGAGTCGGCTAGCAAATACTTTGTATTTTCATTATCATATATAGCGGCATAATTAAATACTATATGGATATATAGTTGGAAACGAATAAACAAACATAGGAGTCAAAAATGGCTTTAGAAAAAGTAGTCTCGTATGATTACGAAGTAAGAGGTGAGTTCAAGCATATTCAAGAACGTGCTAAAACAAGCATTATGGAAGATGGTAAGGAACTCTCTTATTCATATCACAGACGAGCATTAGCACCCGATGCAGATGTATCTGGTGAATCAGATGAAATTAAAGGTATGGCATCTGCCCTGTGGACAGATGAAGTAAAAGCGGCTTATGCGGCTAAACAAGCGGAATAATTAAATAACAGGAGAATAAAATGGATTGGAGTAAATACAGTTCGTTGAAATCTAGCAAACTAGCTTCACTTGGTAAAGAAAAACAAACTACCAAAGAAGCAGTATCCGAAGTTCAAGACAGTGATGGCAAGGTCGTGAGAGCGGCTGAAGCCAAAGAGGAACGTGAATACGTTGCCATGAGTCAGAAACGATGGGATGCTGGATCTGGTGAAGCTATGGATGATAGCAAAAGTGAATACTCACTATCTCAATTAGAGAGTGAGAAAGCTCGTTACGATAGAGATATGGCAAGTGCCAAAGCTCAGAGTGATGGGATCGCTTCTGCTATTGCAGATTTCAAGAAATTATAACACATAACCGAATAACCGAAAGGGGTTAATAATGGCTAAAAAACAAAAAAGAGAGCCTGTCCTAACACTCGATGGCGAAGAATACTTTGTCGAGGATTTGACGGCTGAACAGTTAAGAATAAAAGATCACATGGCTGATATAAGTAATAAACTAAATACAAATATGTTCATTGGTGAACAGTTACAGATCAGTAGAGATGCATTCGTCAATTTGTTCAGAGCCTCTTTAGAGAGTGATGATAAAGAAAAACCAGAAGTTAAGGAAGCAGAGTTAGTTGAAGCTTAATGAAATATAAACTTGGTGAACTTGCTTCTAACTTCACCATAATAAAGGATGGGGTTGATTTGAAAGACAGATTTCACAATGTACTTGATAATCACCCCCTCACTTATCATTGGTCAGACGGTGTAAAGAGTATGATTGCTTTAAAGTTTTATGATGAGGTGATGAAGGATTCTAATGTTAATAATGACAAAGAATGCTGTGGAAGGTGGAGAGAAAAAATAGAATTTAAAAATGTCGACTCGTAATAAACGTACAGTAGAGCTTCCAGATTTTGATACATTGTGGAAAATAGGAGCTGTAGTAGGAGCTATGATTTTTGGCTATATAGAGTTTACTAAAGAATTGGATTTACTTAGAATGGAAATGGATGGCGCTAATAGAAAAATTGAAGAGCTTATTGCTAAACATATAGCTGAAGAAGAAGAGCGATTTGAAGAAATGCAAGAACAGGTTAAGTGGTATCAAAGAAAAAAGAAAAAGTAATAATGGCTAAAAAATAGTGGAGCGTGAATAATGATGGAAGCATATGCAGATTATGGCACTATGGGAGTTGTTGTTTTACTTTTTGTTGGTATGATACAATTTCTAAAGAGTGCTGTTATGGGAAAGTTAATTGAAATAGAAGATATGGTTATAAAACTAATAGACAGATGGAATAGGTCTGATGAATCTAGAGATAGAAGACATGAAGATATGCTAAAAGAAATGAACGATATTAGTGATGACATGAACTTTATGAAAGGCCGTATAAACAGTAAATGAAAAAATTAAAAAAGACTAGAATAGGATCAGGTCGTGGCACGAAAAAAAAGTTTAAGACTTATAGGGGTCAAGGTGGCAGGAAGCGGTAAAATGAAACCAGATGCTATTCGTATGGATGTTAGAGAACGAGTAATGCGTATAGAAACTATTGTTGAACGCATGGAATCGCATTTATTATTATTAAATAATCGCACTGCAAAACTTGAGAACTGGAAAGCTTGGTCAGCAGGTGGCTTTGCTTCTCTTGGATTAATAATAACACTAATGAAAATAGGAGTTATATAATGGAATGGTTATCATGGAGCAATGCTGCATATATGGCGGCAATTATCATTGGCGGAGGATTAACATTCGCTGCTACAAAATACAGGGGTGTATTAAAAGAAGTGCAAGAAGCACTTAACGCCTATCACGACGCAGCTAAAGACGGAAAGATTACTGAAAAAGAACGTGATAAGATTATGAAAGAAGTACTCGATATTGCATCATCAAGCGTCAAAATATTCTGGAAATTCTAATGCCTAAAGTAGGTAAAAAGAAATTCGGTTATACCAAAAAAGGTAAAGCAGCGGCAAAAAAATACGCTAAGAAAACTGGTAAGAAGGTTGTAAAAAGAAAACGCAAATCATACTAATGGATGAGAAACAAATAAGAAACCTGATAGTTCGTATCTTGGAAAAGATAGGTATGCACTCTAAAGAAGCTGAAGACTTGGTTTTCAGAACTGGCAAGGTAGAGAGCAGCTATAAGTACATACGTCAGCTACGTGGCCCCGCCAGAGGACTTTTTCAGTGTGAGCCATGGGTAAGTGTAGATATCTGTAAAAACTATCTCTCCTATAGACCAGAGCTTATGAGGAAAGTTGCTAATGCTATCAAAGTAAATGTATCACACTTTACTCAACCAGTTGAAGATGAATGGGATTTTATATTAGAGACTAATCTTGCAGCACAGATAGCAATGTGCAGATTACATTACAGAAGAATTCCAAGTAAGCTACCTAGCTCATTAAAAGAGCAAGCTGCTTATTGGAAGAAATATTATAATAGTTCAGCAGGTCGTGGCACAGTCGAAGACTTTCTGGAGAGAGTAGCTTAGATGTTAACCAACGTGGAGAAGGTTTGAAAATAAAAGATCGTGTCGTTGTTTTCCCAGATATACATTTCCCTAATCAAGATGAAAAGGCATTTAGTTGTGCGCTTAAAATTATTAAAGCGGTCAACCCAACGGCGTTTCTCTTATTGGGCGACACTATTGATGGAGAATCCGTCAGTCACTGGCAATGGAAAAGACGGAAAAGACCGCCACTTGAATACCAGTTACCAGCGATTAAAAAAGAAATCAGGCTTGGAAATAGGGGACTCGATAGAATTGATAAGGCTCTTGAAAAAACTAGAACGAAGAAAAAAATCTTTTGCCAAGGCAACCATGAGATATGGTTCGACTACTTCGTCGAAGAAAACCCGTACCTCGAAGAATATACCTCAAGAAAAGCATTCAAGTTCGATGAGCGAGGTTACGAATGGCATCCCTACGGTGAAGTATTTCCCGTGCTCGACAGTAAGCTCTACGCTTACCACGGAGGGCATTACGTGGGAATCAGTCACGCCAGAGCACACGCTCTTAACATGGGTTGCAACATCATCTATGGGCATACCCACGATTGCCAGAAGGCAGTCATCACCCACATCGACGGAGCCCACATGGCGCATTCACTTGGATGTTTAACTGATATGACTAAGAGTTATCTAAAAGGAAGACCAGTGAACTGGACACACAATGTAGCGATAGTAGATATACTGGATAACGGAAACTTTAATCTAGTATGTCTAAATATTAATGACGGAGTTACAACATATAATGGAAAGGTGATTAGAGGTGGCTAAGAAACGCTTTACTATGAATAATTTTTCTGGTGGTATTAATAACCTGAAAGATGCCAGAGATATTGCTATCAGTGAGTTTGCGTTCTTACAAGGATTTATTGTAGATCGAGATGGAGCTTTACGCCCAATGATAACTGGCCCCAGTAATGCATATCAATTAGAAGGTGCTCATAATGGCTTATTTTCAAATACAACTATAAATAACGTTGCTTGTTCTATTCAAAAATCAGGTGGAAATAACTTAGCTTATATGGAATCAGATATAGATTTATTTTTTCAAGGCGGAACATATGGCGGTTCTTATGCTACCACTGATGAAGATATAGACTTTATAGCAACCAGTGAATCTGGAGTTGGAGAAGGTGAAACAACGGCCCCAAGAAGAAGAGGTACTAATTAATGGCCGCACCTAACACACAACACATTCAACATCCAACGTCAGGAACTACAAGATTTTCTGATTATAGAGTTGGAGACATGATTAGGATACGAGGAAGCTCTGATAATAATGGTATTTATACTGTTTCAGAAGTAACAGATGATGGCACTAATTCCTTTATGGGTATTAGCGGTCAAACTATTACTGATAATGATACAAACGATTCCGATGTTAAAATTGATAGACTAGGAACAAGTGGAGATAATTTAATAGTTATTGGAAACGAAGATGGCGGAACGTGCCATGTCTGGTCGTATAATTATTCAGCATATAATAAATCTAATGCTGGGTCATCAGGCGTTGGAAGGGCAAATGCACTAAAAAGTCCTTTTGTAGGAAGTAAGGGCTGGTCTAAGAATGCTATTACTACAAGCATGACATGGGCAGCTCACCATAAAAATCAAGATGTTAAATATGATTTCTTAATAGCAGATGGAGCAGTAAGGGCTTGCGATACAAACCCAGAAACTATTTCAGTAATTAAAAGATTCGGCCCCGTTAACCATGTTCAGTTTAATAACAATGCTAAAGGTGGTCATCACTTGGGATACGAAGAACACATTAATACCTTAGCGAAGCCAGTATATGGTGGATATGTAAGTACAGCTGCTACTAGTAGTGATTCTTTTTATACATCAACATCAGATTCTAATGCATATCAATTACGCAAAAGTATAGTACCAATAGATTCTGGTTCTGATCATTTTTTTAGTAAAGATATAGATGGAATACAGTTTGACGATACTTTAGTTGTTGGCACAGTAGCAAACGCCTCTCTTATTCCACTGGGAATGGTGTTTGGATTAGGCGGGGATACGAATAATAATAATGGTACATCTATAGGTGCAGAAAGATTCATGGTAAGAAAGGTAGATATATCTTCACTGTACTTTCACGTTTATCGTGGATATGCTGGTTCTGTTTCAGCCGATATTGATACATCTAATTTTGAAAATATATATAGATTCGGATGTGGCTGGAACTTTAAAGTAGCTGAGAATAGTACAGTTGATTCTGGTTCCTATATGTCAGGTACGTGGGAATTTGCACAATCATTTATATATGATGATAATCAAGAATCGTTACTACGAACAGCAGATGATGTAGGGGCAGCAAATACTGTAGCAACTACAAATGATTTTAGAGCACTAGATATAGACGTATATGGCTTTGCTCCTTATAACGGAAGAATAACAGGTGGCAGAATATACATACGTGAAGCCGATACAGATGACGAGTGGGCATTACTTGCTGATATAGATATAGTTAAAGGCTGTAGAGCCAATATGGAAGGTGAGTATATAGCTTGGACAGACAGGTCTGGCATAACAAATGGAAAAAGCGGTATGTTTTCTTGTGGTACTTTAACATCTAAAGGACTACAGCTTGATTCATATGCTACTATAAACGGTTATTCACATAGAGTAGATAGAAACTCTATAGGATATATGAGTGAAAATTATAAAACATCTATAGTAGCGGGAAGACGAGCTTTTGTTGCAAACTTACGCTTAACAAATTCTAGTTCAGTTGTAGAGAAATTTGGTGATAGAATTATGTTTTCTGAGCCAAATAAATTTGATGTATTTCCAACTACAAATACAATTGATGTATCCAAAGGAGATGCAGAAGAATACGTTGCATTAGAATATTTCGCTGATAGACTATTAGCTTTTAAACATAAAACATTACATATAATAAACATAGCATCACCCAGTCCATCTGGATGGTTCTTAGAAGAAACGGTGAAACATGGTGGGGTTTCTTTTCAATGTTCAGTTGTTAATACTGAATATGGTATATGCTGGGCAAATAGAACTGGGTGTTATTTTTTTGATGGTAAAAGAATAAGAAATCTTATAGATGGAAAGCTAATGCTATCAGGCACTACTCAATATGATCTATCACCAAGCTGGGATAGCTTTGTAACTGGCAGTGATTATATTGTAATGCCATTATTGATATGGCTGCCTAAAGGAAAAAAATTAATTGTTTTAAGAAATCCTAATGACGGTTCTACCAATTCTAATCAATGTTATATATATGATTTTGGTGTAAATGCTTGGGTATATGACGTATCAATGTTCACTGATAGTGATCAATACAGTAATCCAATACTTGATTGGAATAATAATCCAGTATTAGCTCTAGATGAAGGAGCAAACTTAGATCAATTAAGCGCAATAGAACTAGATGATAGTGGCGGTATAAATACTACAGATATAAGTTTTGGAATGACTGAAATAAATGAAATTAGTCAAGGCGACTTAATTTATTTTAGTGGTAAAAGTGAACAAATACTTATTAGAGATATAGATTATACATCAGAAACAGCAGGTAATATAAAAGCAGTTAGAGGGTGGAATGGAACAACAGCAGAAATAGTAGCTGATGATACAGAAGCTAATATATGGGGTGTAGGTTTTAGAACTTTAGGAAACCAAAGTACTAGGTATGGTAGTGGTATAGCGCAAGGTTTTGTAACTAAAGATATTGATTTTGGAGACCCAAGTTCAGTAAAGAAGATATATAAAATTTTAATTACATATAAAAATATAAGAGCTACGAATCAAGCAAATATAATACAATTTGCTTTAGACGGTAATACAACATTTGCTCAAACTGGAGTAAGTAGTTCTCAAGGCTCTGGAAGCTTTGCTTTAACTGGTACTTTTCTAGCTAGTAAAAGCGTGTGGGATATAGCCGAATTTATTTTTAGTGCTCCAGTGCCTTGTCAAAGTATTGCATTAAAATTAACTGATAATGATAGTTTGATATGGATAAATGATATCACTGTCGAGTATAGAATTTTACCATCAAAGAGAGTAGCATAATGCCTTTTTCTAGAGAAGAACGAAAAATAAATAACTCCAAGCAGGATAGGATTGCTATTAGTGAAAGACCTCCAGCACCAGAATCTATGGCTGAAGGTGAAATGGTAATGTCAAGACTACCGAACAAACAACTAGGTTTATTCGTTAAATATAAAGGTCTTATGTGGAGAACATATTTAAGTCCTGATGGTAATCAACATGTAGATAAAGATTTAATTATTAATAATTCAGTTAGAGGTAGGAGAGCAATTATGAGTAGTGTTGCTGTAGTTAATAGTGTTGCGCCTTCTGCTCATACTGATAATCAAATATCTATATTATCAAAAGACGCATCATCAAGTAGTGAATCAACATTGCATTTATTCTTAGAAGAAGATGTTATTGCTGACACAGATATATTTCAGAGTGGTGATGCAGCATCACATAAATTAAAAATATGGATCAATGGTACAGAATACTACATTGGTCTACAAGCGGTATAGGAAGCTATTATGGGTAGAGAAGATTATTTTTTAAGAAGAGACATAGCCAAATCAGGGGGAGATTTAGAAAGTCTTTGGGGCGGGTCTCTTGATCAACAAGCTGGTATAAACAAGTACAGAGGAATAGGTAGAGGAGCAGGTACTCTTGCTGGAATTTTGCTTGCTGGCTCTGGTGCTGGTATACCATTGCTTGCTTTAGCAGGTGGTTTAGGTTCCTTTGGGGGAAGCCTTATAGGTAAAAAACTTGGACAGCAAAGATATGGAGACCCAGTTAAAGCAGAAAAAGATGGACTTTTTCATAGGGATGTAGCCAAAGAACAGCGTGAAAGTGTTGGTGATTACTGGAAAGGAATGAAAGAACAGATAGCAGTCAATACTTTACAAGATGCTATTACTGCAGGAATGTATGGTAGTCAAATACAAAAGTTTGCTGGCATGGGAAAACCGATGACAGCGCCAATGACTCCTAATGTTCCTATTTCTGCCCCAGTGCAACCAGAAATGTTGGGCGATGAAGCTTTAAGTCAATTAACTAGTAACTGGAGCCCCGATGCTTTACAAATGACTGCTCCTAAACCACCGTTAAAACCAGCTATGCCAGCTATAGACTTTCCAGCTTCAGTTGCCACTCCAGAACTATTAGGTAATGTACCTTTAAATCAAATATCTGGTATGCAAGGATATACACCTTGGGAGTCATTAAAAGAACAATATAATCCTTATGGAGCTTTCTATAATTCTATAATAAATAAAAATATTGCACCTAGCTCTGCTGGATCGGCGGTTATGGGTAATCAATATGGTGGCAGACAAATAATGTTTGAATAGGAATAATAATGGCTTATAGAAACAGAAAAACACAACGTCCAACTAGTTCACCGCAGCAAAAAACTCCTGTGCCACAGAAAAGAGCTAGGCCTACGGCTCCCGTACAACAGCAAGTAACTAGACCTGTAGTACAACAAGCTCCTATGCAACAACAGACTCCCGTTTCACAACCAATAAATGTAGCACCTGTTAGTCAGTCATTACCACGACCTATGAATCCAGCAATGCAACAAGCTCCTATACCAGTAATGCAACCACCTCCCGCAGTGCAACCACGCCCTGTGCCAGCAGTACAACCGCCTCCTATGCCTGCAACAACAAATGCTTTTGCTCAATATCCTATTCCTTCAGTGAATGGTGCTTTTAGAGAGAATGGTATGCAAAATCCAGAGATGGCTGGAACTACAACTCGTTCACCGCAACAACAAGCTACAGTACAAAAGATGGGTATATTAAATACACCTCAACCAACTATGCAGGCTCCATCTGCTGTAAGTCCAATAGGAAGTATTCCTAGACCTGCTTCTCCTACAATGGAGACATCACCTGTTCAGCAACAAATAGCTCCAGCACAACAAGCGGTTCCCAAACCCCTTCCACAAGAAACACCATATCAAGCACCACTTACACCAGTAACGACAGCTACACCTACGGATGAACCGGGCTGGAACCAACCACAACAGGACATAGCTCCAGTAGGACAAGTAGAGCCACGTCAAGTTGATCCTGTTCCTCAAGTAGGAACCCCTACACCAGTTACACCTACACCTCAAATAGGTGCTACCGACCCAGTTGCGCCTGTACAAGAAGTAGCTCCAGTGGGACAAGCAGCACCTGTTCCACAAGCAGCAACTCCCGCTGTTTCCTCTCCTATAGCTGATCCAGTTCCAGAAATAGGTGCTACTGATCCAATTGATCCTACGCCAAAAGTAACGTCTACGCCATCCGTTGCACAACCTACACCAAGCCCAATATCATCAACTACAGCTAGTACAAACGGAGGGTCTATAGGTATTACAGAAACACCTTTATATACACCACAACCAATGCCAGCACCAATTATATCAGATATTCAACAATCCGTTGGTAATGGAACTACTAATTTATTACCTCCACCTCCTAAAGGAGATATAACTGGAGGCGGAGTAACTAGTTCGTTCCAAAATCCTAATATTGGAACAGGTACAACGACAACTTATACACCATCTTTACCTCCTAGAGATACAACTGGCGGAGGAACCAGTCTATTTCAGAACCCTAATATTGGAACAGGCGGAGGAACTAGTCCTACACCAGCCTTGCCTACACCTATAATACCAACTACATCTCGCCCAAGAACAACAGCGCCACCAACAGGCGGAGGACTAACTCCTCCTGTAGCGCCACCCCCTATTACTACAGGTGATGTACGTGGTGGCTTTACTGGGCCAGGAACTGGTGGAGGAGGTGGTGGGCCAACTGGGTCTCGTTCTGGTAGTATGTTGTACAATGAACAAGGGGAAGATTATTCACAATCAGCAGGTACAGGATCAGCCCAAAATCCTTATTCAAGTATATATGGAGGCATGCAAGACCCACTTGCTTTTCTAAGAGGTCAGGGAATAAATATTGGTGAAGATTATTCAAGATATTTTCAAGGATATGATCCAGCAATGGAACAAGGAGCCTATCAACAATATGGTCTTGGACAGCAAGCTCAAATGATGGGAGCACGTGCTGGTTTAATGGGAATGACACAACAACAGGGCGCAGGAGGATTTGCTGGTGCTGGTTTTGGTGGAGGAGCTGCTAGAGGAATTCGCGGTCAATTTGGATTACAACAACAACAGGCTGGTCTTGGTCTTAGAGGCGATATTTATGGAATGCGTAGAGAGCAAGAAGAAGATTGGTGGACTACATTGGGTAGGGTTGAAGAAGCTAGGGGTGAGCAATTTGGAATGTTTGGCATAGGAACTGGTACAGAACATTCTGGAGAAATAGCTGATACTATAAACGATCCTAATGTTGATCCTAATATTCGTGGAGGTGGAGGTGCAGGTTTAACATTTGACTATCAAGGGGATACTATACCTGAAAATCCTACGGTTGGTCAAACATGGAATATACCAGCTATTGGTAATGTCGCAGAAACAACTGTATACTTTACAGGAGAACCTCCTCCGAATGATTGGGTTGATGCACAAACATGGAAATCAGAATACGGTGGTGGCGGTTAATAATATGAACAAGGAGTTTTAAAATGGCATATCAAGAAGGGCAGTATATAAGTCAATTCTTAAATACAATGCCTTCACAACTAGCAAGCTATGCACAACAGCAAGAACAGATACGTCAGTTTGATGTTTCATCAAAGGAACGAGGACGACAGTTCGATGCCTTGCAAGGACTGCGTGAATCAGCAGAGGCTCGTTCTGCAGAACAGTATGCATATGGTAAGCAACAGCGTAACTTACTTGATCTTCTCTTACAGCAACAAAAAGCTAAAAGTATAGATATATCAGAAGCAACGGCTAGAAAAACAAAAGCCCTAGAAGAAAGGTCATTACTAGAAAAAGCTTATACTGGTATGGGTGAATTAGGTATACCTTGGACAGAAAGTGAAGATGAATGGGCACAGCGTGTTACTGGATTTGATCCTTGGGATGAACGATTTAAGCCAATGGATTTGCCAGAAGGATTACAACTTAATCCAAAGATGTATGAGTATATAAATCAACTCAGTGGTTACAATACTCCACAACAAAATTTATTAAGCTTAATAGCTGGAGGTAGATAAAATGGATCCGAATCAAATTATGGCAATAGTAGGAGCGTATAATGACGATCCTAGAAGTTTCACAGATGAAGAAGCTGAAATGATAGCCATGCTTGCCTCGCAAGTTGGAATGAATTTTAGAAGAGAAAATAAACCAATCCAAAAAGGATTGTTTAACATGGCTGACATAGGTTTGCTAGGCATGCTGCCTAATGAGTGGGAACCATACTCACGTGGAGAAAGTGTTTACGGAGAAAGTACCAGTGAAAAAATAGGCTCAGGTATTGGCGCAGCCGCAGGTTTACCAGCTGCACTATTAAGTGGTTCTGCCTTGGTACGTGGCGGCATGGGTTTAGCCAAAGGTGCTTGGGGAATGATGAGAGGAGCCAGAGGCGTAGCTGGCGGCGGCGGCGCTGCTGGTGGAGGAGCTCCAGCTGCACCTTATATGGGAGGTGGTAATTTACTTTCTTCTGGTCAAGGTGGCGGAGGAATGCTAGGACTAACGGCTGGTCAAGGAGGTAGAAATTTACTTTCCGCTGGTCGCTCTAGAGGAGCATCACCTATGGATTTTACACAAAATTTTCCCTCTTATAATAAATGGGAACCAACTATGATTCCTCCTTATGCTCAAAGTAGATATAATACTGTTCAGCAAGGCTTTCAAAGGGGAAACTGGCCGCTTAGGTAATGGCTAACGGCTTTGAATCTATACGAATTAAGCGTCTTATTGATATGTACAGGGGCAACCCCATGCTGTTCACAGACGATCAACTTGATGAACTTGAGTTATTAGCTCAACAAGTTGAGTTACCCTTTAAAAGAATAGAGGGTAACTTTGATATGAAACGTACCGCTGAAGTAGCAGTAAGCGGTATGGTAGAAGGCTTTACTACAATCCCTGTAGGTACAACGCCACGTAATACTTACGAAGCAATAGCTCATTCAATGGGACACCTGATAGGTTTTGCTCCCGCAATAACTTCAATACCATTAAGAGGATTAGCTAAAGGTGCGTCTGCTTTAGGTTTAAAAGGTGTAAAAAGAGGACTAGAGCGTGGTGCTCATGGAGCACAAGTTGTAAACAAATACTCTGTACCAATGTTCTTTGGTGACAGGGCAAGTGGTCTAGTTAATAAAGGAGTAGCTAAAGCTGGTTTGGAAACACTTGACTTTATGAAACGTGGTGCAAGTGCCAGAGGTGTGCTTGATCAGGCAGTACATCTTGGTACAGCCAGTGCAGTCAGTTCTATTTGGGGAGGCCCAGATCAGATATTAAACTCTATGACACACGGAGCTATCGCAGGTGGTGCTTTTGGTGGCTTAGGTAATTTTACACGCATAGGCAAGCTATTAGAGAGCAAAAACGTAGCCAATCATAGACAGGCTGAACAGCTAATCAAGGCTGGTGTCGGTTCTATGATGCTTGGAGTCCCGACTACCTTACAGGATCATCCTATAGAGATGCAGTTATATCAGTATCTATTGGGTGGTTTTTTTGGTTATACTGCTAGACCTTCCTATGAAAAAGAAGGACAAAAATTCTGGTCAGAATCTATGGCAAGAGGTACTCCCGATGAAGTATTCTATCCAGAGAAGAATGCAGAATGGGGCAAGCTATCAAAAACTACTAAGAATTATGTAAACGAACAGGTTGCCCAGCAAGCTCGTACTACATTAGCAAAGACTAATGCTTGGGGTGATCCTCAAGACCCGCAGACACAGGCTAACTTAGAACAGCATTTATATGATGCAGCAAGAAGCAGATTTGGAAGAGAACCTACAACTGAAGAGATAAATGTAATTGCCAGAGAACAAGCTGGCAGTCTTGTTTACGAAGGTATTGTTCTTGACATGGAAGAATTTGAATCTCCATTTCCAGAACAAGGTGGTGATACTAGAGTAGGTAATAAAGGACAGCTGCTTGTACAACTATTTCCTGATGGTGCAGTAGAAGTTAAAGAACG
>VTLG01002431.1_pt1 | contig 31719 bp, 42 predicted proteins | sample 4694571 | NCBI WGS metagenome assembly VTLG01 (sample SAMN12604809, study PRJNA352737) | marine metagenome | biome: ENVO:00000447; feature: ENVO:00000209|ENVO:00000569|ENVO:01000036; material: ENVO:00002151; isolation source: viral sequences binned using virsorter ...
GCAAAAAACCTATCTCTTCTTTGACCTTCTGTTAAACCCTCATCGGTAAAAGCTGCGTAATCAATACCTGGAGTTTGTGGGTCTATTCCCATACTTCTTGGTATGGCATAAATTGGTTCCCACTCTGTTGAAACTTGTGTTTGTTCTGGTTGGACATCTCCAGTTTCCATTTTAGAAATTTGGTCACGATATTGCATATTTTGATTAGCAATAGCACGAAAAGTTTCTCTATGTTCTTCTGGCAATTGTTCCGTATACTGCTGTATAGCAGCTTCTTGCTGTCGTTTCGTTTGCTCTTCAGTATCTCTACGTATAGCATTTAAACCCTTGTCTACCTTTGACTGTAATCCAGCTACTTGTCGAGAAAAATCTTCTCGCAAAGCCTGAAGTTCCTTTGTCACGGCATCCGTTGGAGCTGTTTGAGGAGTTGTCTCCTCCTGAACTGCATCTAACTGGGCTTGATCTTGATCTAACACAGATTGTTCTTCTATATTCTCTTGAGTCACCTAAGACCTCCTATCTTTCCTGATGAGGAAATGCGACTAATTTTTATATAGTGTATGTTTGCTTTATTATTCATGTCAAATTTTGTTATCTTCTAGGTTTAAGTAAATCTGCTATATTAAATTCTTGTTGTTGCTGTTGCTGTGGTGTGGACACACCACCAAATTGTTCAAGTAATCGCGGAACTTCATTTTGTTGAATGTCTTGAAACAATTCTAAATTTTGTGGTTTAGATATTCTTCCCCAATTTAATAATGTTCTTTCAATTTTAGGCATTATTGTTAAGTAATGATTAATATTAGCTTGAGTTGCAACTAGATATCCATCGTTACCTTTTTCTTGGTCAGGAAAATTTAATGATTTAGCATGTCTAGTTATAACATCGCTAATATCACCACCTACCCATCTGTAATTACCTTGTATTCCTACAATATTATTTTCAGGATTTTGATTTCTAAATATTACGTTTCTAATATTTCTAACTCTACTATTAAAATATGAAATACCTTTTGTTGGTCTTCCATTAATTGTAGGTGTATATGATTCTTCTTTTACTTCTTGTTCGGTGCCATCTGTTAATAACCATTGATTGTGATGCCATTCAAAATTTCGTAAAATTCCGTTTTGGTCAGGGTATAGGTCTACATTTTTATTCATCCATTGCATTTCTGTATCATGTACACCATAGTAAGGAGACATAATTTCTTGTGCTTGACGATATTCTTGTTCTGTTTGAGTTCCTGTAACAGCTAACCAATCGTCATATGCTTTTTTATCTTCTTTAGATAAAGAGTTTATAAATGATTCTTGATCTCTATTTAATCTTCCATAATCTATATTTGTATTACTTTCACTACCATCTAATAATTTTCCGTTAATATCATAAACAGGTAATCCATAAAATGCACTTACAAAATAAGCACCTTTGTCCATTGGACTTTCAATTAATCCACCATATGTATTAACAACATCTAACCATTCAAGATAAACATTAGTTAATTCACCTGTTTCTGGATTTTCACGTATTAAAGATGCTTGTGCTGCAAATGGTAATGAACCACCTTCTGTTAAAACACTACCAACTTGTGGGTGCACTATTGCTTCTAATTGAGAATTAAAAAATATTCGTAAATCTTTTCTAGCTTGTTCCCATTGCGAAGGACTAATAGCACCTTCTGATGTAGGATTTGCACGATAAAGGTCTAAGCCTCTGTTTAATTCATGTATTTTAGGCTCTACATGCATATTGTAAATAAGCGCCGCACGTTTTGAATATTCTAATGTTTGTTTTATGTCAATGTCGTATTCTTCTTTTTCTTTAGTTATAGGGTTAATTCTAACGCCCTTAACAGTTTTTTGAGCTTTTTCTAAACCACCTTCCCACATTGCCCCACCTCTTTGGTTTATAAATCTATTTTTAAACCATGAAAGAACTGGTACCCCATCTCTTCTTTCTATTGCCGGTTTACGTCTTAAATATTCTTCAAATTTATTTCGTAATTCAATATTTTCAGCTTTAGTTTTTCCATCCATTTCAATATTATTAATAAATTCTTTAGTTTTTATTTGTATTTGATCTGGAGGTGTGCTTTCAATCATTACTTCATATTGAGAATCTAAAAATACAATATTAGAATCTTCTGGTCGTAACTTTTGATCTACATAAATAAACAAATCGTTTGGAACACCACCTATATCTAACAAATGATCTATTTTCATAGGAGAATAATTAAACATTTTTCCTAATCGTTTAGCTGCATCTGATGTTATAAATTCATCATATTGGTCTTCTGCAGCTAATCCTTGCAATCTTGTAGGAACTATTGGTCTTCCTGAAAAAGAATTTACGTTAGCGAAAACCTCTAGCAAAGGTGTGAGTATAGTAGGAGTAGCAGACGCACCTATTAACTTTGCATCACCACTAAAAATTCCTGTTGGTGTAATTCCTGTTGCTCTTCCAGTAATAGCTGAAAAAGGATTTAAAGCACCAGCGCCTTCTACTAATGCGTCTGTGTATGTATTAGCATTTACAGTAGTGTTTCGTATAAATAAATCAGGATATATATCTGCCATTTGTTGGTCAACTTGTTTCATTCCATATCTTAATGGAGAGCTAACATAACCAAAATAATTAGGAATTAATAAACCATGTGGTACTTTTCTACCATTGTTGTCGTATTCACTTGAAGGTAAACTTATGTAAAATCCTCTTTGTTCAGACAAAGGGACATCTTGATATTCTTCAAATTGCCTATTCCATTGATATAACAACATTTCTAAACCAACAAGTTGCCCCATACCTTTTGTAAGTACTCTAGGGTTTCTTTGTACAGCTTTAACTGGTGCTAAAATTCCTTGTAATCCTGCGTTTACAAACCAAAAAGGAGTATTTATTAATCCCATTGCTGATCCAATTTGTTGAAAATCACCAGTTGCATTTCTTGCTTGTATAGCGGCAACCATAGGGTCGGCTCCTTGAGCAATTTCAGTTCTGTACACAGCAAGACGAGGAGCCATTTCTGTAGCGTGTGTAAGTTTTCTAATTGTATTTGGCAAATTTCTAGGATCAAGAAATCTTTTACGTGAGCTACGATCAATAACTAAAGTGTTAGCTGTTGATTTGCCTTTTTTCATATTTTTAATATGATCTTTGTATACTTGTTCTGGAGAACGCCCAAACAATCCCATAACATCACCACGATTTGCAATTAAACCTTGCATTGCTTCGTCTTCTGTAAAAACACTTTTCCATGCTTTGTAATATGAATTTATAATAGTAGCTTCATCGTTAGGATTATATAATAATTGTTTAAGACCAAGAGGAACACCTCTTGTAAACATAACAGTTGTTACATCTGCAACTCCTAACGCAGTTAATACTACAGGATTGTATTGAATCCACACTCCACGCATTAAATCTGCAAGTTTATTGTCTCTTACTAATTTAGTAAACGCTTTTGACATCATATTAGGTTGTCCCATACCCATTAAATTATCAAATTCTCTTTTAGCTCTAGGAGATACTTGATAAGTATACGCTTTACCTCCATTAGCTAAAAAAGTTACTTCGTTTTCTTTTTTTGCTATTCGTCTATAATTTTCTGTATATTCTAATTTACCTTGTTCACTTCTAGGAACACCTGCTTTTTCTATTTTTTTAGTTTTACCTTTTGCATCTGTAACAAATTCAACTACTTTTTTTGGTTGTACAATAGGTCTAACTTTACCCGGATCTCGTATAGTTGTATATAAATGAGATGCTTCACGTATTGCACCTATAACTTGCCCTGTTTCTGGAAAAAACGCATTTTCTGCAATAAATTTTCTCTTAATATCGTTAGTTTGTATAAAATAATCTTGTCTTGCCATGTAACGAATAAAAGCATCTATAGGTAATGCTCTAGGTGCATCTCTTCCCTTTTCGCTAAGTGAACCAACAAGATCACCAGCTCTAGATATACTATTGCCTCTAGGAAGAAATTCATCAAATCCATCTACTGCATCTTCTAATACATCTAAATAATAAGTAGGATGATACCAGGGGTATTGTTTACGAAGTTTTGCAACTTCAGTACCATTAGTAATACCTTTATCAACAGCTTCTTGTAATTTACCATCCATAGCATTTACTATAAGTCTTGCACCTCGTTGTACTTTATCAAATAACACTTCCCCTAATTCTTTTTCAAATTCTTTTAATGCTAAATCTAAATTTTGGTTATAATCTAAAAGCTCATCAACTGGTTCAACATCTGCTGGTGACATATAAATACTTTTTAACCATTTAGTTAAATCTTTAGGTGCTGTTGTTATTCTTTGTGGATGCATCCTTAAAGTATCTTGCATATGTTTCATTAACAAATATGCATTAATATGTTCTAAGTTTATTTTTTCTTCATCTACAATTTTAAAAACTTTATTTATAACGTCTTGGGTTTGAGCTAATATTGCACTGTCAGAACCTGGCAACAATTGAATTTGCATTGCAACATCTAACTCTGGAGGTAGTTCATTGCCATGTAAATCTCTGTAGTTATTTTTAACTTCGTTCGTATTTTTGTGCCAATAACGTCTTTTGTTAACAAAACCTTTAATAACAACTTCATCAAGAGTGTTCGTTAATTTAATAAAAGGGTCACGAATTGTTGGGGATAATTGAGGTGGAGAAAATTTAATTGTATTAAATATTTTTTCAATACGTTTTAACGATTCATCTTTGTATTTATATACAGGTGTAGGAATTTTTGAAGATGCAACACTTCCTGTTTTAGCTACTGCTAATCCTAATGCTGGTAATCCTGCTTTAGCTAAAGCAGGACCAAATTTAGTGCCTAGCATAGCAGCACCTGTTACACCTGCTTTAGTTGTTCCTCCAACAGGAATAAAATTTTCAGGTGATAGGAATGAAATTAAAAGTTGTTCTGCAAATTTTCTATCGTTAAAATTATTAGTTATTGCATTAACAGTTTCATCTGCTGTTAATTCTGATTGACCTGTTATTAAATCCGTAAGCAATTGTTCAGATTCTTTATTTCGTACTTCAATATTTTCTATATTTTCTTGTTGTGTTGTTCCGATATAATTAGCAAAATTAAAAAAGTCCTCAGGACTCATACCACCATTAGCTAAATAATCAGCTAATGGTATTGTATTAGCAACTGCAGGTCCTACTGTAGCTTCGTATAGTTTATTTAATTGTTCTGCTGAGAAAGCTCCACCAGTTTCTGCAACAACGTCAAAGTAATCAAAAAGACCTGGTATATTTTTACCTGATTTAGTTTCACTACCAAAAAGCATATCAATAGGATTTTTTAAACCAAATTTCCCTATCATTGCTTCATTAGCTTCTCGTGCTTGTAAATCTTGTCTAAATTGTTTTGGAAGTTTATATGTTCCATCTAATAAACCAAGACTTTCTAACAAAACAGCTTCATTGTATGACAATTCGCTACCACTAGCAGGTTTTACTAATCTAGCTAAATCTTGAACAGTTTTTGGTCGTGCCCTGTTATAGTGCAAATCATGTGCACTCATGGTTCTATCTATAGAAATTGGCATTTGAGGTTTTCTTTTTTCTAATGGATTGTATGGTACATCCATTGGTTGCAATAACCCTGTATTCTCTGGACGTTCAAAATCAGGTGACAAATAAGAACCTTTACCTGTGTCATCATTGTTTTTTATTGGAATATATGGTTCACCATCAATATCATTACCTGAAAACAATTCATCTACACCTGAAAATTCTGGTTTAGTAACTTTTATTCGTTTTTTTGATTTTCTTTCTGCCATTACCTTCTTCTCCTACCAAATATAGAAACTGGTTGAGATACAAATTGTCGTTTTTGTCTAGCATCTTCAGTTTGACGTTCTTGTTCTAATCTTCTTTGTTCTTCTTCAAACAATGCAGATGATTCAAATCCTTTTTCTAATCTTGATGCTTCACGACTAATATATTCTTGAATAGATTTTGGTCGATCTGCTTCAAACATTTCAAACATTGTTCGTGAACTAGTGTAATCATCTACTGCTTCTCCGTATTCATTTACAACCCTAGACCTTTCAACGTCTACTTTTGTGCCAGGAGCTAATACATTAGGTTTGCCATCTATCATTCCTTGAATATAACCTTCTGGACCTGCTGTAACAGTGTCTGTAAAGTATTCAAAATCTCCAAACGATTCTTGCGTCAAAGAACCAGGTTGTTGGCTTAATCTAAACGCATCAGCAATGCTAGTTAATTGAGGTGCTAAGAATTGTAACAATTCAGGTCTGTCAGCATATCGATTTGCTAAAACTGTTGCCACATCTTCATCTGTGTATACTGGTGTTGGAGTTACTCTAAATCCAGGCAAACCCGGTGCTCCACCCAACAAATCAGCGTCAACATTCATAGGTGGAATTAAACCATATTGTTGTGCAACTGTTTGTTGATTATCTTTAACACTTTCTTCAAATCTTTTTTGTTCTTCTTGAACTCTTTTACGTCCTTGTAATAAAATATCTAAAGGTTGAAAAATTTGTGATTGATGAAAATAACTTTCAGATGCTCCTAATTCATCTTCTGTAACAGGTGGTTCTTCAGTAATACGTTCTAATCTTTCTCCTTCACTTGTTTCAGTAAATGTTTCGCCAGTAATTGGGTCAGTATATGTAGTGCCTGGAGTAGTATAAGGTTTTTGAACATATTGTTGAGTATAATATTCTAATTTAGGTACTAACTTACCTTCAGGTGAAATTCCCATTTTTTCTAAAACTTGACGACCTGCTTCTTCAACAGTCATCCTTACATCTAAATTTTCTATTAATATTTCACTTATGTGTTTTTTAAATTCGTCAGGAGCTGTAATTTCTAATTTTTCACCAGTTTCAGGATCACCAATGTTAAGACCATCAAGTCCTAACAATTTTGAAACTACTGCATCGTAACCTGTTTCGTTTGTTATTACGTCATAATTTGATTTTTGATTTATTAAAGAACGAATTTCTTCTTGAGGTGCAATTAAATCAAATACTTGTTCATTTAAAGATTCAGTAAACGGACTGTTGTAATCATAAAAATCTTCTACAGACATGTTTAATACAGTTTGTTGAAATGCTAATGCTAAACTTTCTAATGCTGCAGGGCTAATTTTATCTTTATTAAATCCAAGTTGTTCTTTTATTATTTTTGTAACTGTTTCAGAATTTTTAATTTCATTTCTAAAATCTACGTAATCATCGTAATCAACTCCAGATTGTAATATTTCAAATGATCTTTTAGTTCTAGGATTAGAATTATCTGCTTCAGGAAATACTTCTGTTTGACCAATAATAGTATTAATCCATCGTTGATTGTTTGAAGGAGTTGGATTAACTATTCCTTCAATAATATTTCCAACACCTCTAACAAAACTTGGGTTTTCTACATCTCCTTCACCAAGTTTTATTTGAGCATTGATCTCCGGCCAATAAGCATTTACATTGTTATATAAAACACCTTTTTCTCCATATTCTTCTAAAAGAGCTGTAGTGTTATTTGGGTCTAAAACTTGACCTGCTCTAATTAAAAATTCTCCTATTTGTTGACCTGTAGTTAATAACAATTCGTCATTTTGATTTAACAAATGCAAACTAGTTATATCTCTAGCTTGATTTTGTATTCCTTCGTTTAAAGAACCACCTATTAAATCAACAGCGTCTGTTATTCTTCGTGGGTCTATGGGAAGATATCTAAAAGAATTTATTAAATCAGTACTATTTAAATCAACTATAGGAGATGTAACTCTTCCTTCTGCTGTATCTACATAAACATTTGTTACTACTTCTTTTTCAGGGTACAAATATGTCAAAACATATTTAACAGCTTCTGAATAAGGTTTATTAGCGTCAGAAATACCAACACTACCTTCTGATGCAACAAAGTCATAATAAGCGTTTTTGCCTTGCTGTAAATTTATAACACCTTCAGATTGTAAAGGTTGAAAAGCATTATCAACTATACCAAAAACCATGTTTAAAATATTGTCTCCACTCATGCTTCTTTGTAAAGAACTGCTCAAATTTTGTTGAGTTGAAGTGTTAAGATACGACATGTTTTGGGTTTGTTTTTTACCAACCACTATCTTTTCAATATGTTTTACTAAAGCACCTAACAAACGATTGTCAAGTCGATATCTAGTTAGATCACCATTGTTTGGACTAGTCATAAATTATTTCATGCCTTTCATAATTTGATTCATTAAATCAGGAGACAATTGAAGTTCATCTCTTAAAACTTTAGAAACACTTGCTTTGCTAGGTCTTGGTAGATATTGATTTTTAAATGAATCAATTTGTTCTCTGTAACGAGTTTGTGCTACAGCTAATGGATCGTTTAATAAATCTGTATTTTTTTTAACCATTAATCTACCCTTTGTCCAGATGGCATTGGTCTACCACCACCTGTTCCTGTTGCTAATTGTGATCCTAATAAATCTAAGCCACCCATTCCTTCTGGAAATACTGATTCTCTACCCTCTCCTGTTGCCATTCTAGCACCTTGTACATTTCTTTCACCTGGTCTTTGTAATTGTGCTTGACCAGGTAAATATTGCGTACCAAGTTGATTAGCTGGAGACGGAGCATCAGCTGCCGCAGCTCTTTGTCGTTCAAGCTGTACAGCTTGAGCAACTTCTTGTGCTTGTTGTTCTCTGGCTGCATCCAACAGTTTTTCAGCAGCTTGTTGATTTTGTTCTTCAAGAGGATTAGTAATGCCGACTCTTATCTGTGCTTCGTACAAACTAATAAGTCCGTTACCACCATTCCACAATCTAAGTGCTAATAGTGCTTCACGTTCTCGTTCTTCTGGAGCTTCTGCTTTAAGTGTGACAGAGTTTTCATAAAAATCTCTAATATCATCTGGAGATATAGCCTGGTCAAACTCATGTACTGTGCTTCGTGCATGTACTGTAACTTTACCTTGAGCTTTATTTACAATAAGTTTTAAGAACCTTTGGTTTGCATCTTCCATACCTCTAGCCATTGCATCAGCAAATTTACCAAATACAAGTCTACCTGTACCTGCTAATACTGATAATGCAAATCCTGTAGATACACCAGATGGTCGCATACCTCTGACAACATTAGGAAATGTAGCTTCCTCAATCATTGTTTGTACCATACCAAGCTGTTGTAGTATCTCTTGTGGTGGCATTGCAAGTGGAGATGGTTGAATATTTACATTGGGTCTTACCCAGTTCTTAGATGCAAATAGTTCATATTCATCCATTGTTGCTTCTGCCGATGACGCAGGTCCGTAAAAGTCTATTGTTCTCCATGCATATTGTCTTAAAATTGCTTCGTACTGTGTCAACAATCTTGCTTCAGAGTCTAATAAATTGTGTACTGGTTTTAATATACCTTGATATTTTCTTTCAGGTTCTCCAGTATTGTAATCCATAGAAGCTGCAGGTTGTACTTTTATATAAGGGTTAAATCCATAACCATGTTTATGCGGCCCCCATACCCATTCGCCATCTGCCATTCTGCCATGCCATGTGTCATCCCAATATTCCATAAACATAACAGTTTCAGATGATTTCATCATTGGTTGCCATTCTGGATACATCATTTGTATATCGTTACAAGATGCATCGTAATATTCTATTGCCCATTTCATACCTGTTCGAGACTCATCCCATACTATATGTCTTGGACTAACAGCATCTAATACAAACGGAAAAGATATATCTCTTTTATCGAGATGATCTTGTAATGCTTCTTTATATTCAGCTTCATCTGCATAATCTTCTAAACGTGGTGCGTCCGGCCATTTGTCTCCATCCCACCATGCTTTCATAAATGCAACGCCATACTGTATAGAATGTTTTACAACAGTTCTTTTAGTATGTTCTGGTATATGCATCCATACACCTTGTAAAAACTTTTGTATTCTTTCGGCTCTGTTTTTAGCTCTAGGTGATGGGGCAGGTACAAATATTGCAGGGTTATTTACATCAACGTGATCTGTTGCGACATTTACAATTGCGTGTGGAGTTGCAGGTCGAACAGGGTCAATTGGCATATCGTCTGGTATTGGTACTGGTCTTTCGCCAAAATAAAATTCATCTTCTTCATCGCATTGAGAATGAAATACTTCAAAGTGATCTTTGTATGTAGAGAAAAGTTGTACTACTTCGTCTGCTGTAGGTGCAGATGAATCATATTCTTGATCTCCCATAACCAAAGGTTTGCCTGTATTATAATCTATCATTACCATTATAGATCAACTCCTGACTTATCCCATCGTTCTTCGACTCTGGCTAGTCTTCTTGCTTTCATTATTTTTTCACCTGAACTCATACCACCTGTTCCATATCCAGAATTAGTTTCTTCTTGTGTTGGCATATATCTTCTACCAAACCCTCTTCCTCTTGTACGAGAACCTTGAGGTTCATTACAAGCTGACAATGCTAATCCTAACGCAAAAACTTCATCATCATGCTCACCTGCTGGAGCTTGAGCTTTAAAGTTTCCATTAGACATTCTAATATGTTGAAATGCTCTAAGCTGTCTTAACAATATAGGTATTGCTGGAAATGTTATTGTTTTATGTTCCATCGCTACAGTCAAAGATGCAAGCATTTGTTCTCTTACATTTTTCTGTAACGATACTCCTTCTACTGGCATATTATACGTCATAAGGTCTTCGACCATTGCACGACCCATACCAGTGGCATCTGCCATAATTCTTTGAAGACCCCATTCTTCACTGATTGCAGCTATGTGTTGTTGTACCTGAGCCCATGACTGGCTATCCCAAAATTTATGGTATACAACTCTACGTTCATCTGCATCCATAATAATAAGTACAGTAAAGTCTCGGCTAACACCTAAATCTAAACCTCCTACATATTGTTTACCTGGAAGTGGAGCTTCTAACAAATCTCCTTGTATACAATTTTCTATATTAGGAAAAAACCCTGCAGATAAAGAATAATCTGCAAGATACATTCTACGCCATGCTGACTCTGGCATTACTTCTTTGTCACCTTCTACTTCTATAACATCATCGTCATTAAGAAGTGGGTTTTGATATACAGTGTAATGAAAGTATCTGTGGTTTTTGTGTGCACCTCTTTGTGCTGCGGCACATCCACGTCTAAACCAATGTTCTGGATAAAGTGACGGAATCCCTTCGTACACAGCTTTGCCCATGCGACCAGCTTGGCGTAGGGTGGGACGCAATTTTTCTGCGGCCGCATTTGGTATGTCTTGAGATTCCGACACCCATAAAAAATCTAATCCAACAGTTTGTAGTGATTGTGCGTTGTCAGCAGATTTTAATTCAATGAGTCCCCATACTTCTTCTGTGGCACCATTGAGTGTAATAGTCATATTAGCTTGATTAGTTTCTCTAATCCATGATGGGTCTAGTAGCTGTAGCATTTCATTCCATGCCTGTCTACCTTGAACGTATGAAGGTGCAACTACCCATGCGTGAAAACCTGGTGGTACTAATTGATATTTATTAATATGTTCTATAGGTCTATCAAGAGATTCGTAATAAGCAGCTTCTAGTTCTCCAAGAGCACAACGTGATTTGCCCCATCGTCTAGCTGCCTCTATCCATTTTTCTTTTGCATGTAATGTATGAACTTCAATCTGACCTTCATGAGGAGAGTATCGTGTCCGTAGCAATTGAGTCATCTTTTAATTGTCCTTTGGGTGTTCTTCTATCAGGAAGAACAGCTCCAGGTTTCATATCATCTGCTGTTACAGGTCGTATTTTAGGTTTTATTTTTCCTCTACCTGCTCCTGTTGTTACGCCCTCTTCATCAGGCAAAGAATGTATTTGTTTTATAACTGCTAATCTTTTTTCTACTGTTAATTCAGGATCGTTAAGCATTTGTACTAGATGCCATTTTGCTACACGTTTAAGTTCATTGTTAGGTAGTTCATCTACTCCTACAGCTTTTTGTCTTACGTTTTGGCATGCATATTTAAAGTTGGTATCTCTGTTTACCCATTTTGTTAACCATGATTGGCTTCTACCTATATATGCTAATGCTCCAGTATCTTTTGCATGGAATTGTCTAACCCATAAAAAAGATTTCATTTCAGAACTAAAATTATCCCAACCATCTATTTGAGAACCATAACCTTGATTCTTTGCAGCTGATGCAATTGTGGCTGCTATCAGACCTGGATGTATATCTTCTGCTAATTTACGTGCCATTAATATCCCGGAGGAAGTTGTTGTGGTTGAAAAGCATTACGATTAAAAGTTGGAGAATTTGGATCAAATGGAGATGCACCTGGATTAGGAGGTTGCTGTTGCGCCATTTGTCTTGTCGTAAGTTGTTGTCCTCCAGGTTTTGGAGGTGTAGACCTTTGAGCAAAGTTAGCAAATTGTTGTGGGTTCATCACAGGTGGTTGTGCCTGTGGTGTGGACACACCACTCATCTCAGGATAATTTGTTGGTTGTGACATTTCGTACAATGCACCCATTGTTCTTTGAAACAAATCTTGTAAAAGGTTTCTTTGAGTTTCTCGTGTCATAGGTTCAACATTTGGGGGCATAGCTCTATTTCTCTGAAACAGTTCACCAAGCTGTTGTATTAAAATACGAGCTTGTTCTTCTGCTGATTCAGAACCTTGAGCTACAGATAATAAAGAACCCATTGGACGTTTAGGAGGTGTTGGTGCATTACGAGGTGAAACATGTCCGGGTATATGTGGCATTACTTCATACCTCTTTTCTTTCTTTTATCTCTTTTAGGTGGTCGTCCTCTTTTTGATCCGTATGTTCCTTTTCCGCTTGGCATTACTTTCTCCTTTTCTTTGCTGTTTTAGCTGATTGCTTAAATGCTTTTGTTGTGGGTCTGCCTTTCTGACCTGGCTTTCTCATCTTCTCACCAGAGCCTGCTTTTATTCTTTTACGTTTAGCATGAATATTAGCATATAGTCCTCGTCTTGCTTTAGCCATTATGTCTTACCTTTAGATTTTTTAGCTTTGTTTCTAGCACTAATAGCTCTACCTTTTTTTCTTGCATCGGCAGAAGAACTTGCACCCCATGCCCTAAGTGACAAAAGTTTACGAGTGGGCTTACCTTTGGAATCAAAGTCCGGCCCCTTAGATGCTCCCATCCTAGCTAGAAAGGATGCTCTTCTCGGATTGTCTCCTGACTTTACAGGAGCTTTTAACGTACCACCAGTTTGGCGTTTATAGGATGCTCGACCTTTTTTGTTGAGCCCACCTTTTGGATTCTGACCAGCCTTTCTAGTCCATGCTGCAGATTTATATGTACGTTTCTTTGCCATAAATTCCTTTTATGAACGTAGGGGTGAAATGAAAAGTATTGCAAGATATACCATCTACCCAACGACATATGTTATTCAATGTACCAATAGGATAAGGAAATTAAAAAAATATTGTTCCCCCTACGCTCTTTTTTAAAATACACTATATTCTTAAAACATGTCAAACATCATAAAGAAAAGTTTTCAGACTTTCAAAAGAAATCCCCTTCCCCTCTTTCCCCCCTATAGTCCCCCCTTTCTCCCCTCCCCTTAGACCAACATCTTCATGTCTTCCACTTCGCTTTTCAAGCTACGCTGCATACATGAAATACCTCATAGCAATCTATGTCTAGGCATGATGACATGTCGTGACATATGTCATTGTCTGTCAAGACATAAAGGGCAAAATCACGAGAAATTGTGCGCGACACTATATATAGGATAATGGGTACCCCCAAGCGCAATCGGCTCAATGCGCGAGCACCCACGCATGTATTAATCGCACGATTAACTAAGGAAAAAAGGGCTTGGGCATGTGCGCACACAGGCACAAAGAGGAACGGATTTTTTGGTGGTGTGGACACCCCACTACTAGCCCTTAGTAGAGGGTAAGAGGGTCAAGGCTCACCAAGCGACACATCACACCAATGACTGACTCTGCCTGATATCCTTTCCTTCTTTCCTTTGCTTTGTACTTATCCCCCTACCAATTTAATAAATGTGTGAAGAAAGGGGTTGACAAGTTAGCACCCATGACTATAATTAGGGGTATACAAACCACAGCACAGGAGGTGCACAATGATAGGCAATTCAGACATGTTACAGCTTTTAGGCTTAGAGGAGGCGTTCAAGGAAACATACTCAGTACCCTCAAAAGTGGCTCAGTACAATTGGGAAAATGGATTAGTTACACAGCACACCACCCAACAATTGAAAGATAGAATTGAAATCTTGAAGGCTTTAGTTGTTGAAATAGAAGATCACATAAAAAGAGCAAGCGATCCACAATACGACATGTGGAAGTTTATCCCTCAATTTAATCTACAGTTACGTGAGAACACTGACAAAATAGCAAGGTACAAAGAGATAATAGACGAGAGGCAACGTATACAATCTTTTAATCTTCCAGTTTTTGAGTAGATTAAGCCCAAAGCGTCCCACCCCCTCGAGGGGTGGGGGTTCTAATTAAGTGCCATTGTTTGGGCAATGGCTAGTTACTAGGAGGTAACGATATGAATGACACAAACACAGTAGGTACCACAGGCAAGACAGTAGAACAGATTGTTTCTGATTGGGAAAATACCAAAATGACCAAAGCCGAAATAGTCAGACATTTTGTCGAGATATGCAAAATGGACGAAGAGATACTAGCTAGAGAAACAGAAGAGACAGAAAGATGGAAAAGTGACGTTTTAGAACTTCAAAAGCGAAACCAACTGGTATGGGAAATAGTAGAGAAGAAAGATAAAGAAATATCTGATGTTGAAAAACAATTATCAAATTTAGTGCAAGCTAGCAAGAACTTGAAGTATGTAGAACAAGAAAAAATTAACAACATCAAATATCTTTTAGATTGTGGTAAACATGAAATCCCTAAATTTTGGATAGATATTTTAACACAATCACTAGGAGAATAAGCCCAAAGCGTCCTAGCCCCCCAAAAGGGGCTAGGGGACTCAATAAGAGCCTCTGTTTGGGCAGAGGCATAAAATACCTGAGGAGGTAAAGATATGGAAAGGACAACAAAAAAACAAGTAGAATCAAAAGTTGAATACTTGAATAAAGTGTATGACTTAAATTTAAATATAGGCTATGCCTATGGAGGGGCAAGGATAGAATCCAATAATGGAAGTATGGATATATCCTGTAGAGGGACAAAGAGCGAAATATACTGGCAATTGAGAGCAATTGAAGAAGTATTGAGAATAAAAAACAACTATTACACCCAAGACTCATACCACCAAGTAAAACCCCTTTAAGTCCAAAGCGTCCCACCCTTTACAGGGTGGGGGTAGGGAGTAACCAAGCTAGTTTGGACTAGCTACAAAAAAATAATTGTGGTGTGGACACACCACTAAGGAGAAAGAAATTGAGTATACACGCTGACTACATAGAAGACAAAGAGGGAAACTTGATAGACGTAGATTGGTATTGCTCCGCCTTTTGTTTCAATGAGGCAATGCAAGACCAAGACCAAGAAAAAGATAAGGATAGCCAAGGGCACGCTTATCCATGTGGAGTTGAAACAGAAGAAGATGTCTATTGCGATAATTGCAAAGATTTACTTTGGAGTGGGTACAAAGTAACAGTAAGCCCACAATAATCAATGTTAAATAGGGGTTGACAAGTTAACACAACTATAATATAATGTTAACAACAAATTAGAAAAGGAGGAAAAAAAGAGGGGTTTCCCCACTCATATGAAACAATTAAATATACAAGTATTAGGTTTTAATAGCTGTACAGCTGTACATATATATATACAGTACCGAATGAAAGCGAGGTTAAACGCTTATGAAAAATACAAATATTAAAACACAATATAAAACGTTAGGTGTAGCCAATCAGATGGTTAACTCAGCTAGTACGGCATTAATGAACGTGATAGAGCGACTTGCTAACATGCATAATCTGGAAGATAAAGACATTACGCAAGATATGATTATTAGGTTCACGAATGACCACCAATCTAAAATACCAACAATCCTGACAGATGATGGTTTATTAGATGTGCCAACTGCTCTAGTTAAGTACTCAGATAAAGCGTTCGAGAAATCTAACAAAACTAACGATCTTAGATTAATTGCTATATGTCTTAATATCTTGGGATTTGCTCAAGGTCTTAAAACTAAAGTTGTTAAAGACTTAAGAAGTAATGGACGTACGACAGGTACGCAGAATGAAATATTACAAAACTTAGGTTTGATAGTTAGAAATAAAGTCTCTAATGATTTTACATTACGTGATGAGAGTATGTACTTGCCAATCATAGCCGAATTAGCAGAAGATTTTACAGTCATCAGAGGGTTAGAACTTAGTAAGCCAAAAGTTGTGGAAGACAATGACACAACAGAAAGCAAAACTAATAAACAATCCAACAAAATACGTGTCCGTTTTGAAGAGGACACAATAGAGTTATTCTGTAATGTTGATTGCAAAACGATTGCAAAAGGTCTAAGACATTTTGGGTCTAGTAACGTAGAAAACTACGGAGAATGTGGGACATGTAACACTAAGTTTAGTGATGCATTAGCACAACCTCATATGGCAAAACCTAAAAGAGGAACCAAGCCAACAACAATAACCGATCCATTGTTAAATGAGCTCGTGAAAACAGGCAAACTAGAAATAGTAGAAGTCAAATAACAAACGCAGTTGTATGGCTATTAAAGCCTAATACTTGTTAAAACTTAAATAACTTTATTTGACTGGTGGTGTGGACACACCACTAAGGAGAATTATGAAAAACTTACAAAAATTTGTGGATAAATACAGAGATTTACGATATCCACATAACAAGTCAACAAAAGAATTGTTAAAAATTTTCAAAAGAGTGGGTGAAAATTACATGAATCACAGTCTTATGAATGACTTTATCAACACTCAAGAAAAAAGAAATGTTAATAACTATACAAAGCCATCTGACTTTTTAGATAGCTTACAAAGAATTATAAATATTAATCGGAGGCACAATGGTTGATTCAATAACTTTAGCAATGATAGACACAAACATTGAATATATTAATGATAGTTATGATTTAGATTTACGTGTCAAAACAATTCACAATGGGTATAGATTAGTAGCCAAAAATCAATCCCATGAAATAGCATTTGGTAGCAAAAGAGATATTAATAATCATCTTAATGCCATCATCAGAACTATTGAATTAATGAAGTTTAATGGGACAATTAAGTAACAGTTGACAACTTAACAATTATAATATATAGTGTTAACAACAGCATTTGCTAGGAGGCAAACAAAATGCAAACATTTTTACCATACGCTGACTTTGAGAAATCAGCACAATGCTTAGACTATAAAAGATTAGGTAAGCAAAGAGTCGAGGCTTTTCAGGTCTACAAGATTGTATCTGGTCAACGCACAACAGGTGGTTGGATCAATCATCCCATTGTCAAAATGTGGATGGGGTATCCAGATGCATTAGCAGATTATCACAATACCATGATTAGAGAATGGGTTGGTCGTGGTTACAACAACACAATGGAATACATAGATGTTCCAGATCAATACTTCGTTCCAGAATGGATGGGTTATTTTCTTGTTCATTTGTCACATCAATCTAATTTATTAAAAAAAGATCCACAGTTTTACAGCCAATATGATTGGAATGTTTCAGATGATCTTCCATATTATTGGTGGAATGACGATAGCGATATTGTTGATGTAGGTGCAGTAGGTTTTGGTGGTAAATTAGTAAAAAAGTTGAGATAAGTATGCTATCAGAAGATACACCCAAAATAAGGTTACTGGAAAAACGTGTAGAAAAGTTAGAGAAACTTATGGACGCTTTATATTCCCTTGATGTAATTCAAAACTATACCAAATACAAGATAGATAAAAATTAATAAAAGTTATGTCATGTCTCTCTCCCCCTTTAGGGGGAGACATGACATAAACAATGACATAGGAGAAATTCAGTGAAAGAATTTAATGAAATTATAGAAGAAGAAAAGCAAGATTTTAAATCTCATATTAAGACTTCAATCATGGATTCTTTAGATTTAAAAAATACTAAGTTTGAAGTTATAACATTGTTGTTTGCAACAAATTTAATGGGTCGTAACAGAAAGGGGATTACAGCGTTAGATGAAGTGATACCGCTATTAGAAGACAAACTTCAATACTCAATACTCTTAGATTACGGAAACGGAACTGAATACACTTTAACTGGTAAGGAGCCTTTGAATGGATAAAGATTATATAGCACATGAGAGAGCATCTCAGAGAGTTTGTGAAGAAAAAATAAATGACGCTATCGTAGCGTTTCAACAAGGTGTTGCAGATTATTTTTTAGGAGAATACTCTGAAGAACGTTGTACAGATGATGAGTATTACGAGGGGGGTGTAAACTTTGGGGACTTTTTGGCAACTGCAAGACAATTGCAAATATTGCAGTTGAACCAATGGTCAGAAAAACAATCGCAAGGAATGAAGGAGCCTTTGAATGAGCAATAAAATAAAAAGAGATAACGTAGAAGAATTAGCTAGAGAACTGATTTCATGGCATTGGAAACACAAAGGCTACAATCCACCAAAACACATTGATTGGCATAGCTTAATAAAAAGTGAAGACATGGTACTTGATGTTGCTATGGAAACATTAATGGAATGGAGTGATGAAGACCTTGACAGAACTAGAGAAAACGTATTTACAAATTATCCAAACATAACATTATTAAAAAAATTCTCAAAAGATTTGCAAATAATTGAACTTGAAATTTGGAATAGTTTTAAAGAAAACGACAATCCAGATATCAACTATAGTTTAGGTTGGTAAAGTTAACACATTAAAAAAGTAGAGGTGAGAATCGAATTATTACATTGTGTAGATTAGCTACACTACAACGTGTCAACTAAGGAGGACACTATGAATGAGAAAAAGATGACAAAAAATGAAATTTTTAGAAATAAAACTGTTTACTGGAAACCTTTTAGAACATGGTATAAAAATTTAAGTGCCAAAGAACGTGATAGTCTTCAAGATTTGTTCTTAGAATATAGGTATAGACATAATCTAACAGGAAAACAAGCCTACATGAAGTACGTAAACGAAAGTTTAATAATGTCTTCAGAGGAAGAATACGTATTCCCTTATAATGAACAAAGATTGTTAGCTAGTGGTAATCCTAAGGCTTTTATAAATTTGTTTTTGCGTTGGACAGGACATGATAGAGATCGTGTTCACACCAACAAAATTGTCGCTCGAACTAAAAAATATTTAAAAAATTTTCAACCATCAACTGAATCAAAAGATAATCTTTTAGAGGCTCCAAATCTGAAAGAAGAAATTCCTAAAGAAATAGGAAAACTTGCTTATGGTGGTGTACATACACTACATGAAAATGAGCATTCATACCAGTGGGGAAACTTACAGAGACGAGAACGTATTTACTCACAGATAGTAAGAGTTAGATTAAGAAATGAAAATCAAATATATTACAACATAAAAAGATATATGATCGGTCTTCCAATTGCATTTAATAATGATACTCTTACAGCAGATGTACGAGTTAGGTTAACACAAGGTAAAGGTACACATAATTATGTAGACATAGATAATACCCCTTATTTACCAGTACGTGTGCAAGATCATTTAGTTTCTATTCTTAGTGGTATTGAAATAGGTGTGTTGACAGAAAAACAAGGATTTAATTCTTTTGAAGTGTTAGAAACTATTGATTCATTAGATAAGTATAAACCTGAGTCATTGATAGAGCCTGACGAAACACCTGAAATTGTTAGTGGTGTGGACACACCATCACCGCAAATTGACGCTAGTGATAATATAAAAACATTACCTTTAATTAATTTTGGTATAGGTAAATTCACGATAAAATTTATTATCGAAAAACAACCATAAGGAGAAGACAATGAGCGATCATCCTGATTGGTTTAAAACATATATTAGACAAGAATACTTGAAAGAAGAAATTCCTAAAGAGATAGAAAGAGTTAAGAAAGATATTGCACAATTAAAAAAGGATATGAAAGAAAAAAATGGTAACAAAGTGGAATAAAAGTTTCACAATACATAGGACAGGCTGTGACAAATGTAGTGGCACAGGGTGGAAACTATTAAGTAACCAAGAGCCAGTTTGGTGTGATTGCCGTCCAAAGAAACTTAGATTTAAAGATGAACAAACTAAAGAACGCAATAAATTAACACCTAAAATGCGTGTCGCTGTCTTGGAGAGAGACAGATGGACATGTCGTATGTGTGGTCATGGCTCTGCATATTCTAATAATTACGTTGAAGGAACAGAATTAGAAGTTGACCACATTCATCCCATATCTGATAAAGGTCAAAGTAGGATGGATAATCTGCAAACTTTATGCAAAACGTGCAACAGGGGCAAAGGCTCACAACACATCAACCCAGATGTGCTAACTAGTTGACAGATAGTTAACAATATTATATAATATAGTTACTTAGGAGGTAACATTGATGGTCGAAACCACAAGAATGTCAGAGAGAGATTTTATCTTAATGATTCAGTACGCTATGGAGAAAGATTCTATAACAGAGATAGCAAGGAAACTAAACTTTTCTAGGAATACTATTTACAAGAAGTTTAGTCAATATAATATTCCTTTCTTGCCTAGCCAAAGAAACGTAGAGTCTATGGCTACTTTAAGTCCAGAGTTGGCAAGCATACAGTTTGACATGAAAACCCTGACAGATTTTGAAACATCATTGCAAGATATACGAGATAAGTTTGAAGAAACTTTAACTAAAATACAACTTGCGAAAGATAGTATTGTTAGTCAGAGTCCATCAAGTGCAAGGTAATGTACGATCAATACCTAGAGAAATTGCTATTGAATGGTTGTTACACAAACACTACGCTAAACGTATACCTTCTATAACCCATTCGTTTGGGTATTTTGAACAAAGTGTTTTACAAGGTGTAGTCACCTATGGTATTCCACCTAGTCCTAGTTTATGTATAGGACTTTGTGGAGAGAAATATAGATATATTGTTTATGAATTAAACAGATTAACTATATTGGAAGACCATAACAAAAACTTAGCAAGTTATTTGGTGGCTAACAGTATGAAGTTGATGCCCAAGCCAAGCATCATAGTTAGCTATGCAGACACTAGCATGAATCATGTTGGATATGTGTATCAAGCCACTAACTTTATATATACAGGACTGTCGGCAAAACGTAAAGAGTGGAGAGAGATAGGATTGAATACGCATAGTAAGTCTGTAGTAGAAATGTACAGCTTAGAAGAAAGGTTGAATAATCCTACTAGGTTTGAACATGTGCCTAGACCACAAAAACATAGGTACATATATTTTTTAGGAAACAAGAGAAAAGTTAAGGAGTTTAAAGAAAAACTAAATTATCCTGTGTTGCCTTATCCGAAAGGAGAAAGTCAAAGATATAAAAATGATGCTCAAGTATCACAACAAATGTCATTGATTTGATGGTGTGGACACACCACTAACAAAATAAGAGGGATTGCATATACGAGACAATCCCCCTTATAAAAGGAGGCAAACACATTGAATGAGAAATGTGTCGCTATGAAATTAATAATAGTATACAACAAAAAATGCAAGATATACAAAGAGGAGGACAAATGAGTCACGAAGGTAATGACAATGTTGTAGATGATCTTAGAGATCAATTGGATGATCCACGCATACGTGTAAGGATTAAGGTTGGTACCAATTCTAAACACGAAATACAATGGGAAAACTCCATTGAAGTTATTGATAATCTCAGTAACAGTGAAGAAGTAGTTACGTTAGTACAGGAAAAGTCTGATTTAATTACAGATTATTTACGCAGAAGATACGATTCATACGGAGGATACTAAGATGCCTAAATTTAATTTAGACGACTATGAAATGGTTAAAGATAGGATTCCATTGTTTTTTGCAGAATATCCTGACGGCAGAATTAATACAGAAATAATTTCTGAATCAGCTAATGGCGTAACTATAAAGGCTTACTTATATAAGAGTCTTGAAGAACAAGTTTCTTGTGCTCCTGTTAGTACAGGTATTGCAAGAGAGGTGCCGGGTGGGTTTATTGATAAGTATTATGAGAACTGCGAAACATCATCTATTGGCAGAGCACTTGCTAATATAAATTTATATAGTGGGGATCGACCTTCTTTTGAAGAGATGAACTCTGCTAAGTCAATGAAGGAGACAAAGAAGACAAGTCCGTCTGTCTCTGAGCCTTCTAAGACAGCTAAAAAAGACATTGTGATAAGTGATCCTGGGGCTGTTGCAACAGAGAAACAAGCTATTTGGTTGAAAAGGTTTGCACAGGCTAACATCATTAATTATGATGACGTGTTTGACGAAGATGGAAACGTGGTTATAACAAAGGGATTAGCGAGTGACATGATGGATGACGCATTCCCTAAATATAACGAGTGGCAAGAAAAGAAAAAGAAAGAAAATTTAGGTCTAGGATAAAGATTATTGGTGGTGTAATATGATATATACCAATGACGAAATCGCAGACTTGATACAACAAACTATTAAGTTAATGATAGAGATAGAATCGTTTGTTAACACTGAAGAAGATCACCATTGTGATTACAGAACTATATACAGGACGCACAAATTACTTGTCGATAAAGTTTTGGAAACACTGGGCAACTTAACAAACGAAACAGTTTCTATACGAAATATTAACCCACGAGATTTGGTGCAAGCTTTAAATGAATTGAAAGTATCAGGTAAAACATATTCACCACCATCTGGATCATTGTACAAAAAAATAGGAGATAGGAATGGAGCAAATCATAGAGAGGAAGGGTACTAAGTATATTGTTACATATCCAGAAGACAGTGCATATGAACATATTAATATTCAATATAGAGCCATAGACAAACATGGATATGCGTTAGCTACTATATGGTATGGAACGCATAAGGTATACAGAGAAAGCAGAGTTAACATGGTATCCGAGAGGGCTTTAAATGCAGTAGCATTAGCTTGTAATAATAAGGCACCTGGCTTTGAATGGGGAGATATTATTGGAGAGGCAAACGATCTTATAAGAAGTACTCATGATGAAGGCAATGAAGTAGTTAATTTAAAGAACGGAAATATTTCAGACACACTACAATATCATGTTGATCCATTTTTAATTCGTAATCAACATAACTTATTGTATGGAGATGGAGGATTAGGTAAATCATGGTTTGCTTTGTATCTAGCATCATTGGTAAGTACAGGAACTCCACATGGCAAACTATATCCAGAACCTTCTAATGTTCTTTACTTAGACTACGAAGTAGACCAACAAGACATGACAAACAGGTTTCATGCTTTGTGTGAAGGACTTGGAGTACAAACACCAGACTTACATTACAGAAAACAATTTGTATCTATAGCAAAAGATGAAGATAGACTTAGAGATATAGTTGCAGAATTAAATATTGGATTTGTAATCATTGACTCTGCGGCAGCCGCATGTGGTGGTGAACCAGAAAATGCCAGTGTTGCATCACAATACTGGAACTCATTGTCTTCTTTAGGATGTACAACACTTACAATAGCACACGTATCTAAAGCAGAGGCTAGTGAAAGAGGTACATCTACACCATATGGTTCTGTGTTTTGGAGGAACTATGCACGTAATGCATGGGAAATAAAAAAGAACAATACGTCCAATAAATTAGAGACACATTTTGGGTTGACACAAACCAAGATAAATTCTGGTGCAGGTGATCGCCCAAGAAACTTTAAATTTATTTTTGATGACGCTAAGCTTGCTACCAGTGTTAATGTTATGGAGACAGATGTAACTGAGAACGATAACTTAATGGAGACAGGATCGGCAACTCAACAAGCTATAGCTGTAATAGAAAAATCAAGGTCATCTTTTTGGGCTAACAGTAGCATTAAAGAGTTTGGTGGAGTAACCGCACAGGATTGTGCTGATGTGTATGGTAAGACAGCTAACTCGTACAGTTTAGCTTTTAGTAGAAACTCTAATATATTTGTACAAGTTAAAAAAGGTCATTACGATTTAAAGGCTATGAGAGAAGAAGACCAAAGATTGTTTATGCAAGAACCACAGAAAGCAATCCAATTTACTGATAGATATTAATAACCATGAAACTTGTATTGGATCACCTACCAAACCCTGATGCTAACCCTAACAAAAGATCAGGGTATGCTAGAAATAAAAGAGGTGGAATATACAACCCTAAATTATCAGAGGCTAAGAAAGTTGACCGAGAAGAAATTAAAATACTTGTATCTCAAACAGGTTGGGACAGACCTCCAATGCAGAAAGCACATATTACTATTACTTGGAAGTCTGCGGACAACAGAAGTAGGGACATCGACAACTTGTTGGCGGCCATGAAAGGAACTATTGATGGACTAGTTGTTGAAAGAGTTATATTTGACGATTCAGCAAAGCATTTGTCATACACCTTATACTATGAATGGGGAAACGACATAGACAAAGATCAAACTATATTAAATATTAAAGAAATCAAATGAAAATTTGTAAACATCATTGGAAAATAGAGGCACCAAGTGGTCACATATCAAAAGGTGTTTGTAAAAAATGTAAAACAACAAAAGATTTTTACAACTCTGACCCAAAAGAAAAAAAGTTTGCAAGATTTAATAAGAAAACTGGCACTACAGTGATGACTCCAGATGTTTATGTGTCAAGAACAGCATCAAGACGATACTTTGCTAGGAGCAACCGATAAAAATCGCTCTACGTGGCTCACAGAGCATAGTTATACCTAAGACTTTTTGTTAGTTTGTGCCTGAGGTTGCAATTTACCTTGTGAAATTAAAATTTTTATTTCGTCACGAGTAATATAGTTTTCTTGATTTTTTTCTACTTTGCTAAGTCTTTCTAAGACTCCTAAAATGTTTGTAATTTTTTTAACATACATTAAGCAGACTTCTTTGGAGTTTGAAATACTTTTACAATAGCCCAAAAACCTTTAAGCAATTTACTTCTTTCCTCTTTTGAGATACTTCCATCGTCCCGCACAGACTTTTGAATTTCTTCAATCAAGTCTATGGCAAGAGGTAGAGCATCTGAATATTTTATTGCAGCTCTTATAGCTTTAATCATTTAATTCTCCTTAGTGGTGTGTCCACACCACACTTCTATTCACTTTCTAAAACTTTCATTCCTAAAGCTATTATGCCACCAGTACATCCAGTAGCGATTTCATTCATGCCATAATAGAGTCCGACTCCACTAAGCAACCCAAGAACTATAATAGCTAAAAAGATTTGGGGTCTAACTTTTCCTATCATTTTTCCTCCTGTATTATTACGTATCCGTCTTTAGTCCAACGGTACCATTGTTTGTTTTCTTCTTTAGTCCACTCACCATATTCATCTTTACTGCCACCAAAGTATGGTCTGGCATGACCTTCTGAAACTAACATATCGTTTAAAGATACGTCAGAACCAGAAGGATAAAGAGAACCCAATATTCTACCGAACTTTCCTTTGCCTTCTTTAGACGTTCGGAGTATTAGATTCCCTTTATGTTGTGTACATAATTCTTTAAGTCTGGCTTTAGATGCTAGTCCTAGTTTTTTTTCTACCTTGTTGCGAGTTCGAGACTCGGGTGTATCAATAGCCATAAGCCTAACCCTGTCACGATACTCAATTGAAAAACCCAAATCCAAAACAACATCGCACGTGTCGCCATCCACCACTCTCGTAACTTTACATTTATATTCATACATAGGCTTACCTTATAAAGACTGGCTCTTCAACGACTCCGTCAGCCACAGAGTTGACTTTTACGCTGGTATTAATTATTAGGTCTGCGGAATTAATATCTCCATCGTCACCAATTCTAACGTTCTCTAAAGTTAGAGTTCCAATCTCGAAGTAGTCAGCATTAAATGCACCTGTCCAAGCACGTACACCATCAAGTATTAATTTATCAATAATGACATCTCCACCTGTTGTAGTTTGTATTAATAGAATACGGTCAACGACCATGTCCTTAGCTTCGTAACTTGTAGCTCCACGACCACTTCCAATAACAACGTCATTAGTAGTACTAGACATTGTAGGCGAGAATGTGTGACCAGCTACTACTACTGATGAGGTGGCGTTAATCTTATATATGTCACCGTTAGCCCAATCCATTGTTGGGAACTCAGAGTTACGAATAATTAATTCGTCTATTGTTATTACATCTGTAGTGCTAGTTCCAGAGAGTTGGAAAGCATCTGTCAAACCTGCTTTACCCAATGAGATGTTTTCAAATTTAACAACATCCATTCTTATACCTGCAGGCATATTAATCTGAAGCGTCTGACTTCTATCTGAAGGGAACTCTGAGTCAACTATTCTATTACCTACATGATTAGGAGCAGTGTATGATGCACCTGTTTGTGGAAAAGTTATCTGCTGTTCTCCAGTAGATATTAATAAAAACATTGATGATACAAATCCTAGAGCTACTACAGACAGTGAGCCTAGTATTAACTTACCACCACCTAAATGTACTCCACCAGGTAAAGGAAGACGAAAGTTCCAAAACTTAGGAAGCCTCATCTTTATATTTGGAGTATTAAATTTTCTATCCTTCATTTTATTCCTCCTGTTTATTTTTCTTTTTTGATTCGTCACTCATTACAGAAACTATAACACTAGCTGCAGCTGTCACCGGGTTGGCAAAGATTGCGAACGCAACTAATATGATATCTAAATGTGGTGCAATTTCTGCAGGTTTACTAGTAGTCTTCCAGACTATAAGTACACCCAGTGTAACAAACGCAAGAAAGAGCGGCCCTACTAGAACTATAGTTAAAAATTGTGAGCCAGTTAAAGTAGTTTTTGTAGACGCACGTAGCTCTACTATTTCTGCTTTTGCTTCTAGCAGTTGTTCTTCTAAACTTTTAAGTTTGGTTTCCGCCATTCATTACCATCCTCTCTCCAGTATCTTAAATGCTACATAAGAGCTAAGGAGTAATGATACAGAACCAAGTCCAAGACCAACCCACCCAATTGTTTTTTGTTTAGTCATTCGTCTTACCTCCGATATGACTGGATATAATTTCTTTTTTAAATCATCAATATCATTTATTATTTTACGTTGATCGTGTTCATCAGGCACTAAGTTTCTCCGTTAGTACAAGATTAACAAAGCCATGTCTTTGGGCATTAGCATCTGGTGCTCCTGACCAACCATCAGCATTTATTTTATATAAAAACTGTGATCTAGTTCTATCTACAGTAACATTCTTGTCAACTTGTCCGAACGATAAGTTAACTTGAGTTACTGAATTGATTGCTGTTTCTAAGTTTGATATTACAGTTTCTACACTTAACCCTGTATTTGTTGCTGTTTCTTTTATGTCTATAGTTAATTGATGTTCGTAAATAACTTGCGGGGAGATGACACCTTCTACAACTATGTCTTTAATTTTGGGTGTATTTGTGTTTGTTCCCCCACGATTTAAGTTTAAACGAATGCCTAAGTTCTTACCTGAAACACCTGCTCCACTGCCGAAGGTAAGTCGGCTAGTTCCTGAGATAATGTCTCCTAAGTCTGTAGTCAAAGCCGCTCCGTTTACTCCAAAATCTACGTTAATAAATTCTTTGTCTGCTCCACTGGCAGAATCTAAATCATCTGCCATAACATGTGTTGCTAAGAAATTTTTATTTTCTTGTGGTATACCCAAGTCATAATAAGGAAGGTCTATTGTTCCTGACTGTCCTGCACTATGATCTTCTCTTTTTAGTGCTACTCCACTAGCTGGGTTGGTCAAAGGATATTCTATGTAATGTGATGTAGATGTGCTAGTTCCTGTAGAAATGTTGTAATGAAGTAATGGAGTTCCAATGCTACCATCGTCAGCACTACTAATGTGCATCCACTGTATTTCTTTATTAGCAGTAGAACTTCTAGCTATATGGTGCCATCCAGTTCCGTTCCAACAAAGAACTCTTGCGTTACGATCTGCAGCACTGCCACCTACAGTAGCAAATAAAAATTCACCTGCAGAAAAAAGTCTTTTAAATGAACCTAATAAATCTGATGGAACACCATCTCCAAAATCTAATCCTAAATTAGTTTCTATATTTCTTGCACGATTGTTGTTGTTTAACTTTCTCATACCAGCAGCAGTGTTAGTATCTGCTCCCACTGGATACCAAAGTTCTCCTTGATGCACAATCATGTCACGACAATTGTCGGCAGAACCTGACATTTGATCTACTTGTAATATTTTCCAATTAGTTACAGATGTATCACATTCAAACAATCCGTTTTCTGTTCCTATATATAATCTGTCTGCTCCGTCAGTTCCTGATAAAACTGCAAGACCTTTAACACCTGAAGTAGAATATATATTTACAGCTGATCCACCTGCATCGTTCTCAGCACTCCAATTATCTCCATTGTCTGTTGATGAAAAAAATACAATTTTAGCATTAGTTTCATCCCATAAAGCAGCTACAAGTTCTCCACCTATTTCTATTAGTTTACCTGCATCAATACTTTCTCCTGCTGTAACAGAATTAAGTAATACTTGAGAACCTATTTGTCCTGTAGAAGATGCTGTCCATGTAGCACCATCTGTTGAAACACTTACATGATATTCATCATTAGCTAAAAAAAGTGCAACTAAATTAGGCCCGCTAACAGCTAAATCTAATGGCATTAATCCACCTTTAAATCTCATAGTTTGAACAGCGTGAGCAAATGAAGCCGAAGAAAATGTTTGAACTTGTGTTAATGAAGTATCATCAGAATAATTTCTTGTAGATCTTGCTTGTGTACCAGATCGAATAGATGTTCCACCTGTGCCTGCAGCAGGTGTACCTGTAGAAAGAAATGCCATGTCAAACCCAACGTCACCTGCAGTTACTGTGATTGCAGAAGTATTTGTTGTGGTTGCATTGCTATCACTGTTAGATGTTCCACCTGAAACAGCACTAGATACATTGTTTAAAGATACTACAATTATAGTAGCTGTGCCACTACTTGAAGTTGCAATATTACCAGACAAAGTTACTGTAGCATTTTGAGTTGCACCAACAGCAGGATCGGCAACACCAAAAACTGTAACAACGTTATCGTCAGTTCCATCAGTACCTGCTGTACGTAATTTACTCATAGAAACACCATTAAAAACAGCACTATCAGTAGTTACATGACTACCAGTTTTACGAGTTCCTACAAACACAAGAATATATCTGTCTTCTCCTGCTACAGCTACATTAACACCAACTGAAGTTCCTGATGTAATAGTAGCAGTAGCAGATGCTGTTACATAACCTCCATGTGAATGTAAGTTATCAACTTCTCCTGCTTCTTCCCATTGAGGGTCATCGTCACTATCAAACTTAGCACATGAGATTTCATGTCCAGTTGTGTCTTCAAATAGTGCAAACAACGTACCTTTAAATTCTGCTGATGCACGTATTCTTTCAAGACCTGTATGACTTGCAGTTGTTGATAGTAATGGCAGATATATAGTTTCAAATCTTGTCTCAGATGTAGAGTTCCAAAATCTTTTATATTCTTCAGAATCATATGCAACGTCTGAAGATATTTTATTTGCTCCAAATCCATTCATTAAATTAGGAATAACAAAAGATTCGTAGGGAGCAGTGTCTTCTGGTCTGGTGCGACCACTTCGTATTGGTTGAATAAATTGCTGTACAGGGTTCGTAGATACCTTAACGCCCTCTTCGTTTGGTACAACAACGTATTCTTTTCCGTTTAAAGATATATCCAATCCTGGCATATTAATATCCCATGCTAGGTGCTTTAAATCTTTGTCGTCCAGGTTTAATACCTACAGCACCACTTTCTATTGCTCTGTCATACTCTGCTTCATATTGTCTAGCAAGTGTGTACCAGTATGATTGATCTGCACCTCTTGCTCTTTCGTCTGCAACCAATTGCCTTACTTTGTTGTACAAAGGTTCTAGTAAATCTCCATCTATTTCCACTGTATCACTGTCAGCAGATACTGATGACAACATATCACTACCTACAATTCGTAGTCTTCTATGTGATGGAATGCTACCTGTAAACCTAATAGTTCCTCCATTTGATGCACCACTTGCTGGTGGTACAAACTTCCAATTTGTAATCGGAGAGTATGGTTTTTCTGTAGCTTCTGATTGCCCTATAGTTAAAAACATTTCATCGACAAATACTGGTATGGCTGTACCACTAGAAATTGATACACCTACAACAGTAGACGTATCTGTAGCATCTAAATTGTTTGATGCTTTCATAAGTTCCCAACCTGTACCACCATGTGTTGCAGAATCTACATCACCATCTATCGTTAATGATACTCGTGATGCTGTTGTGCAATATACCCATGCTGACAGATTAGCCTCCATACCTTCTGTAGCTACAGCAGTATATGAAGAATCGGTTGTGTCAAATGTTTGTACTAAAGTTGTAGTTATGCTATTAGGTACAACTATTCGTGCTGATCTATCTCCTGATACTATTGCATAGTTTCTTGGAGATGTTGTTTGATCTTCTCTGTTTACTGATGCTCCGCTACCTGTAACGCTCCAGTTATCGCAGGCAGTAGCACTACTCCAGTCTTCAAACGAACCATTTAATAGTAGGTTTTCTGCATCATGTTGTGCTTCATATCTTTCGCCAAGATATATTCTATTAACTCTTCTAATGGTAGAAGGAACAGTGTATGTAAACTGACGTAACCCTGTAACTAATGTCTCTACATCACGTACTATTCCTATATGTGGATATACTATTTGCCTTGCTCTATTGTATGCTCTTAGCACATCATCAGGTGCGACAGTCATTAATTCATATGTAGCTCCACTAGAGTCTGCACTCCAGTTAGCACCAGCTGCAGTCAATGTACTTGCAGATGCATCGTAATCTGTTATACGTCTAATCTGACCTGCATTGTTTTGAGAAGTAATAATTGCAAACCAATTATTGTTAAACAAATCATCAGATGAATACTTTCTTATAAGTACAGTATCAATTATTGATGCATTAGAAGATGACAAGTTTGTAGTTACTGTTCCTGTAACAAGACCAAAAGGTCTTACTATCTCTTGCCTCATTGTTGACCATGCTGTTGTAGGCATTATTTAACCTCCAATATATTTGTTATTCTACCAGAAAGTGTGGTGTGTCCACACCACTAACTATTCTGCAACCCATTGAGTGTTGCCTTCATCCCACACGTAATTACCACCATCATTTGGTCGTGCTGTTGGGGGCATCCAAGTACAAGTGTCTTCATCTAATTGCCATGAATTAAAAGGCTTTGGTGGGATAAAGGCATTTCTACCACTATCCCATGTATAACCTATACCTGCAAAGTTCTTTCGTATTCTAGCATTATAACTAGTTTGTACCCAATTAGTATCATTACCTAGTAACGCTTTTAAAAAAGTTATTCCTACAGATTCAGACTCGTCACCATTACCATCTTCGCAATCTGTATCTGCTACAACACAAACTTGTAGTACTTCATTACTGTCATTTATTTCTGCAAAATGAGCCATTATCTACACCTATTGAAATTTATACTTAATGATTACTACTCCAGAGCCGCCATTTCCTCCTGCGTGTGTAGCACCAGACACCCACCCAGAACCTCCGCCTCCGCCACCAGTATTAGCTGATGCAGCTGTTGGTTGCGAAGTACCTGTATTTCCGTTGCCACCGCCTCCCGAACCACCACTAGATGCTGAAGCACCAGGAAAATAAACTCCGC
>VTLG01004206.1_pt1 | contig 31716 bp, 55 predicted proteins | sample 4694571 | NCBI WGS metagenome assembly VTLG01 (sample SAMN12604809, study PRJNA352737) | marine metagenome | biome: ENVO:00000447; feature: ENVO:00000209|ENVO:00000569|ENVO:01000036; material: ENVO:00002151; isolation source: viral sequences binned using virsorter ...
ATAAAGATGGTAAATACTACACCAATATCATCGGCAACGTAACTGTGTTGAGCAGGGAAGAAAAGAAAGTAAAAGAAACACAGACAGACTTTGCTAATGACAACCTCCCGTTCTGAATATGACCTACAGAGAGCAGTATGTAAGTACCTGAAGTATAAATACCCTCATGTATTATTCAGGTCTGACTTGGGAGGTATCAGGATGACGAAAGGGCAGGCCATAAAATACTCAAGGTTGCAACACAGTAGTGGCTTCCCTGACCTCATCATATATTATCAGTCAAAGGGAAAATGCGGATTAGCAATAGAGTTAAAGACAAAGCCCGTATATAAGATTAATGGTGAATTATTCAAAGATTCACATCTGGAAAAGCAGGCACGAATATTAGAATATCTCAGAGAACAGAACTTTGAAGCAGACTTTTGCGTAGGAATAGACCAAGCTATTGAAAAAATTGATAACTACCTATGCTGAATCATAAGACCATCTCACAGATGTATGTCAAAGCTTATAAGGTCTTCCTTGTATGGCTTAAAGAAAAGAAGAAATTCGATTATGACTTTGATATCGAATACATAAACAGTTTGAACGGATCATACCTTAAATATCATATGAGAGATTTGTATGACTTCTTTGATGATAATGATATCAATATTGAAGTATATAAAGAGCATGTGATGGGTGATAAATATTCTGTCAGGTGGTGCTTCGATTGTGGCCTGATAGTGAGTAAGGGATATGAAACAAGACTTTATGCTGAGTGGGCAGCTTTTAAGATGGGATTCAAAGAATTAGAAAAGAGGCTATGATATCACCATATGTATATGCAGGCTTAGTAAGTAAAGACTCAAAGGTATATAATGAGAAGAAGCTGATGGGGTCGCTGGTAACAATAACGGCTAAGATATTTGAGATTAAAGAGAGTGAGGTGATGGCAAGTAAAAGGACAAGGATATATGTTCAGGCAAGGACAGTGATAGCGCATATACTAAGACATAAATATAAGCTGCCCTTTAAGAGCATAGGGCTGGCAATGGGTAAAGACCATTCAACAGTTATTCATATGATCAACAACCATAACCACGATATTGAATGGTGCGAAGCATATAAAAAGAGATGTACACAAATAGAAAGACTGCATACATGTTAGAATTTAAAACATATTACTACCCCTTTTCATTCGATGAGCCAGAGGCCATAAAGACAAGAATAGAGATTCATAAAGATGGCAAACATATCGAAACTGAAGATTTTACGTATATTGTAGAAGAAGAAGAACTTGAGGGGTACAAACAATTTAAAACAGAACAAGATGAACCCTGCTGATGAGATCAATAAATTATTATATAAAGAAACAGACTTTAGTAGTGAGGCGAATTTCAATAAGACGATAACGATAAAGGTGACAACAGAAACATACAACAGATGGAAAGAACTGAACGAGAAGATAAGTAAAATCATGGAGTACGAGAATGAGTCAAAAGTCTTTGAGTTCGCAGTAATAGAAACATTAAACTTACCGATATTTTGAAGATGATACTACAAGAGCAATGGGATGCAGTAATACAGGCAATAAGTAGCGGACTGAAGAAGAAAGATGCTATAGAAATAGTAGGTATTAGTGAAGCCTCATTCTTTAAAAAGCAGAAAGAAGATTTAGACTTTTTAGAGTTAGTTAAAAAGGCAGAATTAGCTTTTAAGTTAAGACATATCAAGAACATAGAAGAAAAGAGTGATGACAATTGGCAATGCTCGGCATGGCTGCTTGAAAGGAAGTTTAAAGGGGAGTTCGGTAAAGAGCAAAAAGTAGAACATACCTTTAATCCTATAAAAGAAATTAATATAACAGAGAATGGCAGACCTAGACTTGAACACGACAACGATATTCAAGAGGAACAGAACGGCACAGAGTGACATAGTAATTAATAGAGGGGGAACGAGGTCATCCAAAACGTATTCCCTTTGTCAGTTGATGTGCTTTAAGGTTGTTACAGAGCCTAACAAAAAGATTATCATTGCCAGAAAGACATTCCCAGCACTCAGGCATTCAGTATATAAAGATATGATTGATATGCTCAAGGAATATAAGATATATGAACTAGGCACTCACAACAAATCAGAGCATACCTTTACTTACCACTTTACCAAGAGCCAGATAGTATTCCTTTCAGTTGATGATGCCCATAAGGTAAGAGGATTGGAATCTAATTACGTATGGCTCAATGAGGCTGATTCGTTCACTTATGAGGACTTCAATCAGTTATATATAAGGCTATCAAGGAAGTCTGAAGATGGGCAGGCTAACAAGATGTATCTGGACTTCAATCCCTCTGATATGTATTCGTGGATAAAGACAGAACTAGAGGACAAAGGCAGGGCAGAGGTTATCAAATCTAACTACCTAGATAACACATTCTTAGACAGAGAAACGATCAGGAGAATTGAATATATGAGGGAGAACGACCCGAACTTCTGGCGCATCTTTGGTCTTGGCGAGTGGGGCGAGATTAAAGGGCTTATCTACAACAATTGGAAGACCACTAAAGAGATGACTGATAGCTATGATTGGAGGTTCATGGGGTTAGACTTTGGCTTTACTAATGACCCATCAGCACTTATTGAGATAAGGAAGTCAGGGCAGCATATCTATGTACAAGAACATATCTATAAGACAGGACTAACGAACTATGACTTAGCCGATACGATGATAGCGCAGGGCATAATGGATGTAATAATATATGCTGATAGTGCCGAACCTAAGTCTATCGCAGAGATAAACAGATATGAGGAAGCCAGACTAAACAGGATTAGGCTAGTGCCAACAACTAAGGGCAGGGATTCAGTAAAGCATGGCATCAACTTAGTACAACAACAGAACCTATTGATACATCAGGATAGTCACAACCTAATGAAAGAGATCAGGAACTATAAGTGGCAGGAGAAGAACGGAGAGATGATTAACGCACCCATCAATGCAAAGGGTGACCATGCCCTTGATGCTTTAAGGTATGCCATTACGGGAGCAATAGGAATGAGGAAGACAGTAAGAGCCTTTGGATAACTTATTAACATATACAACGTATTAGATATGATGAAAAGCAAACTGTACGCCATATATAAGCTGATATCAGAAACGAGGGAGCATAAATGTACAGGGTGCAATAGGTACTCAGGACAGGTGCAGTTATCACATAGCCATATCATCAGCAGGGCTAAGAGGCCAGACCTAACCTGTGATATTGAAAACATCACTTACCATTGCTTATCCATAACTAAAAAGGGATGCCATGACATATGGGAACATGGCACAGCAGACGAGAAGAAAAAGCTTTTTGACTATGAAAAGAATATGTCGTATATTCGGGCAGTTGATGAAAGCCTATACAACAAACTACGAATAAAAGAGATTAAAGAATGACAACGGTAGAAACCAATATCGGAACAATCAGGCTATTATGAAAGATGCATTAAGACTTATGTTCACAAAGCTATGGGCGAAGAAAGTTATCCACATAAACAAAAAGAAATACAATCGTAAACTAAAACATAAAAACAATGGCAAAGAGTACTAAAAAGACCAAGACTGCACAGGCAGTAGAAGAAATAAAAGAAGACCTGACAACATCATATCATGAGATGTGTTCAGAGCTGGGCAAGAAAGCAAGTGAGTTTCAGAAAGCAAGCAAGGTATCAAGTGCAAAGCATCTTCGTAATGCTATACGTGCTATCAGGTTCGTCATCGAGGAACTAGAGAAGTAATGCTGGTATTCAGCGCAGGGGAGCATGAGTTCAGCGTTCCTGAAGAATGGACAGAGATAACACTAGAGAAGTATGCCATCTTTATAGATGCAGCTAACGAGTTACAGGCCAAGCTTAAAGAAGATGATGCTGAAGATATTGGCTTTTATCAGATAGTGCTGGAATACAGAGAACATTTTAATAAACTGTTTCAGACCTTTACAGGCATAGACCCTAAGATAATTGATAAGATCAAGGCTGATAACATATACACCACGTATATGTACATCATGAATTTCCTTAAAGAGCCTGATTATAATAAGATTGACAGTTTTACTTTTAAGAAAAAGAAATACTACCTCCCAAAATCTAAGGTCGATTACTTTGGTAATGAGATAGAGATGGCAGAGGCATCATTTGGTGAAGTGGTTGAGGCGATGCAGATACAGGAGATGGACAAAAGCTTTCAGGATAACAACTTCAAGGTGTTACCGTATCAGATAGCGATGTTATGCAGGCTTAAAGATGAAGATTATAATGATCAGAAAGTAAAAGAGAGGGCTGAAGTATTCAAGGAGCTACCTATGGATGTAGTCTGGCAGATAGCTTTTTTTTTGATAAGACAAAAACTAAAATCTTTGAAACATTTACTGCAATCTTTAGAGGAGGTGAGGGCAGTCAAAACAGACTAAGCAAATATGGGTGGTACAACGTATTATATATGGCATCGGAGGGGGATTTAAAGAAGATGAAAGAACTTGAAATGATGCCCGTTTATGATGTCATGAACCTCATTAATTACAGAATAGATTATCAAAAAGAACATTTTCAAAAAAACAACGTAAAAAAGTAACATGGCAGATTTTACAGATATCGTAACGGAGTTCAGTACGATAGCAACGGCACAATCAGGAATAAGTAGTTTTAAATATGGCAACCCTCATGAGATCAATGAGAGCAGAACGAAGTCTAAGCCTCTGATGATATTACATAAGCAGAGAAGTGTTTCCTTTCCTGACTTCCAGAAGAAACTTAAAACATATGAGATATCATTCGGCATCTATGATACTTATGTGGAATCACAGAAAGCAACTAAGACATATGCTAATAAGCAGCAAGATTTAATGAACCTTATGGAGCAGTTTCTCAGGGAGTTCAGGAGCAGGAGTTTGGGTGATACTACAGAGGTGACAAGTGTTCAGTCATGGAATATGCCCAGCAATGATCAAGATGTGGTGAATATAGAATTTGTCGAAGTTGTTGGCGTTGATAAATTGGCAGGCGTTGAGGCAACGATTAACCTGTCTGTTTATAGTGATTGTGATACAGGAACATTTAGTTATTAATGGCGAAATTTGAATTAATAAAAGCAGAACTTGATAAGCTGGGTTCTAAGATGTTAAAAGCATTTGCTAATGAATTAATAAATCAAGGCCATAAAGCAACAGGGTCACTTATAAACTCATTCCGTAAAGATATATTATTAAATCCTAGTGGCTTCAGGCTCGTGTTTTGGTGTAATGAATACGGTCTTTTTCTGGAAAAGAAAAGGCAGGCAGGGAAGTATGTGCCTATAGCACCTCTCATGAGATGGGTAGCACAGAAAGGTATAGCATCATCAAATAAAGAGGTTCGAAGCATTGCTTTTGCTATATCAAGAGCCATATATTTAGAGGGCATACCTACAACGGGGAGAAGAACACCTAAAGGAAAAGGCTCATTTGCATATTCTAGTGTAGGCAGAAGAACGGCATGGATAAGCCATACGGCAAAGACAAATAAAGATTTAATAAAAACGTCTGTAAGTAAGGCCTTTAAAAATCAGATAAACACATCTATTACAAACTATATCAGAAACACAAATAAAAATCTTGCATAATGGCGATAGCAATACTTTCAAAACCTACCGATGATTCAATTAATTCCGTTTACAGACCTATTGTCTATGAGGTTGAATGTGAAGATGATGGAGGAGGCACATTAGTGTTGGTAAGGGCAGGGCTGCGATTAGTGGTAGCAGGCTCAACAATAAACAATAATAACCCCATCATCCAAGACCCTGACCTTGACCAGACAGGAGGAACGGCAGACCATACACAATTTACCTTTGATGTTAGTGGGGTAGTAAGAAATTATATAACGAGTGACTTGCAGGCATTGGGAGGTGAGGGTGACTTGAGTGCTACCAATAGTATGAAAACGCTTCATATAATCGTTGATGCCATATATAATAATACTGCAACAAATGTGTTAACAGTATCTTCAACAGCTATATTTAGTGGTAATGTATGCTATATCTTTAATGGCGTATATCAGCACCAAGATACTCAGGGCTTCACAGCTTATGAATTAGGATCATCAAGTAAGAAGTTTTTGACTAATTTCCCATCATCAGAAAAGATAAAGATAAAAACTACTGAAAGTTTTATACTTAGTGGCATTGATTTAAACTCCTCATCCGATACTTATATACAAGTAGTTACTAAAAATAGTGTAGGGGGAACAATAGATACCTATAAGATAGAGGCAACAAACGCCAATAAAAGATATGACTTTGGTGTAGGGTGTTCAAACTTTGCTAATCTTGTTAGTGGTGATATGAATGTTGGCAACACAGGAACTCTTTTATCAGGAAATCCTATTATAGGGGCAACAGCAAATACCTATGAGGTCACCGTTGCCGATGGTGGTGTAGGTACTATGTCAGAAACATTGACCTTTGAGATAGATAGAAAATGCCATGATTACTCAACGAGATTCAATTGGCTCAACAGATTAGGGGGTTTCGATAGCTGGACATTCGATGGTGCTTTCAGCAGGGGGCAGAACCAGAGCAAAGCATTACATGAAAAGAACTTAGACTATGCTTTTAATATCTATGACTCAGAAACGGGCATCAATGCCGTTGAGTCTAAGAACACCTTTTCAGCTTATAGTGGTTTACTGACTGAGGGTAAGAGGCAATGGCTTGAGGAGTTATTCACCTCACCTGAAGTATATGTCGTTGAGGGTGGCAATAATGTGCCGATACTTATTACAGATTCACAGGTTAAGACCATCGATGATGATAAGAACCTGATCCAAGTGAAGATAAATTATACTTATGCATATCAAAACGTTATAAATGTCTAGGATAGAAGTAGAGATAAGGGATTATTATGTAAGTGGTGCAGAAAGAACGGCAGGGCAGCTTGACATAAAAGATAGTGATGAGTTTCCCATGAGTATTAACTACCTTATTGCTGATATAAAGAATTTAAGTATTAGATCAGGGAGTTATACTAAGACGTTCAATGTTCCTGCAACAAAGAATAACAATACTATACTTCACGACATCTGGAATCCTAACACATATGTTGATGATATAAGCAGTTATACGGCAGCAGGCCATAAGATGCTATCACGAAAGCCCTGCATAATAAAGGTCGATGGCACTCCTGTATTGAGGGGAGAGATAAAAGTCAAGAACGTAATCACTAAGGGCAAGAAAAAAGAATATGTATTGCAGATAATTGGTGATAATAGCGATTGGGTTAAGCAGTTAGAAACATTATACCTTAATGAGTTAACAGAGTTCGATACTGTTTCATCGAATACCGACCATACACTTAACAAGGCAACGATTGAAGCAAGCTGGTCGGGGAATTATAGCGACCTGAAGACAGTAAGTTCATACTGTTACTTCTATCCTCTTATTAATTATGGCAGTTGGAAGAATGGTAGTGGCGTTGTTGTCGATGATATGAGGCCAGCAGTATATATCAGGGCAATCCTTGATGCAGGCTTTAAGGAGGCAGGCTATACTATAAACTCCACTTTCCTTGATACGGCAGATTTTAAGAAGTTGGTGCTTCCTTATCATGGTCATGGCTTCGGTATTGATTCTACATATATAAGCAACAGACAATTCAGAGCAGGGAGAACAACAGATCATACAGAAAATGATTTAAATACTTATACCTCTGTAAAACAGACTGATGTTCATACTATTGCAGTTCCTTTAAATAATGATAGCACAAGTCCTAACTTCGATACGGGCAGTCTTTATAATACTACGACATACAAATATTCTGCTAATGGAGTTGATGATATAAAATTTAAAGGGTATTTTGAATTAGAACATCTTAATGATAATATAGATGTAAAAACAACATATATATTAATGCTAAAACAATATGATGGAAGTGCTACAACATACAAAACGCTTAAAACCTTTACTTTAGGATATGGTGAAAGTAGGTCTTTTTCTTATAGTACGGGATATATAACAACATCTGCAAGTCATACCTTTGAATTAGAATTAAGAAGTGCTACAAAATTATATTCATTAGTAACAACAGGGTTAGGAACATATGACTTTAAATATCTTCATAATTATAAAATAAAAGCAGCATCATATATAGAAAATGAGATTGACAAAACGCCACAGGGGGGTTTCAGCGTTACCCTTAAAGATACCCTTTCAGATAAGCATACTGTCTTAGACATATTGAAAGGCTTAACGCATCTATTCAACCTATATTATCGGACTGATGTGGCCATGAAGACAGTATATATCGAACCCAGAGATTCCTTTTTCGATGCAATTACTACGGCAAACGATTGGACAGGTAAGCTTAATAAGAATGATTACGAGATAAAGTACATTGATGACTATAAGAAAGAGCTGAAGTTTGGTTATAAAAAAGATGGTGCTGATGGTCACCTCAAAGCGAGAGATATAGAACATGATCTTGATGTAGGTGATTATTTCTATACCATGAATGACAGGTTTATGATAGGCAAACAGGAGTTTATCAACCCCACTTTTGCTGCTACCTATCATATCATGGATAAAAAGATAATCTATGCTACGGGCATAGGAGGATGGAAAGTAAAGACGAAAGATAAAGCACCCCTTATTGCGAGGATGTGGCGTAATTGGAACAGCGATGATGCAAGCCAGAACAATAATTATGAATGGATACCACGAATATTAGTTAAGTCCTATGGCACTCAGGCCGATGATGCTGGCAGCAACAGAGCATGGAGTTGGGAGGGAACAAGCCAGACGAACATACCAACGGCATTGATGACAGGATATAGCGATGTAACACAGGATAATTTAGAGTTTACGGGTACTGATGGCCTATTCCAAACGTATTATGGTAAGTGGATAAAGATAATTGAAAAAGGCGTTCAAATTACTGCTATGTTCAAGCTTCAGCTTCAGGACTTGAGTGAGTTGAATCTCAAGAAGCCCATCTTCATCGATAAGCCCTCAGACCTGCATGGGTACTATGTTATCAATAAGATCATAGATTATTCACCATCTAAGCGAGGATTAACAAAGGTTGAGTTGGTAAAAATTGAGAATCTTGGTACGGCAACGCTTGATACTACGAGGGTAGGAACGACAAAGCCAGCTAAAGACTTCGGTGAGGTCGATGATAGTAGGGGCAGCCTGCATATCGTCAACCCCTTTCATGGTGGTAGTGGTGGTAAGTTCGATGATGGTGACATCTTAGTAGGCAACGATTATTCAAACCCATCTCTTGTCCTTGATAATGGCAGCGGTAACATGGCCTATGCTGGTAATGGAAGCTTCGTTGTTGGTAGTGGTAACATCAGTAGGGGTGAGAACCAGACGATATTAGGAAGTTTCAATACTGCCAACACTACAGACCGCTTTCAGATAGGAACGGGAACGAGTGATACCGATAGGGTAACGGCATTAAAGATAGATGAAGATGGCGTTTTTCAGGAATATGGTGGTACTGTTCAGGCCATAGTGGGCGATGTTGTTATGGATGTGCTTATGGAAGATGAGGATAATGAGAGGTATATAAAAGTTTTTAAATCAGAATAAAATGGCAAAAGAAGTATTATTTTTTGATGTTAAAATGGAGGGGTCAAGTAAGTTAATTAAAGACCTTACGGCAGTAGAGAGCCAGCTTAAAAACATATCAAAGGCAAAAAACCTAGATGCAAAAGAAACACAAAAACTAAAGCAACTAGAATTAGGTCTTAAAGCAGAAAAGAAAAGGCTTACAACAGAATTAAGAAAACAAGAAAGAGCATTTAATGCTAACAAAAATGCAGTAAAAGCAGCATCAGGAAGTTATGAGCAACTAACAGAAAGGAATAAGGCTTTAGTGGTTCAATTAAAACGCATCGCTGATCCATTAGGAAAAGGTAAAAAGAAGTTTAATGAACTATCACGAGAGATAAATGGCAATACCGATAAGCTGAAGAAGATGGATGCAGCTATGGGGAGATCTCATAGAAATGTCGGTAACTATGGTGGTGCAATAAAAGAAGTGGGTGCGAAGATAGGGAAGTTTGCTGCTGCTATTGGTGCAGCCTTTATTGCTATGAGGGGGCTTGTTAATGTTGCTAAAGAATCTATAGACCTTTTTGATAAACAAGTAAGGGCAGAAGTATCTCTTGAGGTGGCACTAGGCAAAACATCAAAGGCACTATTAGACCAAGCAAGTGCATTACAAAAAATAACAAGGTTTGGCGATGAGGCAACGATACAAGGGCAGGCATTTCTTGCTCAGATGGGATTAGAGGAAGATGCCATTTTAAAGCTTACCCCTGCAATTCTTGATATGGCACAAGCCAAAGGCATGGATTTAAGTAGTGCTTTTGATTTAGTTGCTAAGTCTGTAGGAAGTAGTACAAATGCATTGTCAAGGTATGGTATAGAGATAACAGGCGTAGCAGGTAGCACAGAAAGAGTTGATAATACATTAGCAGCGTTAAATGAAAAGTTTGAGGGTCAATCAGAAGCAGCAACGGCAGGGGCAGGGAAGCTTGTGCAGTTAGATAATGCTATGGGTGATCTAAAAGAAACACTAGGAGAAATAATTGTTGATGGCATAGAGCCTTTTGTTGATATCGCTTTTGTTTTTGTTACTGCATTAGATAAACTTATTGAGGGTTCTGATGACTATGCTGAATCCTTAGACGAAGTAAATAAGCAAAGCGTAAAGCTTACTGAAGAACAATTAAAGGCTTTCAGTAAATTAACGGTCTTTCAGGAGGAACTAACCAAAGCACAAAAGGAAGCATCTAGTCAAGGAAGAATATTAACACAAGAAGAAATTAAAGATGTTAATACTAAAACTGAAGCAATAGTAAAAGCTGAAGAAGAAGAACGAAAGGAAAAGAAAAAGACCACTAAAGTTGATGATAAAGAAAGAAAGAAACAGAAAAAAGAATTAGACAAGTGGTTGGCTGATGTATTTAAATTGCATTTAGAACATTCAAAACAAAAATTTGATCAAGATGAAGCGTATTGGGATGCGATAAGGCAAAACAGAGATTTAGCTTTTGAAGAAGAACTAAATGCTTTTAATGAAAAAGAAGCACAAAGGCAGGCAATAACAACAGAACGAGAAAAAGATATATTAAATCAAAAAAAACAGTTAGAACAACAAACACAAGATGCAGTTTTTGGTATTGTAAGCAATGGGATAACGAATAGAACAAAAGCAGAACTTGATGGGTTAAAACTACAACGAGATCAGGGCATAATATCAGAGCAACAGTTTGAGGCACAATCTTTAGCAGCAAAAAAGGCAGCCTTTAGGAAACAGAAAGCCTTAAACATTGCAGAAATAGGAATGAACCTTGCTCTTGAGTTGAGTGCCATAGCCCGTAATGCTGCACTAAACCCTGCAAATGCAGTAACAGGGGGTATTGCTGGACTAACACAATTAGCAACACTTCAGGCTTTAGCAGTAGCTAGGGCAGGTTTAAATTCAGCTTTAGTATTATCACAGAAATTTGCTAAAGGAGGTCTTGTTGATGGTGGTATGTTTGAGGGTAAGAGCCATGCTGAGGGTGGTGTTAAGTTCAGTTCGGGGGGAAGAATACATGAAGCTGAGGGAGGGGAAAGTATAATTAATAAGAGATCAACGGCAATGTTTAAGCCTTTGCTAAGTGCTATCAATACGGCTGGTGGTGGTAAGAGATTTGCTTTAGGTGGTATCACTCCCGATGCCCAATTGATGAGCAGTGCATTAACGGAATCAGGGATAGGGGCAGAGGTAGCAAAACAAATAAGAGATATTAAAGTTATTAATGTAGTAAGTGAAACTACGGCACAACAAAATAGTATATCGAATGTCGAAAGTGAAGCAATTTTTTGAGGGTGCATACAATCTCATCCTGTACTATTACATGCCTAAAGTAAAAGATGAAAGGTATGAAAGGAGGATGGCAGTTTGTTTTAAGTGTAGAGAACGGAGAACAAGTTTCTTTCTCAATCTGTTTGGTTTATCAAAACACGGGGATATCTGTGGACAATGTGGTTGTCTTATACATAAAAAGTGCAGATTGTTATTTGAGGAATGTCCACTAGAGAAATGGAGATAGACGAATTTGAATATCTTGAGATTAAGGATGCAGTCAGAAAAGTGCAGAACAGTCTTTTTATGCCCGATAAAGATAGCATGATCAGGTTGCTAGAGTTCTATAAGAAGATGAACCCTTATAGTGGCATATGCTTTTCATGTTCAGGAGATAGGGCTAAGATTTTAAAATATGGAGTTAAATTCATTGAGCAATGGCAAACAAACCAATAAAAAAAACAGTTATGGATAGATTCAGCAGACAAGTACTTGAAGACTATAAAAAGGTATATGAGGATAATGCAACGGTAGATAATTTCACTTACTACCTTATTAAACGTGGTATCATACCAACGGAGAGGGCAAGGAACTATGCTATAGTCAGAGATTACCAGAAATACACATTAGATACATCAGGTACGATGAATGACTTTTGTTATACTATGGAAGCGGACTATAAGCTCTCTGAAAAGCAAATCAAGAACATCATCACGAAGTATATGCCTAAATATTTTCTTGAGAAACATATCGATCACAGTATTTAATATTTCTTATCTCCTAAAGTTTCCTAACTTCTTTTAGTTCTTGGCGTAATATTATGCTATGAACACTACAAAAACTGATAGTTGGTACAATTTAGCTTATCAGAATGAAACCCTACAAGTAGATGTTTTCGGAGATATTGGTGATTGGGGCGTTAGTGCAGAGTACTTCATAGGAGAATTAAGAAACGCAAATGGTAAAGACTTAGTTCTTAATATTTCTTCACTTGGGGGTTCTGTCAATGATGCCTTACAGATTCATGACTTTCTTGCAACATATGGCGGTAAGGTAACGGCAAAGATAACAGGCTTAACGGCATCAAGTGCTACTATCATAGCAATGGGTGCTAAAGAGGTGCTGATGTCTGAAAATGCGCTATTCCTGATACACAATGTTTGGACTCCCATGACGGCAGGCAATGCTGATGACCTACAATCTGAAGCTGATTCATTGAGGAAGATTGACGAACTGCTGATAAACATCTACAGGAAGAAGACCAAGAGGGCAGCATCAACTATAAGAAAGCTGATGGAAGAAGAAAAGTGGTTAGATGCAGAGGAAGCCCTTAACTTAGGATTCATCGATAAGACATATATACCATCAAAAGACATTATAAATAAAGTTATTCTGAACAAAATTGATGAGGATAACTTACCAGCATTACCTGACAATGTTATAGGTAATTTTATTAATTCACAAAATCAAGACAAAATGACTTTAGACAAAATCAACGAAAAAATTGACGTTGTCATCAATAAGATTGAAAACTTATTTACGAAAGAAGATGAAGTGGTCGATACCCTGAACAAAGCAGAGGTTGAAGCAACTTTAGAGGCTGAACTAAATTCGCTTAAAGAACTTTACGATTGGCAACTAAATGAGCAGTCTGAAACGATTAATTCTAAGAACTCAGAAATTGAGAACTTAAAATTGAACTTTGAAGAAAGCTTAAAGGAATTGAATGAGAAGATTGAAAAACTTTCAGCAAATGAAACTGTGGTAGTGAAAGAGGAGGATGCTCCTTTAGTAGAGAAAGCTGAAGACAATAATCCATTCGATGGTCTGGCTGAGAAGCTTAGATGGTAATTTTATTTTTTAAACTTAAAAATTTGTAATAATGGCAAATATGTTATCAACAGATTTTACGCATACATACGCAGGTAAAGAATTACTTACGGAAGTGTTCTATCAGCCTCAACATGATGGCTCAGGACAGAACCCGTTCGATCTTTACAGGGTGATGAGTGACGTAAAAACTAAGAAGAATATCTATGTAGTACAGAAGTTAGCCAAAATCGTTCAGGCCGATACGGGTTGCGGTTTTTCTGCTTCAGGAAACAATAGTATTCAAGACAGGATTATTGATCCTGTAAAATTGAAAGTGAATCTTGAAGAATGTGAGGATGCGTTCAATGAAACAATTTTCGCAGAAGCACAGAAATCAGGTGTTTCAAGAGCAGACCTTACGGGAACGGCTATTGAGCAAATCTTATTGACTGCTACTGCTAGAGGTATCAGAGAAGATTTAGTAAAAATGGCATGGTTCGGTAATGCAGCTTCAGCTGATTCTTTCTATGGCAACTTTGACAGTTTCTTCGAAAAAATATTGAGTGGAACTTCAGGAACAACTAAACTTGATTTGAACAGTTCAGCAACGTATGAGGCAGGTGGTGCTTTAGCATCAGATGGCGCATTAGCAGCAATGAGGGCGATGTATTCTGGTCAAGGTAGTGCTATGAGAAGTATTGCAGCGACAGACAAGAAGTACTATGTTACTTCTACTGTTTATGATAATCTTCAGTCAACACTCGAAGCTACGGGTGCAGATTCAGGTCTTAACAGAATCCAAGATGGTGGAAGCCTTAAATTCAGAGGTTCTGAAGTCGTAGATATGAGCATATGGGATGCAGCTCTTGATGAGAGTGGAAACCCTAACTCAGGAGATATCGGAAACAATGCTATCGTGTATACTACACCTGACAACCTTATTATAGGAACAGATGTTACCGATCCAGCAAGTGAGTTGAAAGTTTGGTTTGACGAAAAAGACGAAAAGGTCTACATCAAATCTAAATTCAACTATGCGGTTCAGATCGTTCATGACGAATTGGTAAGTGTAGCTTATTAAGTAAATAAAGGGAGGGTTTCGGCTCTCCCTATTTTTAAATATTAAATTTTATAATAATGGCATTATCAGGAGGATTAACAGTAAGTTGCGCTGACAGTTCAAGACGTGGAGGGGTAAAGAAACTCTTTATTACAGACGTTACGAACGTCACTTCATTTACTGAGGGCGCAAGTCATAATTTTACCGATGTCGTGGTTGCATCAGGAACGTTTTATGCTTATGGATACGAAGATTTTTCGTTCAGTGTATCTAGCGAAGGATCAAAAGAGGCAGGGAGTTCAGTGATTAACAACTCTGTTGAATTTACTATCCCTAAAATGACAAAAGAAAAGGCTGCAAAACTACAAGAAGTTGTGAATTTGTGTAAAGCCGTTCTCGTTGTAGAAGACTACAATGATAAATTTTTCGTCATAGGATGGGATTTAATTTTAGAGGACAAAGCAGGGCTTCACATGACAGTCGATCAAGTTATTGGCGCAGGGCTTCAGGATTCGAATCATTACGTTGTTAAGGGCGTTGGCATTTCCGCTGAATTATTCCGTGAATATACGGGTGATACAACGGATGCAGGTGACTTTGAACAGTAGAATTAATTAGCTTAAAGTTGGTATCTTTGCCATCTTTAGGCTTTTTTTATATAGATCATGGCAACGAGAGGAAAAAAACGTATTAACGCAGTAGGTCTGGCAGTACAACAACCCAAGATACCCGTAGAAAGCGATAAGAGAAAAGACTTCAGAGGTGAGTGGGTACAGTTCTTTAAGGATGACAACAACACATTCCCTAATGACTGCGCTAAGAGGGCTAAGAGGTCAAGCACCCATAACGCCTTAATAGAGTCTAAGGTAGGTTATATAGCAGGCGAGGGCTTTACGGCAAGTAGAGGCTCTGAGATCATCGAATTAAGCAAAGAAAAGAACCTGTCTGACTATATAGATAGTGTTAACAACCACGAAGAAAGTCTTATCGATGTATACACCAAATGCGCCAGAGATCTGGTCACTACGGGAAACTTTGCCGTTGAGGTGGTAAGAAGTGGTGGTCAGCAGTTCATCTTCCATAAAGACATAACAACGGTGAGGCTTGGCAAAGCTGATGCCGATAACAGAATAAATAACGTATATATCTCTCCCGATTGGTCAGCGATAAAAAAGAACGCTAGGGCAGGCACAGAGGAGAAGATAACGGTAGTGCCATCATATAGGTACGGCACAAAAGAAGATAACAGTATCTATTATTGCAAGTCTTATACTCCTGAACACTTTTACTATGGCACGCCTGACTTTATAGGTGCGAATCTATGGATAGACATAGAATACAGAATACCTAAATACAATTTAGATAAATTCGACAACCACTTCGCAGTAGGTGCTATCGTTGACCTGTTCGGCACTGAGCCTCCTATGGGATATACGGCTCAAGAATATGTTGACGAAATCGTTAATAAATTTACGGGCGAGGGCAATAATAACAAAGTATTGTTTCAGATGTTGGATTCTCAAGAGCAGAAGTCAAGCGTTCAGATTCTTGACAACATCAGGGAGGGTGACTTCGAGAAATTGCATAACCTTGCTGTTCAGAACATCATTACGGCACATAGATTTACTCCTAGTCTTGCTGGGATAGCAACGGCAGGGAAGCTTGGCAGCACCCAACAAGTGCAAAGCGAGTTCGAGATAATCAACAACACCGTTATCCGACCTTATAAAGACAAATTACTGAGGGTATTCAATACTCTTATTAAAGAGGCAGGCTTTGACATTAAATTAGATGTTCATACCTCATCGCCTGTAAGTGTTACCTCAATGATACAACCATCGGAGGTGATGACAATAAATGAACAAAGACAACTTTTAGGTCTAGAACCTATTGAGGGAAAAGACGTATTACAAACTAAACAAACTCAACAATAATGGCTGAAGCAGGAAGATTAGGAAACGTAGCATATTTCGACCAAATAGGTACGAGTGCAAGCGCAGCAACAACGGCAACATTTGCTATAACTGATAACATCTCAACATTTACTCATGTAGCAGTACAGGTGGTATGGGCAGGATTAGATGCTACCGATGGCGTAATAAAAACACAATGGTCACTTGATGGCACGAATTGGGAAGACTCACAAAGTTATACTTTAGGAACGGCATCAGGAAGCGAGATACTAAGTGATGATGGCTTTACGGCACATATGTTCAGAGTATCTTATAATAAAGGAACGAATACGGCAGGAACATTAAACGTTTATGCTAACGCTAAAGACTAATGAGTGCAACGACTGAAATAATGACCAGCACAGAGGTTCTTGACAAGATTCCTAACAACGACTTCGACCCTGCCTTGATAGAGAAGTATATCATCAAAGCACAAAGAAAGTATATCAGGCCATTGCTGGGTGATGATTTCTATGATGAGATACTTACACAGACGGCAGCGACAAGCCTGACGAGTGATAATAGTGGCCTTGTCACTAACTACCTAAAACCCTGCCTTGCTTATTTCACTATCGCTGATGCCTTTCCACAGATAAAGAGCAACGTTACGAGTTCAGGGGTGATGACCTTAGATCATGAATTTGCCAACCCATCAAGCAGAGAAGATTATGCAGCACTACGAAGTCAGATGTATACCGATGCTGAAGATTGGAGGGCTGAAGTGATAAAATATATCAAAGATACTCAGGAAGATGATAGTAGCAAGTTTCCTCTTTATCAAAAAAAAGACAACTATCAAAACAGATATGGATTTATAACTTATTGAATTATGACATTGGAAGATATAACATATGGAACAGGCGTGGCTGGTGCGACAACGGTAGAGGTTTTGGAATATGTAGACATCTCAGTTTTGAATAGTTATATATATATGGCGGTATTGATAGTTACATTAATGATCGGTTTAAAGAAATTAATTAAAAAAGATAAAAAAGAATAGTTATGGCAATTACCATTAAAAATTTACATAAGGATTTACCCGAAGATCAGCTGCACGAAGCTAAGGGCTTCACAACGGCATCGAACAATTCTTATCTCAAGAAGAACAATGATGGCGAGAGTGAATGGTCACAGTCAATTCATTTATCAAAATCAGCTTTGTCAGCAGACCCGACCCCGTTGGAGATGTTAAGACTTGAAGTTACTGATGATGGTGTTGATATGGCAGCAGGTCATGGCCCTGCAATTACTTTTTATGTTGGCGAAACAGGAGGTAGTGATTGGGGTGGCACGATAGGGGTTGTTAGAGAAATTGAAAGTGATGCTGATTCTGCATCGGCTATGGTATTCCATACGGCCATTGATGATACCTACCCTGCGGAGAGAATGCGAATCGGTAGCACAGGCGATGTCACGATAACAGGAGGATTAACATTAGGAACAGATTTAAGTGTTGCCAATGGTGGCACGGGGGCAAGCACCTTTACTGATGGCGGTGTTTTACTTGGATCAGGAACGGGAGCAGTAACGGCTATGGCAGTACTTGCTGATGGTGAGATGATTGTCGGTGATGGAAGTACAGACCCCGTTGCTGAAAGTGGTTCAACACTAAGAACGAGTATTGGAGTAAGCAGGGCAGAGAGTTTCGTACTATCAGCATCTGATGAAACTACGGCCTTAACTACGGGAACGGCAAAGATGACTTTTAGAATGCCTTATGCTTTCACTATTACCGATGCTAGAGCAAGCGTAACGACTGCACCTGTAGGAAGTGTATTGACTGTCGATATCAACGATGGCGGCACAACAATCTTGAGTACTAAAATCACTATCGATGCAGGCGAGAAGACAAGCACTACGGCAGCAACGGCAAAAGTTATTAGTGATACGGCACTAGCCGATGATGCAGAGGTTACTGTTGACATTGATGCAGTTGGATCAGGAACGGCAGGGGCAGGGCTTAAAGTTACATTAATAGGATATCAAACAACACCAGCATAATGGGAATTATAATTAATCCTTATCAGGTACAGGCAGCAGTAAGTGCAGATTTTGATATTGACTTTTTAGTTGTTGCTGGTGGTGGTGCTGGTGGTAATGTTGGCGTAAGTACTTTTCCAGGTGGTGGTGGCGGTGCTGGTGGTCTTAGAACATCATATGGCTCAGATAGTGGTGGTGGCGGTAGTGCTGAAACTGCTATTTCGGCATCAACAGGGGAAGACTACACAGTTACAGTAGGAGGTGGTGGTGCTGCTTCTCCTGATTACGCATCAACAGGTGCTAGTGGTTCAAATTCTGTATTTTCAACTATAACCTCTATAGGAGGTGGTGGTGGTGGCGGTAATACTTCAGCTCAGTCTGCCACATCAGGCGGTGCAGGTGGTGGCGGTTGTGAAAGTAATTGTTCAGGCGCAGCAGGAACATCGAATCAAGGATATGCAGGAGGAGATGGTTCAGAATCACAAGACAGAGGCGGTGGCGGTGGCGGTGCTGATGCTGTTGGTGGAACTACCGATGGTGGCGTAGGTCTTTCAGTAAGCATTACAGGAAGCGCAGTATTCTATGGAGGTGGCGGTGCAAGTAGTGGAACAGGTGGTAATGGTGGCGGTGGTGCTTATCGTACTGATGGAACTGTAAATACAGGCGGTGGCGGTGGCGGTACTGATACATCTAGTGGTGGTGGTACTGGAGCAGGAGGCTCTGGTGTTGTCATTTTGAGATACCCAAGTACCAAAACTATAACAGTTGGAGGGGGTTTAACATCATCAACGGCTACAGATGGAAGTGATAAAGTTACAACATTTACCGCAGGCACAGATACGGTTTCATTCAGTTAAAAAAGGATTATGGCACATTACGCATTTTTAGAAAACGATATAGTAACTGAAGTAATAGCAGGGAAAGATGAAGATTCTACTAATTGGGAATCATACTATGAAAATATAAAAAATCAATCTTGTAAAAGAACATCATATAATACGAGAGGGGGGGTACATATAAAGGGAGGTACACCTTTTAGGAAGAATTATGCTGCGATAGGCTATACTTATGATGATGACAAAGATGCCTTTATACCTCCTCAACCTTATGATAGTTGGCTATTAAATGAAGATTCTTACACTTGGGAATCTCCTGTGGTCTATCCATTAGATGGGGAAGAATATATATGGGATGAAGTAAACAAAAAATGGATACCCTAATGGAAAAATATAATGTATCTGGAAAAACTCATAAAGAAACTTAAAGAAGCATCCTGCATGACTGCTAAAGACAAAAGGAACGTGGCTATAAACATCGCCATATGCGAGATGCAGATAAAGATAAGGGATGAAAGAGTTAAAAATTGATATTCAATACATCGCTACCTTTGGGGTGTTCGTCTGCACATTGGTAGGCTTCTATTACACTACAAGCTACAGACTTGATGAGTTAGAGAAAAAGGTGACAACGCTTGAATCCAATAGCGAAGCGGTAATAAGGCTTGAGGAACGACTAAAGAACGTACAACAAAAGACCGATGAGATATATAGGCATATTATTTCTTCTGATTAGTTGTGGCAGCCATCAAGCTGATGAGCCTGTTGTTGAAAAAGATACTGTCATTATTCATGACTATTTGAGGGGTAGTGATACTTTAATTATTGATACTTCAAAGAAATGCCAAAAACAGATTATTCATGAGCAGATGGAAAGGATGTCAAAGCTTAATCGAAAACTTGAAAGGATCAAAAAAAGACTTGAGAGAACCAAACGTAATAGCAGCTATTAGAAAGAAAGGTTATGATGTCTTTGAGGGTGATGATAAACCCTTTAATCTTAACATCGTAGCGGTTAGGAGCAATGACCCAAAGGTCAACGTCTTTAATGATCATATGTTCTTATGCTGGAAATATCGGGGGCAATGGAATGACTTTAATTTTCCTATCACTTGTGATAGCGGTCTTTATTGGTTAAATAATCCTATGTCTAAATTAGGTACTGCCATCGTTAAGGAGGGTCAGTATAAAGGATTATGGAAGACAGGGCTTCACAGGGGTAAATACTTTGCCCTAGTACAGAAGAATCCTGTTACTGTTATAAGAGATTACAACAAAGATGATGTCTTAGACTATGAATCAGGGGTTGAGGAATCTGGAACGTTCGGCATAAATCACCATCGGGGGAATGCCTCAAAAGAAAGTTTTAAGGTGGGCAAGTGGTCAGCAGGCTGCCTTGTCAATCCTCACCCTAGAATCTTTGAGATAGAGATGGAGATATTCAGGGAAGCAGCAAAGATATGGGGTGACTCATTTACATTAACACTAATAAAAGAAAGTGACTTATGAAAAAGAAGATATTAAAGAAAGCCTTATTAATAGGTAAATCGGTAATTTTTGGCGTAGCCGATAATGTGCCTGTTCTTAATTCAATAAAGGCTAATATAGAATCAGAAGCAAATGGCAAAGGGAATATAGATTGGCTGAGAATGATGACTGCAGTAGCAACGCTTGGCCTTATCGCAGCTTTCCTAATGGGTAAGATAACAATGGATGAAGTGGAGCAACTTCTCGACCTTATCTAAACTCTTTTGGCTGATAGTGGCGATATGGGTGCTGATGGTATGCCTCAAGGTTTTGATATAAGCAGGCAGAGTTTAAATGTCATAAATGTTGAAATGGATTACAAGAAGAATTGGGAACAATTGTTTTTCTTATGTTCTGATGTTCATTTCGATAATCCTGATTGCGATAGAAAGCTATTCAAGAAACATTTAGACAAAGCGGTACAGGAGGGAGCTGGCATACTTATTAATGGCGATTTCTTCTGTTTGATGGAGGGAAGAAGTGATCCCCGTAGTGCTAAGAAGATACGTAAAGAACATCTAGGTGCTAATTGGTTAGACAATATCATAGAAGATGCTGCTGACTTCCTTGCTCCCTATGCTGCTAACCTCATTATGATAGGGGTAGGCAATCATGAGAGTGCTATCCTGAAGCGGTCAGAAACAAACGTCATTGAAAGGCTTTGCGCCTTACTTAAATATAAGACAGGCCAGCCCGTTTATAATGGTCAGTATTCAGGTTTTATTAGGTTCATGTTCAAGTTTAAAACTGTAGGGGGATTCTATGGTGGGCGTATGAGTAAGATACTGCACTATCATCATGGCTGGGGTGGTAGCAGTAATATGACTAAGGGCGTTAATAAACACGTTCAGAGGTTAAGCTTCGTTCCTGATGCTGACTTTCATTGGATGGGGCATACTCATCAGGAATATGTTATCAACCACCAGAGGTTGAGGCTTACCCAAAAAGGCAAGATTTATCAGGATGAATGTTTGATAATAAACACGAGCACTTACAAAGACGAATTTAAGGGTGGAGCAATGGGCTGGGCAAATGAAAAGGGAATTTCACCCAAAAGAAAGGGTGGATTATTCTTGAGATTTTACTATGATCAGACTGATAAGACTGACCGCAAGCCAATAAAGGCAGAGGTGTTCAGGGCAAAATAAAATTAACTTTTCTTAATATTTATCAAATAATACAAAAAAAAGAGCAATTATCTTTGTTCTTATAACACATTGATTTATAAGGAGTTGTGCTAATTATACAAAATTAGTTTAAATTTAATTACCTAATTACTTTTTATTATGGTTAATTATTATTAACTTTATAACATGACAAACAAACAAAACATAGAAATCATGGAAGAACTTAAAAAGACGATAGCATTAAAAAATATCAATAAAAATACCGTTTGGATAGAAACAAAAATAGAGGGAGATAAAAGAGGTTGGTTAGAAACCAAACGTAATTCCTTTACAGGTAAAAGAAAAATTCTTGGTTTATTAGGAGAAGTTATATCTATGAAAAGATATTGGGGTAATTGTGGTAAATGTGAAATACGAATAGCCGATCCAAAATTAGTTTCTGCAAGGGTTTTACTTTGGAATAGAGAAACAAAAGAAAACGAATACTATAAAATATTATTTTAATTTTAATAAAATTTAGAAATCATGGAAAATACAAACAAAAATATTATAACAGAATTGAGCAAAGAAGCAATAAAAACTTATATGCAACAAACTATAAGTCAAATAGAAGTCTATAATGATTTAGCTTATTTATATCATAAACGGGTTTTTGATTGCGAGAGAGAGTCTAAAGAATATATAAGTTATTGTGAATTATGGAACACTTATAAAAGCATAGCATTAGCTTTGGCTGAATCTTTTAATAAGATAGAGAGGGAACTGCTAAAACGAGATTGTGATAATGAAACAAAAATTTCTATATATGGTTATACTACATTAGGAAGTAGTATTCAAGCTATAAGATGGAATGAGGTATTAGAATCAAGAAAATCAATAACAATCAAAAACTAGAATTATGATATTAGTAGAGAACCATATCATTTATCAGTTTGAAGATGCTTTAAGCCTTTATGAAATAACTGTTTTAAAAATTGAGGAGGGTGACTTCTGGAGTAAAGTATTTGTCAGCGAACAAGACGAAGATCAGGCAATAAGATTATTAAACAACTTAAACTAAACAACATGGAATTTTTTATTACTTACGGATTATTCGGGATCATATTTATGAGTGCTTTATTCCTTACTCATGGGGTTCTGAAATACCTAGACAAAAAAGGAATTATCGATATTGAAAAAATCATTAAAGAAATTGAAGATGAAGACTAAAAACCTAATGATCAACTACGCCAACCAAATGAGGGCGGTGCTGCTTACTAAGTGCCATGAGTATGAAGATGAATGGCTGATAGGTTGGTATGCCAACAGGCAGGAACTTCCAGAGTACCAGAACCTGTTTATCGTTGATGAATTTGATGAGGACGAAAGGGGGTGGAGATACTCAATAAGTAAAGAAAAGAATAATTTATATTGATTATTGTTTGTTAATTTAATTTAACTTTTATATATTTGTATTATACGATAACTAAAAAAGACTATTATGAAATCAACACAACAAATAAAAAAGCTTTTAAAAAGATTAGAGGAATTAAAAGAGGATTTTGACTTAGAGTTAGAATCTATGATTGAAGATAGAAATTTAATGTTTGAAAATAGAAGCGAAAAATGGCAGGGAAGCGAGAAAGCCGAAGAATTTGAGGACTTAACTTGCGAATTGGATGATTTCAAATTTGAATTGGATGAACTATTTTCTGAAACACAAACCCACATTGATGGTCTTAAAGATTTAGGACAATAAAACATATAGAACAAATTTAATTTATATTATTATTTAACTAAAAAAGACTATTATGAAAAAGCCAAATAAAAAATTAATCATACCTACATTTTATATTGAGCCAAGTGATGAGCCGAATTTCAAATGGCAATTAGTTTGTAAGGAAACGGGTTATTGTATTCATGCTAATACCAAAAGACAATTAAATGCCATGAAAAAAAGTGGCAATTGGGAATGGACGATGGATTCAGAGGCTTGGAGTTATGATCCTGAAAAGGATTTATGTTGGGAGGATTTTGATTTATCAATATTTCCTGACTAAATAATTTTTATTAACTTTGTTAAATATTTTTAAACTAAATAATACTATTATGAAAAACACAGAGAGATTAAAAGAGCTGGCAGCAAGTTATGAACTGACAGGAGAAGACTTCTTTAAGCACCCGACATTCGGGTTTGTGATCATCACAAGAACAGGTATCGAAAAGATTGCTGGCGTTGATAGAATAGAGATAAGATATGAAGTTGTAAAATGTGACCTTGACTTCGTTGTTATTAAAGCAATAGCATCAAAAGACAAAAGGATGGGCGATAAAAAAATAACCCAGATTGAAAGTTATGGCGAGGCCAACAGTAAAAACTGCAAGACCTCATATTTTGTGGCGATGGCAGAGAAGAGGGCGAAAGCCAGAGCCGTTCTGATGCTATCAGAATTTTATCGATTAGGCGTTTATAGTGAAGATGAAAGTGATGATTTTAAAAGACCTTTAAAAGCGAATAGCCATGCAGTCAGAAGTTAAGGAGTTTAAACTGCCCACAGAGTTGAGGCAGATAACAATGGATGCCAGACTAAGACAAGAGATCATAGTGGCGATAGCTACATTTAAAAATGATGTTTTAAACGGTAAGGGCGTTTGTAACAATATAACAGATACTATTATTGATCTTATTAAATACTACGAAGATGCGAAATATACGAATATCACAATCTCTGATTAAAGAGGTACAGAAAGAGGGCTGCGAGTTAGCAGTCAAGAAAATGCTTGAGGGCGAAAGGTCAGAGCCTACAGAGGCGATGCTTTCAGGTCTATACTTTGAGCATTATTTGATAGGCAGTACAAGGGGTGGCGAAGTTCCTGAGTTCAAAGCTTTAAAGAGTGGCAATAAGCCAAAGGCAGAACTTGATCTTATAGACCTTATTGACAAGTCTAAAGATTTACTAACGGCTAACGATATCATTATCGATGAGGTACAACCTGAGTACATACACAAAGATATTGTTGCCCATCTTGATGCAGTTGGTTCGGTAAGGGGTGAGAAATGCCTTATAGATATAAAATGGACAGGCACAAGGGAAGACGATAAGTGGAATGGCTGGGGTGATCCTTTAATGAAAGAGGAAGCGCATATACAGGCCAATCATTATACATGGACTTATATGATGGCAACGGGGAAGCACTTACCTTTTTACTTTATTGTCTTTGGGAAGTCTGGCTGGTGTAAGCTGATACGTTTTAATTGCGGTGAGAGTGCATTACAGAGGCATGAGGGCATTATAAATGAAACAAGGGATAAGGTCAACCAAATGATAAAAGATAAGTTTAAATACGAGGCTCATTTGGGCTTATGTTCCAAGTGCTGGTTTAAAGATACCTGTAAGAGTTTCAGCAATCATTTACAAATCGATAAAATAGAACTGTTATGAATAAGGAACAAGAATTAAAAATAAGGGATATTTTAAGGGAGGGATTAAAAAATAGCACTATCGTTGACAATAAACGTGGTTCTTTATCTAAAACCAAAATACGTCAAGAATATACTAATATTATCTGCAATATATGTGACCAAATAGTAGATGTTTTTGTTGATGCTGAGATTGACAACGATTATAAACAAAGTAAAAGAGATTGATATGGATAAGATAACAGAACGTTTATTAAAAGAGTCTGAAGAACTCAAAAAAATAACACATGAGCAATATTTAGAAGCCATAAAAATTAAAAAAGATTATGAAAATCAAGAAAGAGAAATTCAGGCATTATGGTTTCCAATTCGTTTATTAAAACAAGGGGATTTCGTTATATATATCGGAAATGGCAGACAAAGCACAAGCAAACATTTAACAGTCGGCAAAAAATATAGATTAACTTGTAGCCCATACCGAAAAAATATAGCTATTATCAATGATATAAATAAGAGAATGGTAACGAAAACAAATAGGTTTTTAACAATAAATGAATATCATGAAAAAGAAGACTAACATACACCAGATTTATGAGATGTGCCAAGAGGTAGCACAAAGAGAAGATACAACAAAGGAACAGTTGTTTAATGGCGTTCAGGCCATTTATGTTGAATCGTGCAACATACTAGGCAAAACACCGATGACCTCACGCCAATGGGAAAGAAAGGTAAAGAGATTTAAAGACAAGGGCTTACCAGCTTACAAATCAGATATCGATGATATGTATGCCATCACTACGGCAGTAAGCACCTTTGATGATAGCAGTAATGATGATGTGCTAAACGGCATTAAAAGGATGTATGAACTTACAATGAGTAAACTGTGATTAATAAATTAGATAAAAAACAATGTAAAATAATGCTTTGCAAATTTGCTAATATATCTCATATATTTAAAAAGTTCCATTATAAAAGTGATAATATGGGTGGGGGAATTAGTGTTTGTTTTGCAATGTTTATAAATTATAAATTAGTTGGTGGGAGTGTTTTGGGTAAACCAAGACACGAAAAGAAATACAAAAATTGTATTGATATACGTAGAATGGCGTGTTTAGACAATGCGCCTTGTAATAGTGAAAGTTATTTTTTAGGACAAATAATAAAATGGATAACTTGCAATACAAAATATGATAATGTTTTGTCTTATAGTGATTTGACAGTTGGACACGTTGGAACTATTTATAAAGCAAGTAATTTTAAAAAAGTAGGTGTAACAACACCGACAAAATATATAGAATGGAATGGTAAAACTTATCATCCCCGAAGTTTAACGATTGACAGAGATTATTCTTATAAAATGAGAGAGGCGATAAAAATAGGAAAAGCAGTAATTAAAACAGGTTTTCCTAAAATTATATGGATGTATGAGATTAATTACAAGAATAGAAAGAAACAAATGATATTAGAAGATTTTAATATAACATCACCAAATCAAATTAAATTATTTTAATACGTAGAATAAAACTGTGAAGAAACATATTATAATAACCCTTGAAATCATCTACCTTATGTTTGCATTGGCACTCATAATGATGATAGCAGGGGTGATAACGTTAATTAAAACAATGAAAAGATGGAAACAAAAATTGAAGTTATAAAAGAGAGAATCGAATATAAGGGATTCAAGAAAAAGTATTTAGCTGAAAAGATGGGTATCAGCAACGTTACCTTATCATATTACCTGAATAAAAAAAGAAAGATGCCGATGATTATCAAGGCTAAATTGATAGGATTGCTGGGCTTATGATAGTTGGATGGTGGTCAGGTGGTGTAACTTCGGCAGTTACTTGTTATCTATGCATAAAATTGTATGGCAGAGAAAATTGTAGGTTTATCTTTATTGATACTAAAAATGAGGATAGAGATACGTATAGATTTAAAACCGACTGTGAGAAATGGTGGGGGGGGGTAATAGAAACCATTACAGGATTAGGTAAGGGTGAATATGCATCTGGCAAATATGAATCTATTGAAGATGTTTGGATAAAGCATAAATCTTTGAATGTTGCTCATGGTGCTATTTGTTCAAGTGAATTGAAAAAGGTTGTTAGAGAAAAATGGCAAAAAGATAATGATTATACTTATCAGGCTTTCGGTTTTGATATTGATGAAGTTAAAAGAGCTAAAAGCATAAAGATGAACCATCCAAAGACAAAGCCTATATTTCCCTTGTTAATGTTTGGACTACAGAAAAAGGACTGTTTAGATATCTTGGCAGAGCATAACATTGAAGCACCCAGAATGTATAAGCTAGGCTTTCACAATAATAATTGTTTTGGGAAGTCGGATACTTCTATTGGTGGATGTGTGCAGGGCGGAATTGGATATTGGCAAAAATTAAAGAGGGAATATAGGGAAAAGTGGGAAAAAATGGCAGACATGGAGCATAAGCTAACAGATATGAGGGGAGAGCCTGTCACTATGCTTAAAGACCAGAGTGCTGAAGCCTCAAGTTCAGGCAATAAGCTTGTATTCTTAAAGCCTCATCCTAAATATCCTCATATAAAAGATTTGAGTATGATGGAGGGCAGAGAGCCAAAACCTTTAATGGAGTGTAATGGATTTTGTACTACCAATGATCTTGAAGAAAGAAATCCTACTGAAGATGAAATTAATTACAATCAATTATCAATGTTTTAAAATAAATTGTTAAATTTGACATATGCAAAATACAATTAAGATAGATAAGCTGGTGAGTGTAATGGCTTTTGCAAAGATGAAAGCGGTAAGCAGGCAGACAGTATATAATTGGATAAAGGCTAAACAAATTATGTCTGTAATGATAGGGGGCAAAACCTTTGTGATGCCATAAATTTTTTTATTATAAATTTGACATTTGACAAACTGTAAAATATGAAATCATTATACTTTCCACATGACAGTAATGCTCATGAAGATATGAGGGTTATAGAATTAAGAATGGACTATGGATGGGAGGCTTACGGACTGTTCTGGGCATTGCTTGAGGTGATGCGTATTGCAGACGATTATAGTATCTCTGACAACATAAAACCATTGGCTTATAAGTTCCAAATAAAGCCTGACAAGTTGCAGGCAATCATTGACAGATGCCTTGAATTAAAGCTTTTAAGCAAAGAGGATAATATGTTGTATTGTAATGAGTTGAATGATAGGATGATAGCAGTTGAAAGTAAGAGTGCAAATGCAAGAAAAGCAGCTATGCAAAGGTGGGGCAATGCTGATGCAATGCAAACGCATAGCGAACGCAATGCAATTAAAGTAAATAAAAGTAAAGTAAATAAAACTAAAATAAATAAAAGTATTAGTAAAGATACTAATACAGGCTCACGCCTTTTCAAAAATGATGAACTTTATGATTTTAAAAAGTTTCAAGAAAAATTTATAAATTCAAAATATGAAAATGCCGACCTTGAATATTATTATGAGGCCGTTAAAAATTGGGCTGACAGTAATGGCTCAAAAAAGAAAGATTGGGGTGCTACGGCCAGAGGGTTCATGCTCAGAGATTTAAAAGACAAAAAATTAAAACTAAAAGATGGAATCAAAGAAATTACAGACGAAGATAGAGAGTTCAACAGATGGGTGGAGGATCACCTCAACAATTAAGTATATTGCCAAATTGAATGGCATTAAAGACTTAAAAACCGAAGACCTCAAATTTAGCGCACAATGGCTTAAAAATAATATGTGGGGTATAACCCTTGATGAAGTGCTTAAAGCTTCAGAGATGGCTTTAAAAGGGCATATAACGTTAAAGAATGAACTGTTTGGAACTGTATCGCCAAAGTATTTAGCTGAATTGATACAAAAATACAAGTTTTATAAGTCAGAAAAAGAAAAATTCATTACACCAGCTTTACCTGAAAAGACAATAACGGAAACAGAGAAGAGATCAATTATAAGAAACAACTTAATAACAACATTTGAAAAATATAAAGATAGTGGGGTGATGCCATTGGCAGCTTATGATGTGCTTTTTGGCTTTTGCTGGCACAAAGTTACTAAATATCCTGAAGAAATAGTGAACAAAATAAAATCTGAGGCTGAAGATTATTACAAACAGGACTATGAACTAGAGAAAACAAAAGTTATCAACGTATTAGAATTGAGGTTGCTTATCGAAAAGTTTAAAGATATCAACACAAAGCACGTTTTCAAATCAAAGTGTAAAGAATTATATTTGAAAAGATATTTTGATGACCTGATAGATATGAATGAACACATAAAAGATTATATATGAAAACACAAGATCAAGTATTTAAGGTGCTGATGAAAAGAGCAGAGGCACGGGATAATGACAACTATCTAATATGGTTAGTATGGCAGAACTTTTATAAGGTATCAATGGCTGATATGATGACGTTCAGAGAGGACTTCTTACAACAAAGATTACCAAGCGCAGATTCAATAACGAGATACAGGAGAAAGATTCAGGAAGAACATATTGAATTGAGGGGTAAGAAATATGATGAAAGGCAGAACAAGACAAAGAAAGTTAAAACAGAATTAGGATATTAAAATGAAAAGGATAGAGGACTATCTAAAATATGATGAAACTTCTAAAACTTATTTGAGGTGGATAACGAGGTATGGCAATGAAGCATTTACAAGTATCACTAAAGGAGGATATTATATAGGGGGGTTTAATAATAAAATAATTTATGCACACCGTGTTATCATGTATTTATTTTATGGTAAATGGAGTAGTAGAAAATTACAAATAGACCATATAGATGGCAATAAACTTAATAATAATATTAATAATTTAAAATTTGTTACACATTCAGAAAATCAAAAAAATTTAAATAATAAATTGCAAAAAAATAATTCAACAGGAATAAGGGGTTTATGTCAAATAAAATATAAAGGCAAATTATTATGGATGGCAAAGTTGTTTAATAAAAAATTGTATCAAGGTTGTAGTAAAGAGATAGCAATTAAAAGACTAGAAAAAGCAAAACGAGATTATTTATATAGCAAACAGGAAAATCAATTAAAATTACAACTATGAAAGAAGTAAAATTAAGGCATCCAAGAAGATACATCTTACACAATGGGAAAGCAGAGTTTGTAGAAACGTGCCAGATAACAAATAAGGAATATAAGGTGGTAGTTCCTTTTGAGGATTTCAGGCGATGGAAAGAAAATAAAGAGCTGGCACATAAAGTATTTGATTACCTTGATGCCGACCAAAGAGAATTTATTATTAGTGGCTTTACGCCTGAAGAATTTAAACATATAACATCATGAAAGAATTAAAAGAGTGGTACAAAAAAGTAGATGCAATGTATATCAATAAACCCCTGAACCCTGATGAGTTCGAGTTATTTATGGGGCTTTTATGTGGTGGCGTTGATGAAGACAAAGCACAAAACATCCCTATGGTATATCTGCTAAACAAAAGAGCAAAGGCCATAGATTTAAATATTGATATGAAGACGCAGATAATGGTATCATCATTGTGCCGTACGCCAGCCCATGCCGTAATATATGTCAGTTACTTGAAATGTAAAGCTGATGAAAAGAATTTGAAAGAGATAACCTTTAACAAATTTGTTGATATCTTCCCAAATGGTTATTTCAATAAAAAGCAACTTAATGAGGCATGGGAGCTTCAGAAGATCGGAGGAGAGAATTTATTAGATCACATAAAAGTAATGACATGAATGAAGATTTAGAAAAAAGAATTTTGCAAAACAAATTAAAAATTATGGAAATTGAACAACTGAAAATAGATGAAGTTATTGAGCAATATAAAAACATTTATGACAAGTTAAATAAAGAATTTTCAGGTGATTTGGATTCTATTTCTAAAATAGCTGCTATGATTCAACAAAACCATATTTTAAAAACACAATTAGAATATTTGGATGATGATATGATTGGAGTAAATTGCAATTTAGAAGATATAAAAAAAAATATGTAAACAATGCTAAAATAAAAAACCATGAAAGAAAGAGAACTATTTGCAGCACTAGCCATGCAAGAACTACTGAGATGGGAACTTGCAGACAATAAAGAAAACAAAATAAATATCGTAGCTTTGTCGAAGAACGCCTACCTCATGGCTGATGAGATGATAAAGGTGGGTGATAGAATTAATGCATTACCTGAAGACATTGAAA
>VTLG01007727.1_pt1 | contig 31710 bp, 24 predicted proteins | sample 4694571 | NCBI WGS metagenome assembly VTLG01 (sample SAMN12604809, study PRJNA352737) | marine metagenome | biome: ENVO:00000447; feature: ENVO:00000209|ENVO:00000569|ENVO:01000036; material: ENVO:00002151; isolation source: viral sequences binned using virsorter ...
TATATGTCTAATCGGATTGAAAGTCAATGTTCCATGTTTATATAATGAAACATATTATGTGTTTATATTGAGTTTATTCATCGGGGGTGTATGTTTAAAGACCACGACCAAGGTATTAATTATGAGTAGGAAGCCAACGTATCAAATGAAATGGATGAAGGAAGGGATGTCTAAGGATAGAGATCCGTTGGGTGGGGAAGTGACTAGAGATTTTACGAGTAGTGAGAGAAAGATATATGGAGATTGCATGAGGGAATATCGAGCAAAGTTTGGGTTGGTTGATGGGTTAAGGACAGATAGGGAAGGGTTTAGAGAATATTTGAGGAAGAGGAGAGAAGAAGATGAGAAAGCGAGAGGATATAGGTAAGATGAGAGGAGCCCTGAAGCTTGCTGCTTGGTCGTGGTCAGCGTGGGTTAGATGAGGCCCTCTTAATTGAGGGTTTTGTCGCTAATTTAAAATAGTTTTATGGGGAAACTATGCCTTATCTCACGAATAACCAAAGACTTGAATTAGGTCTTGTTGGATCATGTGTCGTTAAAGACGAGACATTAAAAGCAGTTAAGCCTGCTGATTATTATGTTCAGGATGCTCCTGTTGTAGAAGAGGAGAAAGAAGAAGAAGAATGAAGGAACTTTGGGAACCATTACCTCCACAATTAAGAGATAGTTTTCCAAATTTCACTTGTTATCTGTTGCGAGAGTTGGGGTTAGCAGATGCTCCAACGAAGCAGCAGATTTCTGTATGTAAATGGATGCAGGAAGGACCTGATAAAAGTCTGACTGTTGCATTTAGGGGATTAGGGAAAAGTATTCTTGCGTCTTTTTATGCGTTGTGGAGGTTGAGAGTAGACCCGAATGAAAAGATTTTGATTGTGTCTGCAACTGCAGTGAAGTCAACTGACTTCTCGTCTTTCATGCTGCGTTGTATTGGTGAAATAGATATTCTCCAGTGTCTTATGCCTGGGACGGAAAATAGATTTTCAAATGTAGCTTTTGATGTGGGCCCCGCCCAGGTGGAACAGTCTCCGTCTGTTCGTTCGATGGGAATTATGGGTCAGACAACAGGACAAAGATGTACTTGTGCAATTCTTGATGACGTAGAAACACTTGCTAATGTAATTACACAGTTAAAACAAGACAGGGTTGCACACGCTGTTGAAGAAATACAAAGTATCATAAAGCCAGAGGAGGGGCAGGTTTTACCCCGTAAAATATTATATTTAGGAACGCCACATACGGAGACAAGTATATATTTAAGGCTTGTGAGAGAAAGGAACTATGCGGCTAGATATTGGCCTGCGTTGTATCCCGACGAGCTTGATTGCTACGAGGGCAACCTCGATCCGACGATCGAAGAGGAGGTCATCGCGAACAGCAGCCTCGTTAAACAACCGACGGACCCAGAAAGATTTGGTCATGAAGATATTCTCCAGAGACAAGCATCAATGACCAAGGCCAGCTTTGAACTTCAGTTCATGCTGAATACGAGATTGGCAACCTTAGATAAGTTTCCAATTCGTCTTGGTGATTTGATGGTTGTTGATTTAGATGGAACAGCCCTACCTGAAACATGTGTTTGGTCTAATCAGCCTGATGTCAGATTGCAAGAATTAGTTTGTGTCGGACTTGGTGCAGATCGTTATTACCACCGTCCTATTTTTCAAAATGGTTGGATTCCGAAAACTGATACTTGGCGGTGTGTCTTAGCTATTGACCCTGCTGGTCGTGGTGCTGATGAATTGGCTTGGGCTGTTGTAGCTGAGTTGAACGGAAATATGTTTTTACTGGAATCAGGTGGTTCAACTCTTGGTTATGCAGATGAAGTTCTGCAGTATTTAGCTAAGACAGCAAAGAAATGGGAAGTGAATTATGTAGTCGCTGAAAGTAATATGGGTGACGGAATGTTTACTGCTTTATTGAAGCCCCATTTGCTTCGCGAGTATCCCGTCACTATTGAAGAAGTTAGACATAATATTCGAAAAGAGCAACGGTTATGTGACACGCTCGGCCCATTAATTCAGCAGCATCGTCTTATTGTTAATAGTCGCGTTATTAAACAAGATTATCGATTAACGGATGAAGATCCTGAACATGGATATGCTCGGTCTTTATTTTTCCAGGCTTCAAGGTTGACAGCAGAAAGAGGTTGCTTATCTCACGACGATAGATTGGATGCTTTGGCTATTGCTTGTGGTTTCTTTGTCGAATCTGCAGCGCAAGACCAGGAGAAAGCTAAGAAATCTCGTGCTGATCAATTATTTGAAGATGAATTAGAAGCCTGGATGGATGAAACAGTTGGCTCTATTGATTCAATTGCTATGGGTTGGGGTGGTCGTAAATCTAGAGGGAAGGTTCATGGCGGGGTGCAGAGGCTCCAGGTGGGCGTTTCAAAGGAATAACTTTTTCATCCATACTTGAAAAGTCTAATTTCTTAGCAAGTTTTCCAAGCGAACTGCTACTTGTAGCAACAGCAGTTACATTGTTTTGTTTTAACAATGTCATTGCTTCTTGTCTTGCTTTGCGATCACCATTTCGTAAGTCATCTAATACTTGTTCGATGACTTCTTCGTGCATTTCTGCAAGTTTTGAATTTAAATCACTCATTTACGGGGACGTTGAATAATACTATTAGTATGGGCTATAAGACATAATATCGGTAGGCTATAAATGTCTACAGCCTTGGAGAGTGGTTTATTTTCCTTCTATTGACGAACGACTCGTGATTGCACTCGCGGAACAATTTCCTGATCAATGTCCTGATTTAGGTCAGTCGGGAGATGAAGTTTGGTTTAAAGCTGGTCAGGCTTCTGTCGTTCGTTGGCTTCGCAGCAAATACGAAGAACAACAAGATGATGCTTTGTCTATGGAGGTGATCTGATGTGTTTTGGTGGAGGTGGTAGTGCGGCAACAATTACGAAGCCTGACTACAACGCCTATGACAAGCAATTCCAATTGCAAAAAGACGCAATTGAAAGGTCAATGGAAGGTAATACTCGTCTTGTCCAGCAACAATTAGATACTGCACTTAAGAAGAAACAGTCCACGTTAGATCAATTGACGAATACCCAACGTCAATTAGCTGAAAATACAAATGCTCAGGCAATGCGTCTAGCACAAGTCATTGGGCCACCTCCTCCAGAAAAACATGCTCAAGCCCCTGTTATTGGTGCAAAAGCCAGGGGATTAAGAGGAAAAGGAAAAGGTGGATTACGAATTGGCAGGGCAACTGCCACAAAAGGCGGCAAAGGCTCTGGGACTCAACTAACCCTTAGCAAAACAACTTAGGAGGTTTAATCATGTGCTTCGGTGGTGGCGTTAAAACGCCAAACATTATTTATCAAGGGCCTAGCGATGATGACATCGCAAAAAATCAGTCTGCATTAGATGAGTATGAAGCTCGTATTACTCAGCAACAATCTGATTTCGATACTCAACTTCAAGCTCAGATTGATGCTGCAAATACTGAAACTGCAGCTTTACAAGACAGGCTTGAGAAGGAATCACTTGCAGCTCAAGCTGCCATCGCTGCACAACAAACTGGTGCTTATGCAGCTTCTGCTCAGATGAGTGAAGGAACCCCTGAAGGAGCCCAAACAACTGCAGCAGTGACTAAGAAGAAGAAACCGAAGTCCAACCTGAAAATTAATAGGGCTGGTCTTGTTGCTTCTGCAGGTGCTGGTACTAACTACGGAGTTTAATTATGTGTCCTAAAACCGTTTCTAAAGCTGTTAGGTGGGTTGGTAAAAAAGTCAAGAACACTGTGAAAGATGCTTCTGGTATTACTGCAGCAGAGGAGAAAGCAAAAAAAGAATATAAGAGAAAACAAGCTGAAGCTGATCGAATAGCGAAAGAAAAGCAAGCTGAATTAAATCGTCTTGCGAGACAACGAGAGGCAACAGTTGCACAACAACAAGCCACATTAAAAGCACAGGAATTAAGACTTGTTGAGCAACGTGACGCTCAAGGAAATTTAGTTGCTGGTTTACAGGAAGACCAAGCAACAAGGATTAGCGAGGCTCGTGCTCGTGGTAATGCAGTCACTAATTCTTTAAGGATATTGGCTCAAAAATCTAGTAAAGCCCCAACTGCTCAGACATCTCAAAAGAAAGGCAGAACACCTAGACCACGCAGCACCACTGCTGGTTTGCGCTTAGGTGGAGGCCGATCAGGGTCTGGTTCTGGAACCAATTACTCGGTGTAAATTATGCCAACTGCTGAACAACGCTATAGAGCCGGAGAGAGTGATAGAAATTATCACCTTGAAAGAGCCAGGACATCAGCTCGTCTAACAATTCCGTACATTGTTCCTGCGAGTAATGATCCTGGAGCGAATAATAAAGATACTTATCCAGTTCCTTGGAATGGAATCGGGGCTCGCGGTTGTCTCAACTTGGCGAGCAGAATGCTTCTTGCATTGCTGCCCCCAACTCAGCAGTTCTTCAGGTTCTCGCTAGATGATGCAGAGTTAGTTAAGCAGGGTGTGCCTCCAGAGGAGAAGGCACAATTTGAGGAGGCGTTAAGCAAGATTGAGCGATTGGTTCTTCGAGAGATTGAAGCAAGTAATGATCGCGTGGTTTTCCATGAGGCGTTATTACATTTGGTTATTGCTGGTAATGCTCTTTTATATGTTTCTCCTGAAGGATTAAGAGTTTTTCATCTCAATCGTTATGTGATGTTTAGAGATTCAATGGGTAATCCATTGGAATGTATTACATGTGAAGAGCTTCCTTATTACTCATTGCCTGAAAAGGTTTTAGCAATGTTGCAGGAAGAGGAAGAAACTGAGTTAAAGGGAATACTTGATCCTTATGAAGGAACTTTGGATCGGAAGGAAGAAGAGAAGACTTGTAAGTTATATACCTATATCCAATGGAAAGGTGATCAAGTTACTTGGCATCAAGAAGTAAAAGGCAAAATTATTCCTGGAACTGAAGGTAGAGCACCGAAAGATGTTAGTCCTTGGTTGCCATTGAGGATGACCCATGTGGCAGGACAACCTTACGGGGTTGGATATGTGGAATCTGCTGCTATTGCTGACCTTCAGACAGTTGAAGCGTTATGTCAGGCAATCGCGGAGGGCGCACTTGCCTCTTCGAAAGTGTTGTTTTTAGTCAAGCCGTCAGGGGTTACGAAGGCTAATGATCTCGCAAAAGCACCCAATGGAGCATTTGTTACAGGAGATCCGAATGATGTTCTGGCATTACAAGTTCAGAAGAGCCAGGATTTATCCGTGGCGATGCAAGGAAAACAACAGATAGAAGCTAGGCTGTCACAGGCTTTTATGCTCGCAGATCAACGTGACGCAGAAAGAGTTACCGCCGAAGAAGTTCGGTTACAGGCACTGCAGGTTGAAAACTCTTTAGGCAGTATTTATTCAATCCTTACGACTGAATTTCAAGTTCCTTATGTCGCTAGGAAACTGGATATTCTTCAACGAGAAGGGAAGGTTCCAAAGCTTCCAAAGGAATTAGTAAAAGTTGTAATGACAGTGGGTCTTGCAGCCGTTGGTCGTGGTAACGACTTAGAACAGCTAGTGCGGTTTACTACGACCCTGGGGCAAACAATTGGCCCAGAAGGATTGGCTACTTACTTGAAGCCATCTGAATTGATCACCCGTCTCGCTTACTCAATGGGTATCGACACACTTGGGTTGGTCAAGACAGAACAAGAGCTGCAAGCAGAACAGCAAGCAGCTCAAGAAGCACAACAGGCAGCACAGGAACAGGCGCAGCAAGAAGCCTTGTTGCGTTCCAAAATGGCTGACCCACAAAACCTAGCTAATGCAGCTCAAACAACCCAAGAGATGCAAATGGCTGAAGAACAACCTACCGAACAGTAACGATGACCACGACCCCAACATCACAACCAGAGTCTCAACTCCCTGATACCTCTCCGCAGATCACGATTCCTGAAGGTCAGGATGGAATGGCCGCGCCTGGACAAGAAAATATTGTCGAGGACTACATCAAGGAACAAGAAGCTGCACAACAAGAGGCAAATATCCCTGAGAAGTTCAGGAATGCTTCTAAGGAAGATCTGATCAAGGCTTATCAAGAGCTTGAGAAGATGAAGAATAAGCCTCAAGAAAGTCAAGAAACAAAGGTTGAATCAGAGCCTGAGCAAACAAATGAGCTTAAGGCTCCAGAGACACGAGAGGAATACACTCCTGAATTAGCGAATCAACTTTATGGAGAAGAAGGAGTCGCGAAGTTAAAGGAGAAAGGAATTGATATGACTGAATTGATGTGGAAAGGAGATCAAGGAGAGGATATAAGTGAGCACTATGACGCTTTAGCTGAATCCCTTGGAGTAACCAAACCAATGGTTGCGATGTTTATGCAGAAAGTACAAGCACAACAAGCAGCCGACGCAGGGGCCTCTGAGATCAGCGAAGCAGATGAAGCTGAGTTAATGAATGAAGCTGGAGGTAAAGAGCAGTTTGAGCAGCTTGCAGGGTGGGCTAAGGGGAATTTATCGGAAGATGTGATTAAAGAATTTGATAGCGTCGTTGATTCTGGTAACAAAGAAGCAGTGAGATGGGCTATTCGAGCATTGAGGGCAGAACGTAATTCTCCTGATTCAGTTGTAGAGCCAAAACTCTTCGGGGGTGGTGATGCACCAGCCGAATCAACATTCAAGAGTCAGCAACAAGTTCTTGATGCAATGAATAAAACCAATTCCAGAGGACAAAGGTTGTATGACACTGATAGTGCATATAGAGAAAAATTCGAGCAATTGTTGAGAAATAGTCCTGATAATCTCTTTCCACGCTAATATTTAGTCAGAACGCCCCTAAGCAGCAGGCCCTTCAAGGAGGACAACCTGGGTTAGTGATGGATAAAGCGGTCTAATCGTAAATCTTATTTATTAACCAATGGCTGTTACTTTAAGCCGTTCGGGTCAGATTAAGGGTGCTGCAGCCACTTGGGGTGCTGGTGCTTCTGGATTAGATACCGATAGAGCCCTGATGCTCAAATTAGGATCTGCTGAGATCCTAGATGCCTTTATGACTAATACAGTTTTTAAAGGTAAAACTCGTGAAAGAAATATTCGTGGAGGGAAGAGCGTTGCTTTCCCAATCACGGGTAAAATGGTTGCTGCATATCATCAGCCAGGCACTGAACTTACAGGCACTATTAATGATCCAAGTGATCTAAATGAGCGTGTAATTTCACTTGATGCGTTGATGGTAGCTGATGCCGCCATATACCAAGTTGATGAACTAATGTCATACTTTGACGTTAGACAAATCTATACAAAAGAACTTGGTAGAGCCCTTGCAGTGGAATATGATAAGCGTGTTGCAAGATTGATCTTTGCAGCCGCAAGTAACACCACTGAGCCTTTAAACAAATCTACTAACTCAGGTAGAACTGGACAAGGAGTTACACTCGGTACTGATTACACAGCGTCAGGTGCTACTCGTCAGGCAAAAGGTGATGCTCTTGTTAATGCGCTCTTTGATTTAAGAGTTGGTTTTGAAGAGAAAGATGTGAGTATTGATGATATGTATGCTGTATTTACTCCAGCAGATTATTATCTATTAACTCAATCAAGTAGAGCTATTAATGCTGACTTTGGTGGAGCTGGAAGTATTGCTGATGGCCGTACATTACGTGTCGCTGGCATACCATGTTTCGCATCAAATCACGTTACTCAAGCTAACTACACACTTGTAGCTGGTGATCACAATGCTGATTACGCTCAGAACCTTTCTAAGTGTAAAGGACTTGTGTTCAATAAAGAGGCAGTTGGTGTTGTTACTCTTCTTTCTCCAAGTCTTCAAATGACAGGTGAAGAATTTAGGGTTGTTCACCAATCGGATTTACTTGTGGCGAGACAAGCCCTGGGGATGGGAGTTCTCAGATCAGAGGCTGCAGCGAAGATTGTTATACCTTAAGTTGTAAACGGTCTGCTAAGAGGTCAGCTAAAACTGGCCTCTTTTTTTTATATCTAATACACTGAAGGCTACGAGGCTGTAGCAAACTTATGGGACTAGCAAATGAAAAGGTAACTCCAGGGAGAACAACGCTCTTAGACGGCGTAAATGTCTTGTTGGAATGTATTGGTGAACAGCCAGTCAACACTCTTGATTTAACGCAAATACAAGATGCTCGAATAGCAGAAAGAACTCTTCTTGAATTTCATAAAGAAGGTCAAGTTAAAGGCTGGAGTTGGAACACAGAACATTGCTATCCGTTCTCGAAGAATTCTTCAGGAGAGATTGAGATACCGACAAATGTAGTTGAGTTTTCATTAGATCCTTATCTCTACGCGAATCGCTACATCTTGCGTGGACAAAGGCTTTATGACACGACAAACCGTTCTTATGTAATGGAAACGGTTGTTGAGAAGATAGATGCTGATGTGATTTGGTTGTTGTCATGGGAAGAAACTCCAGAGGCTTATAACAGGTGGGTAACAATTAGATCTGCTCGTGTATTTGTTGCTCGTGTTTTAGGTGATGAGGCTGCATATAAGTTCACTGCTCAAGATGAGAAAGATGCACAGATGGCTTTAGAAAGAATGGAGCAAAGGCAGGAACAACCAAATCTTTTAACAGGTGGTCGTGATCGACTGCCATTTAGAACTTATGAGCCTGCCAGTGGGCTAATGACTCGTCGCCTTAGTGCTGGTATTCGACTCTAATGGCTTTAGTTTCCTATCCTATTCCCAATCTTTCACAGGGAATTAGTCAACAACCTGACGCACAAAGAGATCCATCTCAGGCAGAGATACAAGTTAATGGAATGTCTTCCATCATGGAAGGACTAAGAAAAAGAGATGCAAGTGAGTTATTAGCCGAAATATCTACTTCCTCTTTTGGTGATTGCTTTATTCACAGTATTTTGAGGGATAACGTAGAAGAATATTTAGCAGTTATTACGAGTTCATCAATCAAGGTTTATGACTTAGAAGGAGCAGCAAAAACAGTTACTCCAGCAACGAATGCTTATAACTATTTAAGTACCATTTCTGATGCAAAGCAGGACATTAGAGCTGTAACAATTGCAGATTATACGTTCATATCGAATACGAAAAAGATACCTGCGATGAAGACAGCGACGGCTCCAGCAACAGCTCGTCCTACAACCCACGAAGCAATAGTTTGGGTGAGGGCAGCTTCATACGGAAATACTTATAAATTAACGGTAAATGGTGTTGCAGCTAGTGTTCAAACGGCTGTTGCTCCTGTTGTTAGTAGTGGCTCAACTGTTACCGAGAATAGAATAAGTTCAGAAGATATTGCTGAGAATTTAAAAACTTCATTAGCGTCAGGTGGTTTAAGTGGAGTCACGATTACTAGAGCTGGTTCAGTTCTTTGGCTTCAGTCTTCTAGTGCAATTACATTGGCTGCAACTGATGCAAGAGCTAATAGTGATATAACTGCAATCCTTTCAAAAGTTCAGACATTTACAGAGCTTCCAACTATTGCTCCGAATGGTTATCAGATTGAGATTGAAGGTGATCCTGGTAATAATTTTGACGGTTACTACGTTGAATTTGTACCGAAAAGTGGAACATTTGGTGAAGGCTTGTGGGTTGAAACGGTTAGTCCAGGCGTTGAGTATGAAATAGATAAAGACACAATGCCTCATATTCTGGTGAGGCTGCCTAATGGTAATTTTTGGTTTGGCCCTGCTGATGGAAGTACACAAGGCAGTTCTCCGAATCAAATAACGATTCCAACCTGGGGAGAGAGATCAACCGGTGATTATGTAACTGCTCCAAATCCCAGTTTTATCGGCAATGCTATTAACGATATTTTCATTTATAAGAATCGCTTGGGCTTCTTATCTGATGAGAACGTCATTCTTAGTCGTGTAAGAGAGTTCTTTAATTTCTGGCCTGAGACAGTTACCACAATTCTTGATAGTGATCCGATTGACGTTGTTGCTTCTAATAACAAGGTTTCAGTTCTTAGATATGCAGTTCCCTATCAGGATGAGTTGATTTTATTTAGTTCTCAATATCAATTTAGGTTTAACGCAGCAGAAACAGTTTTAACTCCAGCTACAGCCCAGATCACTGTGTTGACGCAGTTTGAAGTTGATACAGCAGTAAGACCCCAACAAGCAGGTGGAGGAATTATCTTTGCTCAAAATAACGGAGACTGGGCACAGTTCCGTGAGTTCAGCGTTCGAGGTGCTGGTACTGCTTTAACTGCTGATGCTGCAGATTTAACTGGGTATGTATCTGCTTATGTTCCTAGTGGCTTATTCAAGCTAACGGTGAACGATACGAGTAATGCCATGTTTGGTATTAGCTCTAAAACAGGCCATAAGAATCGTATTTATGTTTATAAATACTTCCTTCGCAATACAGGAGAAGGAGCTGAACGCGCTCAGTCAAGCTGGAGTCATTGGGAACTTGGAGGAGCCGATGAAATCCTTCAAGTCTTATGTATTAGGGAAACGCTCTTTTGTCTCGTTAGGTATGGAACGAAAGTTCATTTAGAAAAGATTCCTGTCATGGATCGTCTTAGTGAGCCTGTTGCAGGATCTCCATATCCTTTACTTTTGGATAGGCGTGTCTCAACTACTACTGCAACTCCTGCAGGGGTGAGAGTTTCAGCAGGTAGTTATGACGCGAACACAAAGAAAACAACATGGACATTGCCTTATACGATTACATCGAGAACAGAAGCGTGGTCAGGTTTCGACACAAGTGCAAATGGAGGTGTCCTTCTCGGATTTGCGATCAGTGGTAACACCATTGTTGGTGATGGTAATTGGTCTGGTTCTCCAGTTTGGTTTGGTGAGTCATATAACTTCCGATATAGATTTACCCGTTTCAAACTTTATAAAGAGATAGGAGGAGGAAAAGCAGCAGCGAACGTAGAAAGAACACAGGTTCGTAATGCGAAATTGCGCTATCACGAAACTCATTATTTTGAAATTCATGTGTTCCCTGAAGGTCGAGATATGGGTAAGTACAAATTTGATGGAACAGTTCTTGGATCTAGGAACTCAACATTAGGAACTGCTTTACCAAATGGATGGGATACAGATAATGAAAGATTTTATGAGGGTGTATTTAATTTTCCAATTATGAGTCGAGGTGAAAGATGTATGGTCGAAATACATAACGCTACTCCTCACCCCTGTAAGTTTTCAACTTGTGAGTGGGTTGCGCTAGTTACAGGTAGAGCGAGGTCATTAAGATGAGGTTTCTTAAACAAGAAGAAGTTACTGCTGATATGGTTCTTGATATTGGAATGAACTTAAGAGATAGTGATGAAGTTGAAGTCCAATTAAGTCATGGAATGTCCGGTCTAAATGCTTGCATGGACAGCTATTGTCACAGTTCTATGTTTCAAGTTTTAGAAGGTGATCGAGGTAATCCTGTTGGAATTACTGGAATGTGGCATAACTCAATTTGGTTTCTTGCAACAGAAGAATGTACTGCTACGAAAAGTCACTCTTTGCAATTATGCAGATTAGGTAGACAATGGGTGGATCTCTGCGTGGCCGAAGTGGGTGAAACTATTGGAAATTACGCTTATTCTAAGAACAAGAAAACTCTTAGATGGTTGAAACATTTGGGATTCACGATTGGAGAACCAGAGCCTTACGGAGTTAAGGAAGCATTGTTCTGTCCTTTCTGGAGGAACCCATAATGGTTGCCTCTTTACCTGCGACTTCATTTCTATCTAGTGGCCTCGGAGCTGGAGCTGCTGCTGGAGGCATGTCTCCTTGGATGGCTGCAATGGGCGGTCCTGTTGGAATTGGCTTAGGTGTTGCTCAAATTGGACTAGGGCTTCTTGGTGGTGCTCAAAAGAGGAAAGCCCAACGACAAGATTATGCAAATCAAACTGCCTTCCAGGATGCAACGTCTGAGTTCAACGCATGGCAAGCAAATCAAAATGCTCAGATACAAGATCTAAATAGTGATTATCAATATTTCGCTGAGACTGTTCAGTACAACAATCAATTAGCTCAAGTTCAGTCCAATAGGAATTATGAATTTGCTAGAGAATTATCACAGGCCGAAGTTGTTGCACAAACAAGAGTAGGTGCTCAAGCCGAATACATGGTTGATGCTGATGCAATTGCAGCTCAATTACAGGAACGAGGGAAGCAAGAAAGCATGGCAATCATGCAGCAAAAACGTAGAGCTTTACAAGCAAGTTCTGCTGTAAGAGCAATGGATGGAGGAGGACAAGGTTTAGCAAGAAGAGAACGTGATTTTGCTTTTCAGTTAGGAGAATACACAGCCATATCACAGATCAATGAAGGGATTAGAGATAGGCAATATCGAAGAGATCAGTATGGAAATATTGCCAAATATCTAAGTCGCTATAACAGTCAGCAATTTTATCAACGTCAAAAATACATTGATCCAATTGCACCATTTGCACCATTACCAACTTTGGTCAATGCACCGCCGCCTTCTATGCGAGGTGCAGGTCCAGCCAATACAGCGTTGCTTGATACAGCAACTTCTGTTCTTGGTGGTGTTAACACTGCTCTTAGCTTTGGTTCCAACTTAAAAAAGGTTTCATAAATGGCTGATCCCAAACGTCTACCAGAGGGCCAAGTTAATCCAGGTGCAAAACCTGTATCGGCCTTTATTAATCCAGGTTCTATCAATGTTGCTAGACCTACACAGTTCCCTAGTACTCCTCAACCGAAAGGAGTTCGTACTGTTTCGACTGGTGGTACAACTTATGTTCAGGGATATAACCAAGCGAAACAACTAGCAGATGCTTTAGCTCCTTTTACTGAGCAGGCAATGGCTACTGCTCAGACAGTAGGTTTGAAATATGTCAGTTATAAAATTGAAGAAGGAGAAAGGAAAGCTTGGGAGGCAGAGGCAGAGGCAACTAAAGCGTTAATGAAAGCTGATGAATCTTTAGAGATTTCTCAAAATACGGCTGCAAAAAACAATAGAAAGTTATCTGATAAAGATTATCAAGCTGCGTTGTGGGCTAAGGAACTTAATCCTTATACAAGAATAGGGATACAAAGAGGTAGGGCAAAAATTGCAGCACATGAAGTTCCTTTAGGAATGAGGGCTTTCGTTAGTGAAAGTGCAGACAAAATAAACTTTGATGATGGTGCAAATGGTTTAACTTCTCTTCAAGGAATTAGAGCGCAATATGTTAATAGTGTTTTTGAAAAACATGGTTTAAAAAAGAATGGTCCAGGTGTAGATAAATATTTAATGCCTGTTATTGAGAAGACTTCAGAGAAGATTGCTAATGATATTTTTAGTAGATCTGTTAAATATAATGATGAAATTAAACCTGGACTATTAGCTAATAAATTAAAAATAGCAATTAAGCAGATTAATGGTACTGGTGGATTTACATTTAAAGGTGTTGATTATAATAGAGAGGTATTGGGTGAGACTGAATATACTAATAAAGCAAAAGAATTTATAGCAGCAATTATCAGGGAAGATGTTGCTGATGCAATGATGAAGAATGGTGGACAGGTAAGGATGCAGGAAGCTTATAAAATACTTTCCGAAGATCAAGAATTTATTAAGAATGGTAATTTAGACCTTTTAGATTCTGTTGACTCGGTTCAAACAATTGAATTTGATGGGCAAAAATATACGTTAAAAATAGGAGAGGCTTATGGTTCAGCTCCTATTACGGATAATCTTGCAGAAAAAGCTTTAAAAAGAAATACAGCAATCGCTAAAACAGCAGCAGAAGATTTTGAGAATGTTTTAAATAAAGGTTTAAATAACCTTCAAGAAGGTGAGACTGTAGAAGCTGGTGTTCAAAGGATTTTTAATGAATATATTGAATCACTAGGAGGAGAAGAAAATATCCATCCTACAACGATGAATAAATTGAGAGAAGTATTAGCTGGAAATCAACGAAGCGCAGGTGAAGGTGGTTTAATTATTGAAGGTTTGATGCCTCAAAGAAGACTTGATTTAAATAAAAAGATAAATGATTTAACTGGAAAAGACTTTTTAGAAAGTTATCCAGATATGAAAAAAGAAATATATACTTTAGCAGAAGGAATGAACGCTGCTGATTCTGATAAATATATAAGAAGTACACTTAAATTACTTAATGATAAACGGGATCAATTAGCAGATTTAGATGGTTATTCAGACACAATTGAAAAGCTTAAGACAGACAGAAAAAATTCTTATTTACAACAAGCATACGGAGCTGTTACTGGTAAAAACTCGCTTGATTTTTCAAGATCAAATGAATTGTTAGATGTTAGATTTTCGGAAGTTATTGCTGACGCACTCCTTGCGAAGATTGTAGAGAAGGGAGGAAAGCTTACTCCTTGGGAAGCACAGAGAGTTGGTAGCGATGCTATTACAAAATATATAAATGAGAATGCAACTGAATTTTCAGGAATGTTCCCAGGAGCAAAGCAAGAAAGATTAGATAAGATGAACTTAGGTTTGACTTCAACAGAATCAGTTAATCCTAGTAATAGACAAGAAATAGTTATTCCTGAAGGAGAGAAAGAGGGTAAGAAAGTAATCAGATTATATGAAGTTGATCAGCTTGATTCTTTCCCTAATCGTGGATCAATTCTTAGGCGATACCGTGATAGACCTATTCTTCCTCTTGAGGCATTAAGAGAACAGATTTCAAATATCATTAATGGTGGTGAAATTCCTTTGTCTTTAAAGAAAGCAAGAGTGGAGGCTCAGGCCCCAGATCTATTTGATTTCTTGATGAAGCAAGTTGACCAATATCCTAATTACGATCTCCAGAAGGACTTTAGTTTAGATGATCTTGAGAAGTTAAAAACAGAATTAGTGTCTATGGGTAGTGCAGAAAATAGCTTGGTTGCGACTCATTTATTAGAAGACACTCATCCTAATCTTGCTTCTAGGAATGAATGGTTAGACCCCTTTAAGGAAGTTCAAACAGCAGGGATGAGACTGTCTGGTGATCGTTATTTACATAACTGGGAGATGAAAATGTTGATTGATACTTACAAAAGAGATAAGGATGCTGGCCGTAGCATTAGGCATTATCACAAATTTTATCCAGAACTTTTTGGCTAAACATCTACAAGGGTGGAAAAGTCCTGCATAATAGAGGAGACTGACTATGGATAAAGAGTTCTGAGAAATGACATTACGACCTTTAACTTCACAAGAAGCAACTCCTAGTAACGTATTTGAGGTTGAAACTGAAGAGAAGGAAGAGGAGAAAGGTTTCTGGGGTCATGTTGGTGATTGGTTCAGTAACGTAGGAAAAGTCACAGAAAACTTTAATAAGGGATATAAATTTGATCCTGAAGGGTCAATGTGGTCTGCTTATTCAACGGCTGCCTTTGGTGGAGATCCTGGTTTAGCACCGATTCGATATAAAGATCCTGAAGGTAAATCTGTTTCATCTCTTCCTAGTCAGACACAAGCATATAAAGCTGCGACTGTTGATGTTGTTCATGACACGGTATTAAATGCCACGGCTCTCGCTTTAGAGTCACCTAGAGTTTTTAGTCCTCTTAACAAAATACTTCCTAAAGATAGAAATATTGATCCGAAAGAAACTGCAATTGGAAAATTCACAGTTGGAGCAAGAGAGAAATTAACAACATTAATGGGGGCAAGACAAGATTGGGAAATGTCCCTGGAGGAGAAACAACTTCTGAATGATTTACCTGCAAGTGTGGCTGCCAATGTTTATGCAGGAATAATTACTTCTGGTTTATCAACGCAGTTTCAACTTGGTTCTAAGTTGGGAATGTTGCCTGGGTATGATTATCTGCCTAAAGGTGCTCAAGGCGTAATTCGTTGGGCTGCATTTCTTGGTTTAGAAGAAGGAATCGCTGCGTTTGGAGAAGGAAGAGACAAGACAGGAAGCTTATGGGATCTTTCACCAAATACTCCATTTTCTATTCAGCCAGAAGATACATATATGCAGGCTTATGGAAAAGCATTTCTAGGAAATTGGTCAACAGTGGGAGGATTTGGTGCTTCATTAAGAGGTCTTGCTGAGACTCCTAATATTTTTCGTTATACGTTTAACAAGCAACGTATTAAGGAAATAAATAGTGCAAAAGATTGGTTATTTAAAAATAGATTCCAGACAGAAGATGGTTCGAGTTTTGTTAAAACAGCAGAGCCAGAGGTAAAAGTTGAAACAGATGTAAAAGCAGATGTAAAAACAGAACAGCCAAAGCCTAAAAATGTTAATGAGGCTATAGAAAATCTTATTGATAAACCAGAGGCAGATGTTGTTGTTAGAGCTATTGATGAATTAGATGATGTCAGTGCAGAAAAGATTGCTAGTTCAGAAGGTAAGGTTCTTGATCAACTTGAGCTGGAAATAGAAAATCAAACCAAGGCTGTTGATGATCCATTAGATGAAGCAAGAAGAGACATAACAATTGAAGATTTTCCTCGAATGCGTATAGATGGAAGTTTAGATCCAGAAGACTTCGATCAAGAAGTGCTCAAGATAAAAAGGATGACGGATGAGAGATTAAATGCTGAAATTGAAAATAATAAAAAGTTTCAATTAACAGAACAGAAATTAAAGAATAGACAAAAGAAAATAGATGATTTTAAACCTAAAACTGAAAGACATATTCAAATACAGAAAGATATAGATCTAGGATTTGGATCTGGTAAAGATGGGAATAGACAATTAACTGAGGCAGAAGACCTCGAACTGGAACGAATATCTTTTGAGGCCAGAGACATAATGATTGAAGCTGAAGACTTGAAAATTGATAAAGCAGTAAGTGATGTTTATAACCACAATTTTTATCAAGAACTTTTAAAGGAACAAGCAAAAAGACTTGAGCCCAAACTTAATTTTGGAGAAGCAGCATTTATTCCTGATGATTTGCTGTTAGGCAAGACAACTTATGGAATGGCAGAACTTGAATTTGGTTCTCGTGTTGATCAAGCAGCGTGGCTATTAAGACCAGGAAGAAAAAGATACCCTCCTGTCGTAAAACAAATTATTGAGTTAGCACAGAAGAATGGAATTGATCTCAATGAATTACGAGCACATGGTACGAAAGTACATGAATCAATTAAGGCTCAAGTTAAAGATAAAACAGGTAGTGCTAAAGCAAGTCCAGACAATACAGCAGGTTTAACTTTTAACGTCCAGGACCAAAAGTTTGGTCGTGTTGTTGCTACTGAGAAAGCTCCTGATCCTGTTGTCTCTTATGTAGATCAGTGGGAGTCAATGTCTTTCAGAGATCTGAAGAAACTAGCTAGTCCTAAAACAAATAAAGAATTATTTGATTTAATTAAAAATCGAACAGGTAAAGACTTTAGGCAGTTCACTAGGAAAGATGTTATTGCAGGGTTACAGGAGTTAAGAGAAAAAGGTATTACCGTTCGACCTACAAATACAAGACCAAAGTTAAAAGCTCAAAGAGAAGAAACTAAGAAGTTAATTGTTCAAAAAGCGATAGATCAAGGAGAAGTAAGACCATCATCTACAAAAGTTTCAGAACCAGATGATCTACCAATTGATCTTGATGATCCTGAATTAGATGCACAAAGTTTACTTGCTCAAGAATATAATTTAGCCAAGAAATTTGAAGCAGAAGATGCAGCTAAACAAGCAGCATTAAAGGAAGCAGATCGAGATGAAATTGGTTATTACGATATGTCGTTAGAAGATAAGAAGCAGCATGGTCTTCTCGATGGATGGGAAAGACAAACAGAAGCTGAGATGAGGATAGAAGAATTAAACAGAGAACTTGAATATATAAATGATGATCTAAATATTGCAGAAAGTATGAATAATGAAAGGTTATCTCGTGGTTTAGGTTTCAGCGAAGAAATAGATCAAGGTATAGAAACTTTAAACATTAAAAAACGGGATTTAGAAATTGAATTAAAGAGATTACAAGGAGATGATTCAGTTGAATTTAAGCCATTAAAGAATATTAAACAGGAAGTAAGGATTATGAATTTTGATCCTTATATGTCTCGTGTAATGAAAAATAGAGAGGCTTTACAACAGATGCTTGCAGATTTAATCAGAAGGGTTGGTGGTGATGATGTTAAATTTAAGTTCAAAGAGGAAGTTAATCTTATTACTGAAGCACCTCCTGAATGGGGAGGTAAGGCTAACTTTGAAGGAGGTAAAGAAGCTGGTCTATATGATGCTTTAGATGACCATATAACTATTTATGAAGTAACTAATGGATTGAAGATTAGTGAGATTCAAGAGAGAATGGCAACCTCAGTACATGAACCTTTCCATCGTATTCAGTTTGGATATATGACATTAGAAGAGATGAAGATTTTTGATACGATTGATGGTCAGAAACGAATTAAATTGTTTAGTCAATTAAACCCAAATATCAAAACAGAGTTCAGTCAAAAGGCAACAGCAACAATAGAAAAGATGACAGTAGGTTTTCAGGAGTATTCAATGTTGAGATTAAGTGGAATGGACCCTTTTGAGTTTGCTGTTACAAATAAAATAGGAACATGGTTAGACGCTAATTTCCCTAGAGTTGATGGGAACTCATGGCAATTAGGCAAGTTTCATAATACTTTGACAACGATTGCAAAGGTATGGGATCGAATATTTGAAGTCGTTAGAGCGTTTGGTAATTATGCAAAAGGTAGAGGATTTAAGACTGTAGATAGTATTTATGAGGAAGCATTTTCAGGCTTAATGGCAAAGAAAAGAAAGTTTGATAGTGCAGTTAATGTTATTTATTCAGAGATGGAATCTGCAAGGTTAATGGATAAAATTAATAAGAGAATAGATCTATTGAAAATTGCTCAAAAGTCAAATGATCCGGCAGTATTGAAAAGATTAAATGATCTTTATCAAAAAGATGTTACTGAATTTGAAGCATTTAAAGCTAAGACTGATGATCGAATTGCAAGGGCTCAGGTTATTGATAGATGGCAAAAAGATAATGAAGGGTTCTTAAACTTTGTAGATGATGCGATAGCGAAAAAGAAACAACGAATTGACGATTTAAAAACTCAAGCCCTACAAGGAGGTTGCTAACCATGTCTAATTGCGACGACACTTTCCAGGAAATTCAAAAACTCAATAGTGAAATTGAGAAACTTGATTCATCAAGAACTTTCCTTAAAAAACTATCTTCTATCGAGAATAGAAAACCTAACACTTTCAAAGTTAGAGGTGTTGATGGAAATCAATTAGAGATTGATTTTGATCAATGGTGGTATCGAATGGCTAATGATCCTGAAGGGGTTGATTCTTGGGCTGAACGTGCTGTGGGTCAAAGATCAAAGCCTGCAGGTGCAGAAGGAATGTTTGAAAATATTGATGGGTTAGTAAGAAATTTAGGAGAAGTTAATGCAAAAGAAATGCTTGCAATGCTTCAAAGAAAAACAGGAGATTGGCAATTTTATAATGAGCGAGACTTTAATCTTTTTACAGAAAAGATGGGTCCAGGAAAACTTAAAGCATTATTAGAAGAAGGTTTTAAAGATGCTGGTATTAATATTAAAGAAGGCAAGTTTCAGCATCAATTAGATGCTGCAATCGCAGAAAATGTTGGACCATTTTTAGGCATTTTAAATAATCAGACCAAGCTGCAAGTTTTCGCAGATCACATGAATGTTGTCCTCAGAGCACGAATAAGAGATATAGCAGAAGAAATTAGATCAAAAGGTAGTGTTTCTAGAGCGACAAAAGCAGATCTATTAAAGACCTGGGCCTCTGCTATCTTCGCTCATCGTTCTCGCAGTATTGCTAAAAGAAGGTGGGGCCAAATGGGTCTTAATCTTCAGTTCTTAGGTAAACAAAATCCTGCTGAAATTGATAGCGTTTATAGAACAACAGGTAAGGCTGCAGTAGAAGAAGCAGAACAAATGGCAGATGAAATTCTTACTGCAACAACTGATGATTTTGTAAAGGAAGGATCGTTAATAACGAAAGTAGTTGAAGCAATGGATAAAGGAACAAAAGGATTGGATGAATTAGAAGATATTCAGAAAGCAATCAAACTTGATGGTGCTGATCCGAATATGCCTCTTGAAGATGGATGGGAAAGTGTATGGGAAAGAGTCGCTCGTGCTTCATGGAAAGATTCAATTTTCTTCGCTGGTAGTTCTCAATTTAAAAACAACTGGTTATCTCAAAGAATGGTTTATATGTCAGAAGGAATGAAATCGTTCTATGGAACGTCAATGGAATTAACAGATTGGCCATTTAAAAAATACACTCAACGAAATTTAGATCTACCTGAGATAGCAATACAAGGTGATTTATTTAAACCTTACGGAACACAAGCAACAAGAAATTATTTTCAGGCAATGTGGGATTCAGGGAAAATGCACTTAAGAAGTCATTTTGCTGCTGATGCTCAAATGAGATCAGTTTTCAAAGAATTACCAGACATACTAGATCAACATTTCTTTAAGGGTGATACACCTTTCGCAGGTGCAGTTGACAAAATAAATAGTCCAAGAGGAATGATGACTGTTGACGAGCAATACAGAATTGCGAAGAAGATTATGGATCAAGAGATTGATTGGGTGCGTGTTCCAAAAGCTGCAATGCAAATAAGAGATAAAGCCTTTACTGGGTCAAAGATTTTTATGAATAATTTAATAGAGAAACAATTTGGAACTCGTTTACCTGTTTGGTCTGCTTTACAGATGTTCGCTGCTGTTGATCATCGTGCAGGTAAAAGAGCATATTTAGTTCAACGTCACATGGATCTTTCGTTGGATGCTGCTAGAGCAAATCCACATTTGGGCCCTAAAGAATGGGCCGAAATGGCTGGAGCTGAACTGGAAGATCAGTTATATCAAGCCAAGCCAAGTAAACAAAACATTGTTGATTATCGAAAGCAGTTTGGTTTAACTGATGAAGTTAGTGATGACGAGATTGCTGCTGCAATTTCTATGGATAGAGTTGGTGCTCCTGTCTTAGCTCAACCAGAACAAGTTCAAGCGTATAAGAAGTCATTTGCAATGAGAATGCAAAACAAATTAGAAGGCCCTGTTATTGCAGGTAAAGATTGGGGTCTTGGTCAAGAAGTAGAAAAGATAATGGGAACAATTCGATCAAGTGCTTATGGAGATGCAGCAGTGCCTGTTTGGAGAAGTGCTGCAGCACAAACGGTGTATGACATTGCTTTAGGTAATCCTGTTTTCACTACTGGGAAACTTGTTAAAGCCATTTATCACGGACATAAAGGAAAGTTGACAACCAAGATGATGGTTGATGCTCATTCTGCTGCATTGACTTGGGCTTCATTATTCACGATGTGGAAGACTTTATCTATGACAGGAAATATTACTGGTAATGGGCCGAAACCAGGAACTCCTGAATATAGAAGTTGGAGAGAAAGAATAAAAAACGAAGGCAAAGTTCCTAATAGTGTTTTTGGTATTCCTTGGAACTTAGGAGGATTAGGTGTTCTTAATACATTATTTATGTGGGAGGATTTTGATACTGCGATGAAAACTTCTAACCTGAATAGGTATGACGTTCAAAGAGCACATGAAGCATTTTTAGTTGTTGGCACAGGTCATTTAATGAGAATGCCTGGACTTAAACAGTTTCAAATGCTAACTGATTTCTTAGCTAATCCAAGCGCAAGTGCTTTTGGTCGTTTAGTTGGTTTTCTAGGTGCAGCTCAAAATCCACTTGGAGGACAATTATCAGGTCCAGGAAGAACAGTAGAAGGTTTAACAGGAACAAGTCGTAGTGATCTTTATAAACCAACAGGGAAGAAGACAGATATGACGAGAAAATTAGAGGAGCAAGTCTGGGACCCTCAAGATTTAGATCATCCCATTAGCAAATTACAAAACTGGTTAAGGAATATTGTTTATGCAACTTCTCCTGTAGGTGCTCATTTAATGGGAGTACCAAAGAAAGAATACACTTGGTTAGGTCGTGATATTGCTAGACCTGATGGGCATGTAGGTGAATGGTTAATTGGTCAGCCTGGTCTTTGGGGGAATGGAGATGGTACTTATAAGGTTGAAAAGGTTCTTGATCAACTTGGTCTATTAGAAGTACCACAGGAAATAACAAATCAAAGGATTGGGGATATTCCTATTACGGTTGATTTAACGAAAGAATTAAATTATCAGATTGGTCATATTAAAGGAGATACCTATTCAGTTGATATTGATGCAAAAATTTCTGGTACTAGCAAATTAGGTTTTCCAGCTAAATTCTTAAATTTCACTGGCAAATCTCTTGATGGAATTGATGTTCTTACTAAAACAGAAACACTTAATATTATTGAAATTCTTGATGAGGCAGTAGAAGGTCGGACAGTAAGAGAAGCAATGAATTATGTGATTGAAAGTCCTGCTTGGCAAAAATTAGAAACAGATGATGAAGGTGCTCTTTCCATTAACAATAAACTTCTTACTCGTGAAGAGATTCGGAGTCTTCCTGGGCCAACAATTTTGAAAGTATTAAAAGATTTTTATGTAGCTAAAGCTAAGAGAAAAGTTCTTACTTCTGATCATCCACACGCTAAATCATATAGAGATAGGTTGAATGCCTTGGTCGAATCTCAATCAATAGATGAAGCACAAAAGAAACTTGCTATTGCGGAAAGTGCTTTTTACTAGCAGAAAATCACGATTCAAGGCAGAATAGGGGCTACGGCCTTGTAGTTCTCCAGAGATGTAATGGCATTTTCATTTGAAGAAAAGACAGGTAACGGTAGCACCCATACTTATACCTTCACTTTTAACTACATTCTTAAAGACCATGTAAAGCTCTTTTATACGCGAGATATACTTGCAAACACTCAAGCTTCTACGCTTGTTTCAGGAACTGATTATAACTGGACTGGTGATAAAACTATTCAATTAGTAGGTTCAACACTTAATTCAGGAACAACAACAGGACAGCCATATAATTTGCCGAATGGAACCAAGTTAATGATTGAGAGGCAAACGCCTGATAGCTCTCAAATTTCTACTTGGCAAGATGGATCGAACTTAACTGCAGAAGCTTTAAATAATGCTGACTTACAGAATTTGTATGTTGTCCAGGAAGTTCAGGACAAACAGGATTTAAGTTCAGCGAAGGCTATTGCATCTGAAACTGCAAGTAATACAGCAACGAGCAATGTTACAACATTGACAGGTACACAGTTCAAGACTGATGGAAGTGTGCCTATGACAGGCAACATTAATGCAAATAGTAATAAAGTTATTAATGTCACTGATCCAACTAACGCACAGGACGCAGTAACAAAAGCATACCTAGAACGTACTGGTAGCATAGCTTCTGCCCAGATCTTAGATGGAACAATTGTTGATGGAGATGTTAATGCTAGTGCAGCAATATCAGGATCAAAGTTACAAGCTTCTTCTGGGTCTAATGCAGGAAGCATGTCTTCTGCTCATTACACCAAACTTGAGAATGTCGAAACAAATTCCAAAGACGATCAAACAGGTTCGGAAATAAAATCTTTATACGAGGCTCAGTCAGATACCAACGCTTACACAGACGCAGAAAAAACAAAGCTCACATCTTGTGAGAGCAATGCAAAGGATGATCAAACTGCTTCAGAGATCAAGTCTCTTTACGAGAGTAATAGTGACACTAATGGAATCACCGATGCAGAGAAAACAAATATTGGAACGATTACGAATAAGCAACCACTTGATTCTGAGCTAACGACTCTTGCAGGGATGCAAGCTGCTACGGCCTCAAAGCTTGCTGGTGGTACTGCTCTTACTTCAGACATTGCAGACCTTAATCAGATTGATGGATTAACAAAGCAGACAACAATCTCTGATAGTGACGCTTCATTCCCTACGTCTGGTGCTGTTGTTGATTATGTCACTGCACAGATTTCACCTTTAGGTGGTCTTGAAGTAGTAGCTACTGAAGTTGCTTTCCCTAATACACAGCCTGCGTCTGGTGTAGTTATTTCGATTAGTGATGCAGGTGGAGTTGTTATTAATGGATCAGGAGTTAGTACAACAGGTAGGACAGTTGGTGGTGCAACGATAACTATTAATGGATTCCCTTCCAGTCTTCAAGGGGAAACCTTAGCTGCTGGTGTTGGCTTGATGGTCAGTTCTACTGGCTCTAGTCAAACTTATAACTACCATAAGATTCTTGGAAAAGAAGATGATATTAAACAGCTATCGGATGATATTAATGACTTTAATGCAAGATATAGAGTAGGAAGCTCTAATCCTTCAAGTGCATTAGACGCTGGAGATTTATTCTTTAATACGTCTACATCAAAACTATTAGTTTATAACGCTACTAATACTGCATGGGAAGAAGCACAGTCCATTGGTAATTTCTACATATCAACCTTAAGTCCTGCATTTAATGGAAGCCTTCAAGATTTCACGATTACTAATGCACCGACTAATGCAGAGCAAATTCTTTTAAGTATTAATGGTGTAATACAGAAACCAAATGCAGGAACTTCTACACCGTCAGAAGGGTTTGCTTTAACTGGAAGCACAGTCAAACTTGGTGCTGCACCAGCTAGTACGGATACCTACTTTGCAGTTGTTATTGGATCAACGGTCAACATTGGAACTCCAAGTAACAACACAGTAACAGAATCAATCCTGCAAAGTAATGTCGTTAGCGAGGAGAAATTAAAGGTCAGCAACTCACCGACTAATGGTCAATTCTTATCTGCTCAAAGTGGAAATAGTGGTGGTTTAACTTGGGCTGCTGTTAATACAGACTTGGTAGCTGACACATCACCACAACTAGGCGGTAATCTTGATTTAAACAGTAACACTATAAATGGAACTGGAAATATAGGTATATCTGGTGGTATATCTGGACAGTCATTTACTACAGATGGCGCTGGTCTGATTATTAACGCAGCACAACCAACTATTAGTTTGGTAGATTCTGATCAAAACCCAGATTACTTAATAAAAGTTCAAGGTGGAGTATTTGATATTAGAGATAATACTGCTGATGTAAGTAGATTGTCTGTTTCTGCTTCTGGAGCTACTCTTGCTGGTGATATTAAATTCAAAGGTAGTGGTGGTGGTGATGATTTCTTCTGGGATAAAAGTGCTGATCAATTAACTCTAACTGATAGTAGAAAGATCAGATTTGGAGATAGTGGAGATCTAGAAATCTACCATGATGGAGCAAGTAAAATCACGAATGCTACTGGTGCTTTATATATTGCTGGAGATGACGTAAGAATTACAAATGCTGCTTTAGGAGAAACTGGACTTAAATTTGTAGCAGACGGAGCCGTAGAACTCTATCACGACAACGCTAAAGTTTTCTACACAACTGCTGCTGGGGCAATAGTTAAACGACCTTCAGGTGGTGAAACACAGTTCCAGATTACTGGATGTGAAGGTAATACTGCTGAACTAAGGCTTGTAGCTGATGATGGGGATGATAATGCCGATTATTGGAAAATTAAAGCTGATACCGTAGCTAGTGGTTGTTACATTCAAAACTTTGCAAGTGGTAATTGGGAAGAAAGTATTCAATCTTTCGGTAATGGGGCTGTAAATCTCTATTACGACAACAGTAAGAAGTTTGAGACAGCTAGTTATGGAGCAGTGGTTACAGGTACGTTCCAAGCTACAGGAAATATAGAGTTATTTGACAATGGAATTCTTAATGTAGGTACAGGGGCGGACCTAAAAATCTACCATGATTCATCAAATGGTAATTCGTTTATCACTGAATCTGGATCTGGAAGTTTAGTTATAAAAGCAACTAACACTATTATTAATAGTGCTGCTGATGAGCAGATGATTTCTGCTACAGCAGATGGAGCCGTAGAACTTTATCACGACAACTCTAAGAAGTTTGAGACTACAAGTGCTGGTGCAAGAGTTACTGGTAATTTACATGTTACTAGTAATTTACTATTAGAAGATAATGATAAAGCCAAGTTTGGTGATAGTGAAGACCTAGAAGTTTACCATAATGGTACACACTCTATTATTGATGAAGTTGGTAATGGAAATTTAGTTTTAAGAACTAACCAAACAGGTACATACGCTACTGTTGTTATACAGGCAGGAGAAGAAAATTCTATTTTAGCCAATAAGAATGGGAGCGTAGAACTCTATTACGACAGCTCGAAGAAATTTGAGACTGGTCCTGGCGGTACTAAATTTTTCAATGAAAGTATTTGGGGTAATGCAGGTAGCACTGATCCTTGGACTGCGACTGGTGATGTCGCACAAGGTTTACTTTTATTCTCTGAAGACTCTAATGTTGAGTTTCCAATTGGTGCTAATTCAAACGATACTATAACTTGTATCTTAAACAGAACAAATGGTAATGGTGTAATTCAAGAATTCAAATATAACGGTAGTGTTGTTGGTAGTATTTCATCGAATGCAAGTAGTTTACCATCAGATAGAGATTTTAAAACAAATATATCAGACTTAAACTTAGGTTTATCATTAGTAAATAAATTAAAACCAAGTCAATTTAATTATAAGATTGATGATGCAAATACTCCTGTAATGTATGGTCTTATTGCTCAAGAATTAGAAGAAGCAATAACATCTGAAGGAATTACAAAAAATAGCACACAACTTATACAACATCATCCTACAGATGACACTGAATCTAATTACGATGTTGATTATTCAAAACTTATACCAATACTAATAAATTCAATCAAAGAATTATCCACAGAAGTCGATACATTGAAAACAAAAGTAGCTGCACTTGAGAGTGCATAAACCATTCAACTAATTCACAACAATGGCACTCACTAAAATTGACGATAGAGGTGTTACTTATCCTCTAGATTTATTAGACAATGAGAAGATTCGTTTCGGGACAGGAAATGATTTAGAGATTTACAATGATGGGTCAAATAATGTGATTTCAGGTACTGTTAATAATTGGATAAAAAGTACTGGAACACAAGGCTTTACTGCTGGTAGTGATTATCAACTTAAATGTATTGCAGACGGAGCAGTAGAACTCTATTACGACAACAGTAAGAAGCTTGAAACTACGAATGGGGGAGGAACATTAACTGGCGACTGGTTTATGAATACTGGTGGTTATTTATCTTTTCCTACTAATGTTCAAGCTTTATTTGGTACTGGAACTCACTTAAGAATCTACTCGGATGGGACAAATAATGAGATTAGAAGCAATGGTGGAAGAAATATTTATATCCGACCTAAAGATACTGAAGTAGGTATAAAAGTTGTACCAGATGGAGCCGTAGAACTCTATTACGACAACAGTAAGAAGTTTGAGACGACTAGCGAAGGAAGTAAAGCTTACGGAATCTTTAGGGTAGAAGGTGCTGAAGGTGCTGATGGAAAACTACTGATTCAAGCTGACGATGGGGATGACAATGATGATTACACTAGACTTAGACATGGTGCAGATGGGTATTTCTATATTGAAAACTATTCTAGTGGTAGCTATGAAACGGCTATCAAATCAAACGGTGATGGAGCCGTTGAACTCTATTACGACAACAGTAAGAAGCTTGAGACACGATCGGCAGGAGTTAATACATTAGGTAATCATTATGTATTTGATAATAATAAATTCTGTTGTGGTGATGCTGCGGATCTAGAAATTTATCACACAAGCTCAAATAATCACTCTAATATCAGACATACTCAAGCTGCTGGAAATTTATATATTGATTCAGCAGGTTCTACGAATTTTAGACATTATGTTGACACAGGTGGAACAATTTCATTCGAGACGTATGCAACATTTAATGATGATGGAGCCGTAGAACTCTATCACGACAATATTAAGACTTGTCAGACTACCACAAACGGAGTAATTGTTTACGGTGCAGAAGCTAATGATGCAAATCTTTGGTTATACGCAGATGAAGGTGATGATAATGCAGATAAGTGGAAATTTAACGCAGCCGCCGCAGGAGGGTTTTTCTTAGAAAACGCAGCAAGTGGTTCTTGGGAAACATCTATTAAATGTAATGGTAATGGAGCCGTAGAACTCTACTATGATGGCACTAGAGCTTGTTATACAGCTTCAAATGCATTAAAGTTTGATGATAATAAAAAGGCTATCTTTGGTGGAAATCTAGAACTGTTTCACGATGGTACTCATAACAACATAAGAAGTAACTCTGGCGAATTACATATTAAAGATACAGATGGTGATTACTGGATAAGGAATGAAGTTAATGGTTCTGTTTCTCTTTTTTATAACGGTACAGAGAAGCTAAAAACGGAAGATTATGGCATAAGAATTCGTGGTGAAAGACCAGTAATAAAGCTTGAATGTACTGCTGGTGCTTCAAATACTGATCCTAGAGCACTTATTAATTTTACATCTACCAATGCAAACAATGATGCAGATATGTATCGCATCAATTTCTGGGAAGGTAATGCTACTAATGAAATTAATAGTGACGCACATATGTCATTGCGGTATCACGGGGATGGAGAACATGGTGGTTCTGGTTCTATTTCATTTAGAAATGAGAGTGGTGCTGCTACGCTTTACATGAACAGGAGTGGTAATGGTGGTACGTCTGGCTCTTGGACTGTCGGTTCTGACTCACGTAAAAAGGAAAACATTGTTACTGTAGCCGATGCACTTACAAAAGTATCTCAATTAAGAGGTGTTGATTTTAAATGGAAAGAAAAATATGGTGGACATCAATGTGCTGGTGTTATAGCTCAAGAAATTGAAACTGTTTTACCGCATTTAGTTGACGAATTTTCGGCAGAGAAATTAGAAGATGGTTCTACAATGAAATCTGTAAATTACAATGGTTTATGGGGTGTAATGATTGAAGCATTAAAAGAAGCAAAAACAAAAATCGAAACATTGGAAACAGAAGTAGCTGCTTTAAAAGCTAAGTAGAGCAAACCGAAGCTTGTAAGTTATAAATGAGATAGTATAAGGGGGTGTAAAACTCCACGACAATGACAACAAAAACTTGGCAGATCAATACCCTTGAGCGAGAACTTAGCTCAGGTTATGTAAGTAAAGCGATCTTTCGTGTAAACGGTGAGGATGGTACTTATAAATTCAGAGCAACTGGTGAAGTAGATCTTCCAAAGCCTGACACTCTTGTTCCTTATGCTGATCTAACTGAAGAAGTAGTGCTTGGTTGGGTTAAGGCAAAGCTTGATGCTGATAATGCTGGCACAGTAGCTGCAATTGAAACAGCAGTTGAGAACGGTGTTAACGAACAGAAGACTCCAACAACAGGTGTCGGTAAGCCCTGGGGCTAATGAGAAAAGTCATTGATGGAATTGCAATAGCTAGTGGTGTTGGACTAATAGCTATATTTGGCTCTGGTGCTTATGGCTATTTTTGGTTCCAAAATAATAAGGACACCTTAAAACAGAACCTAATAGAACAAGTCACTGGATCTATTGAGCTTCCTAACCTGTCAGGGCCAGCGATGCCTGCACCTAATAAAAGTTTTTCACCACCTAAGTTTTAATTGCCAGAAATACCAGAAATACCAGAGATTTATATCCCTGATGTTTCGATAAGAGTTCAGCGTCAGCCTAATCATTTAGATATAGAAGTTCCAGGTTGTAGTTATCAGCATCGAGATCAGAATCTACAACCACAGCTTTTAGTCACAGATCCCAATGGGGTCTTTACTAATTGTCCTGGTGGAGCAGGAATCCCTAGTTTTTATCCAATGGATTGGAACCCGAAGGATATAAGGATCGTTGAGGACAAATTAAAATCATCAAAAAAACAAGAAACTCCTAAGTCTGCTAAACAAAAACCTGTCATTCCAGAAATTCCAGTTGAATGTCCAGGGCCAACTAATTTACGGGTAGGAGATATAAGAAATGCAGAATCAAAAGAGAAGGTCGTTGGTCATAAAGTCGTTGATAAAAAATGTATAGAGATCTATGAGCCAACAACATTCGTAGATAAGTACGTTCCAAAATTAACGACTGTTAGTACAACTTTTGGCATCACAGTTGTAGCTACTTCGGCTGCTGCTCTTACACCAACCATCCTCAATAAGATTCTCAAGCCAGCATTTAAACAGTTAATCAATAGAGCTAAAAAACTAATTGGTAAAAAGACTAAGGTTCTTTCTGTTTCTGAGAGGAAGAAGAATCAGAGGGAGTCTCGAAAGTGATTTGGTGAGTATGAGGTTCAACAACTCCTGGAACTGGATAGAGTTCTATATCTTCACAAGTCACTGCTGATGGGCTGCCTGGCCTATAGCGAACGCCCAACTTATACTGTTCGGCACATATTTTAAGACGATGAAGTGATACCTCAAGGGTAGTCTTCTTGAATAGCAACTCTTGATTCTTGATATTCGTTCGTACGGCTTGGTGGCAAAGATCAACACCCTTTCCAATTGGAATATTGAATTGCAGGGATGCACCCCAATTAAAGGAATAATTATCTTTCTCAAATCTTGGTATCTCTGAGTAATACTTAATGTCTCCCGTATCATCGTCATAGATTGGTGTCCTCGTCACTGTCTCTCTGGGTCTTGCAAAACTGTGGGAATCGACCAAGTATGGTGACAAAGTAATGGAAGGACTGACACATTGTATTCCCTGAGAATACCTCGAAACAGGCCACGCTCCTGGTACGATTTGCGTAGCATTATTGTTAACGACCCCAGAGGAATTGCTACTCGGAGAAGCAACAGTAGTATTTGCTATAACAGGAGTTTGACCCCCTATTAATAATACAATTGCTACTGACCGAAGATACTTATTGATTCGCTTGTTTGTGTTGTCTCGACAGTACGAGAAACTGTTGTTATATTCTCCAACCCTGGAGAAGTTACATGCTCGATTAGAGAAAATGGGGCGGCCTCGTTGACTATTTGCCATTGCGGAATCGTCTCCATTTGTGGACTTGTCCAGTTGTAATTAACTCCATTAATTGTTTGGGTCGTGGTGGATGTTGCAGAAGGATTAATAACAGTTCCTTCTTTTGGTTTGATATTCATTCCAGACGAGGAATATGTATATCCTGTGTTGAATGAATGGCTGGTCACTGTCTCTGTCAGTACAGATTGGCTAGTGCTATTTACACGCATTTCTCCAGATCTAAACTGAGGAACTATTGGTGCTGCTACTACGGTTTGACCCGCTATTAATGATATAATTAGCAGCGTTAATTTAATCAATTAATATCTCACTTTTTATACTTCCTATGGCCGTAGAATTTTCACCTCCCGCCGTGAGAGTGATCACACCAGCCGATGTCACTCCACCAGCTAATGATCCTGCTGTACCCCCTTTCGTGCTTGTTTGATCGCTGAAGTTTCCAACAGTTCCAACCGTAGGAGCAGATGTAGGAACAGCATCGCCTTGGATGTAGCTTTGACTAAAGCTAAAACTCTCGCCTCCGGTAGCGTTTTGTGTTCCTACTACTGTGCCAGGGTTATACACTCCCGACGTAATTGTTCCTGCAGATAGCTGTCCCGCATTATCGCCAATCGCAGTGTCAACCCCACTGCCAGAAATGCTGTAGGTACTTGGCATTCTGGTAGAACTTGTTGAAGCGGCTCCTACAGTTATCTGAGCCGAAGAGACTATGGAGTGTCGTATTTCAGCTTGGGCTGGTGCAGATAAAAGAAGAAAAAGGACAAACGGTTTAATCATTTGTTCGTCGTGGTCGTAGTCTTACTATCTACTATAACTTTATCTTTCTTTTTGTTGCCATTCTTGCCTTTCACGTTAATCCCGAACTGGCTAAGACTAGCCGACAATAAGCCTGCGGCGAAAGTTGTATCAATCTGCCTGACAGGGTTTGGATGAAAGTATGAAATGGAAATTACTCCGAGCGACCACCCAAGAATAGTCAACTGGACAAGACTAGCGAGCCAGCCTGAGCCACTCTTTTCT
>VTLG01009470.1_pt1 | contig 31709 bp, 45 predicted proteins | sample 4694571 | NCBI WGS metagenome assembly VTLG01 (sample SAMN12604809, study PRJNA352737) | marine metagenome | biome: ENVO:00000447; feature: ENVO:00000209|ENVO:00000569|ENVO:01000036; material: ENVO:00002151; isolation source: viral sequences binned using virsorter ...
TTTTTGCTGCGCGTGATTGCTTAACCGATGGCATCGGGCCCTGTCCTTGATGTGCTAGGCATGCCGTTTGACAATTGACGGCATGCGGGCATACGTTGCCAAACCCGATTGACTTGTGGGGCAGCAACGATAGCCCAACAGTAGGCACAATGTTTTTTGCAGTTTTGGGGTTTGCGTCCCCCTTGCCAAGTAGTTTCCCAATCGTCACCGGCCGGGAAAGTATCCCACCGCTGACAATTGCCTTTCTAGGGCTGATTAGGTTAACCGTGTAATCGTGTTTTTCTATAGTTTCCATTTCTCAATTCTCGCTTGTGGTTGTGGTTGTTGATTAAAGTTCTGTTTTTTCTGGTTTGAACCACTGGTTAAACAACTCTTGTGAGACAAAGAACGTTTCACCATTATCTAACCGAGTGTAGTTGACAGTTCCTAACTTCTCGTTGACTTCGCTTGCGTTAACAGTGACTTCAAAACCGTTCTCGATATTTACGTAAATCATTGTTCGTTTCCTCGTTGGTGTGTAGTAGTGGTTCTTGTTCTTTGGGGTAACTTTTCGCCGCAAACCTGCGCGGCACAGTGGAAACTATCGACACAATGCTACGCAGACAAGAGCAAAAACCCATCACCACCACCCCGCGCCAGTTCAAAAACCGCCAATGTTAAAATAGGCAAGATAGGTAATTTGGGTAATTTGGGTAATTTGGGTAATTTGGGCAATCTGGGTAATCTGGGTAATCTGGGCAATCTGGGCAATCTGGGTAAGATACGCAAAAAAATTAAAGTGCCCTTTGTATAGGGCGTATTCCAAAAATTTTTTAGACAGAGAAGTCGTCTTGATCGTAACCAAGTTTCAGCCTTCGATGCCTTGCCTTATGGCATGCAGTGCAGAGCGCAACAAGGTTGTCCTGATCGAGTCTGCGTGAAGGTGCTTGCTCAATAGGAATGATGTGATGAACTTCAGTTGCAGGTTCACTACGATCATGAACCTGGCAGTCTGCACAAAGAGGATTGAAGGCTCGAAACCTTTCCGAGAGCACTCTCCACTGCCTGTCGTAATCACCTTTGCGTTTGCCATGAGCCTTTGGCTTGCACTTTTCGCAAGGTGGACGCTTTACCTTTGCACCACATGAGCAAAGTGACCTCATGATAGAAATTTCCAGACAGGTATTAGGGGTTGTGTGTTAGGCCAAAAATGAAGGCAGGGTACTTGATGCACCCTGCCTCTTGTTAACGGTTGTCAATCCCTACTTACCCCAACCAACCTGCATCGCAGGTTCCAGTTCCGGTCAAGGTAAAGGTTTCAGTGACATCGCTTGATGTCACAGTTACGCTTTGTCCAGCAGGAGTGCTGTATCCAGCAGGAGGACTGACGTTCAAAGTGTAAGTCCCAGCATCAAGGTTGAACACAACCTCTCCAGTCATGGTCGTTGTCAACGTCAGCGTTGTTCCGTCCACATTCACGCGAGCACCCTGCAACGCATCGTTGCTTGAGTCTTCTACGCGAACCGTGACTTGGTATAGCCCCGATCCACCAGATCCAGCACCACTGATTTGTGCATCAACGTAATATCCGAACGTCCCAACAGTCGTATGTCCCGACTGCAACTCGTCCCAAACGCCGTCAGCAATTTGCGAAACCGTTGGAGCACTTCCGCCACCAGCACCACTGACTTGTGCGTCAAGGTAATAGCCAAAACTCCCTACAGTTGTGTGCCCCGATTGCGACTCGTCCCAAACCGCATCAGCAATTTGCGATGTTGTTGGAGGACTGCTGGACAATTCATATCCAGTCTTGTCGTTGTTGGTCGAAACAGTGACCTGATTAGAGGTATAGTCGAACGTGCTGTAGTTGGCCGCAAGGATCGTTCTTGCTTCAAACTCGCTGACAGTAGGAACATTGCCCAGTTGCGTATCGAGGTTTGCCGATGCTAACCCGACCGCAGTCCGAACATCTGCTTGCGCAAGGTCACTTCGACTTGAAACCGCTGCGTCCAACCGCGACAACCCGAAGCTCGTGGCATCACGGTACGCCACGGCATCTAATTCGATCTCGATAAGAACTGGGGCCATGTTGGACGCACCCCTCAGCATCAAAACAACACTGCCTTCGCTGGTTGCATCTACCACCGCATCTGGCAAGCCAATTTCGTAGACCCCAGGCATGTATGTAGAGTCCACTTCAGACCATGCACCGCTTGACCACGTTCCAGTCGTACCTGTCGTCAGCGTGATGGCAGTCGATGCTGAATCGCCCTCCCGTATGTAGTAAGCAGTGAGGCTTGCTGTGTTATATGCAAGTCCAGTCAGGCCAGAACCGTCCGTTGCTGAACTGTCCTGCACAAACACACGAGCTAGCTTCGATGTCGTTCCTTGTTTGATTTTTAATTTCATCCGTTCATACCCCCGTTCATTGTAATTCGTTGAAAACCGCCACCAGATCCTGCTTCTTTTTGCATCGCACCCACATCGATGTATTGTCGATTTGCAACATGGGGCATTTGGTATGGGTAAGCTGCCCCAATTCCGTCAGCACCATCGACCAGAGAAAAGTCGCCTGATGCAGCGTTTGTAAGTGGATCACTGGAAGCAGTGATACGGTCGCGCTCTGGTATCAGCGTGTTGATGTAAGACGAAACTGGGTTGGTGCAGTTGTAGTACAGGTTGTTTTCCATCGCAATGATTAGGCCGTCATAGGCTGCGCTTTGACTGAGAACGTCAATGCCTGTGCCGCAAGTGTGAAATATATTATTGATCGCTGCCAAACCAGTATTATCCCGAAGTTGGAGCGAAGAAGTTGCTTGGTTGTAGAAAGTGTTGTTCAAATAAACATTGTTTGTGCTTGAGTTGTAAGCGTAAACGGCTCTGGCTCCACCCGCAAAAATGTTGTTTGCGAACGCCCCGTATCCTCCGTATTGCAACAGGCTCGACGAACTGTTTGCGTGTGAAAAATAGCATCCATAGAAACTTGTGTGCGATGTAAACACAGATGCAAAAACCGTGTTTGCAGAATTTGTATTTCTAAAGCTACACGCAATTAAAGTGTTTCTTGCGTTATCTGCGATGGTCGCGTGGCTGTCGCTGCCGCTTCCGTTTGTGTTCAGAAAATGACAGTTTCGATAAGAACTATTGTAGGTTCGTAGGTAGAAACCTGGCTGGTCAACGGTACTTTTGAAAGCCAAGTTGCGAAACGACCAAAAACTACCATCTATCCCAAACGAATTGCTTGAGTCTGTGGTTTCAAAAACCGGCAGGTCGGTGCCAAAGGTTTGCGATGCACCTGTCGAAATCTTCGAGTCAAGATCGCCTGGGGTGGTTTTATACCCGACGATCTCTGCCCCTGCGTTGTTGCCACCACTGGCGTTGATTATGTAACTGCCATCAACATCATACGTTCCAGCTTGAACATGGAACGTATTGCCAGACGCCGACGAGTTGATTTCGCTCATCATCTCGTCGAAATCAAACGGATCTCCGGTTGATGTGCCCGAACCGCCTCCGCTTGCGTCTGCTGCAACGTAGTAATCTGTCATGCTACAGTCCTGATTTTATTGCTTCGCGAACTTGTGCGGCAGTGCTGACGCCATCACTGATTGCAGGGTTGATCCAATTGTTTTCAATCTCTGCCTGCACTGACTGAATAGATTCTTGCCGTTTTCTTTCTGCTTGCTCTGCTTCGTACTGATTTCTCGCAGCAACAACATCAGCCGACACAGTCCCTGCATCAGGCTGGCCTCCAGCAGAATCAATCAGTAATTGCGCAACAAACTTAAGCCCAGCATCCATTCCTGCTGTCACGGTGCTCCATTGAATACTGCGAGGATATTGATTGGTATCAACATCTATTCCTGCTCCAAACGTGTGCGAGATAAACCAAGCAAGGAGATGCTTTGGTTCCCCATCTTCCATGCTTTCATAATATTGAATCAGCGTTCCGCTGCGCACATTGAGCGCAGGATCTTGAACCACTGCAAGATTTTCCTGCAAGATAGTTCTGGCATTGCTGCAAAGCATTGCATTTGCAGTCCTATCAGACAAATGCTTTGCAATAATTTCGTCTGATACACCATCGTCCTCAAGAGGCTTGATATCTGAGAGGTAGTCAATCACTTCTGCTTCCTTTTTGATTTGAGTCGTTTCGAGCGAGTGCTTTCCAGATTTCCAATCGGTCTTCTTCACAACGCTTTGCTTGTTCTTCTGCGCGTTCAACACGAGCCTCCGTCAACGCCAAGTGTTTCATTGTCTGTCGCCAGAGTACAGTGATTGCTCCTGACATGCCAGTCAACGCTGTCACAAGGACTCCGAGTGTTGTTGGGTCCGGTGTCGTCATTGATTTGTCTCCACTGCTTTTCTAATCCATGCAAAAAAGGACGACCGACCTCTATAACCCGTCTTCGATTCAACAATTCGGCCATTCAGCCGTAAGTCAAAACTTGGCGTAGCTCGACCATCTGGACTGAGTTTGGTAACCCTCCAGCCTGCTTTGCGTAGTCGATCAACGCAGTCACGTTCAAACGCTCTGCAAGGAAGGCAGTCTGATTGGCTTGTAAAAATGATTTCTGATGTTAGGTCTTGTTTTTCAATTTGAGTCGCAGGTTGATACGTTGTGATTTCATCAACGCTTTCTTGTTTTTTTTTGTAGTCTTCTTCAACACGAATTGCAGAACTAATGATTAACAAAATAATGATTATCGCAACCACATAAAACAGCCACTCAAGAACTTTGCTGACCATCAGATCACCTTTGCTGATTTGATGGCAACGTACTCTTGGGCTATGCAGTTTCTCGTTCCTTTTTCCCAAAGGATCTGCGTTCCGTTCCCATTCCAGGTCGGTCCCCAAGAATTAAGTATTAGTATTCCAAATCCACGAACAGGATCAAATACTCCCTTGATTCCTAGCACGGCATGGCCCCACCAACTGAGCCCCAAAGTGACTGGTGAGCTATCGGGATCGATCAGTGCAGAAAACGCTGCTGCGAAATCTCTGCTTTCAATGTCCTCGTATCTTGCAATTCCATATTTCTTCGCTGACTGCTTTACGCTTGACCTTTGAGAATGCGTCTTTGAAATCAACGCTTCGGGAAAAGACCGAACAGTAGGTATCCCGAACTTTTGTACTGCCTCTACTGCTTGCATGGCCCAGCCACCAACATTGCGGTATTTCTTGTAGAGTTGTGCAGGATAGCTTGCAGACAGATGCAGGTGGTCAGCCTCGTCGTAACCTGACTGAGCGATTGCAATGCTCACGCCTTTGACCAAACAAAAACACCAGCAGTATTTGGTTCTCGCTTGTGAGTAGACAACAGAACCAGATGACTTCCAGGCATGATATGGAGAAGACTTGTGTTTGTCTTGATCATTGATCAAGTCACGCCAGATGTCTCGTGGATGGGTAGCACCAGAGAACTCAGGCACAACCGATGCAAACGGTTGCGAATCAAAATCGCGATCAATGAACCCAGTTTGAAACTCGCTCATTTTGCACCAATCCTGTTGCGGAATTCACTTATTGACGATGGTGCATCGTATCGAACTTTCTTTCCGTCAATGTTGATGATTGCCAAGCATGGAGCATTGCCTTGGTTGCTCGCAAACAATTCCTTGACCCACGATGGTGCCTGCGTCATGTCACCGGGGTCTGAGTCAATTACTCGAAACAAAACATTTCGCTCATCAGCAATTTCGTCAATGACTGGGCTATTGGCGATGTGTTTTTGCTCAGATGTCATCGTGTGCGTCTTGATCAGCAACGCAGCACGAGCCTGCTTTGATGGCTCATTTCGCGAATCGTCGCTTATCCACTTTTTGTAATACCCAGAATCCCAAATAACGAAACATAGAACTGCAAACAAAATTGCAGGCAGTTTACTGCTTGGTTTCTGGACTGTGCGAGGGGAAGCAAGGATATCAATCATCGCTCCCCTCTTCGACTTTACGAATTCTCTCGTCGAGATCGTTGAGCGTTGCAACCAATTTATCCACATCGATACCATCAGCAACATTCTCAATTTTGCTGGCAACTGCATCGACTTTCGGCAACCTTGATCTCACCGCGTCAACGGTCCACTCTGCAAATGGTTTTAGCACGTTTGACACAATCAGAATGCTTATGATACCGACAAGCTGCACCGCGCTGACAAGACTCGTCAGCACTAAGGTCACAAGCGAAACGCTTTCCATGCCTTCAGAGGGTTCATTGTCGAGCAGGAATGCGAACGCCCCGTTGCTATAAAGGTAAAACAATGCAGCAAGGGAAAAGCATCCGCAAATAAATTGAAACGATTTGTTGCTTCTAAGCTGTTCATTCATTTCCCGGTTCCCCTGATTGGTATCCGATCTTAACGCAAGTGAGATTTTCGTCGATCCAATGCTGTATCAACTCTTTCAACAGTCTTGTTGCGAGACTTAGCAGAAACGCATGTAAGATTCCGCCAAAGTCTGGTGAATCACGAAGTCTCTTTCTTGCATTTTTCAGAGCAACCTGTGCGATCTTGCTTTTGTCGCTGTAAAAATCGTGCATCTGACAAGCAACCACATACTCCTGTCTGGCTACTTCTCGAATCTTGTCGCGTGATTTTTTTCGCAAAAGCATTTTGCAACCTGATATTCACAGATTTTGAACCAATGGTGCGAGCAATCCTGCACTTGGCAGATTCAACGTGCTCGTTGAGCAAATCGACGTTTTTCATTGTTTTTTTGCCATTCTTGTTTTAAACAGCGTGAATGAATGGCATCTGGCGTTTCGCGTTTCATTGATGACCGCTATTCAAACACGCTGAAAAACCATAGCAAAAACGCAAAAAAGTGTCAATTATCAGAACGGACAATCATCCTCGTCCAGTTCGACAAATGCTGGTTTTTCGGTGAGTTTGTAATCAGTGATTCGATGATATTTTCCATCAGGTCTGACCTTGATTTCCAGCGGTTTGCAGAGGCTTCCACTTTCGGCCAGTTCGACCGCTTCCCAGATAGTTACTGGCACTTCGTTCCTGCTGCGTTTTATCCACCACTGTGCCGCCTTTTTTCTTGCGTATCCCTCATGCGCCAGGCAAATCCATTCGTTAAATTTCCTTGTCGATAGGTTTCCGTCTCGCGACTCGTCATCAAGTGGTTCAACAGTGTACTGAACACGCATTGACTGCTCTTTGCTCTCATCCTTTGGAGTGTGGACAAAGTAATCAACGCTGCTCACTTCATACCACTTTGGAGCACTCCCAGCTTGCATGATCTGGGCTAATCCATCTGCTTTTTTATCAACATTAGATTCAAACTCAAATTTAAATCCGCACTCGCAATACCTAGTTCCACTCGCAACAACTGCTTGGCAACTGGGGCACTCTTTTGTTGGTGCTTCGCCTCCTTCGCCTGATGCACCTCGCACAGTCTGAACTCCAAAATTTGGATCGTCGATTGCGCCATGCCTGCGGATATTTCCTCCAAAATCAAGAACAAGGCATTCCGTTTTTCCTGCGGCCAGCCGCAAGCCTCTTCCAACCATCTGAGCAAACAGACCTGGACTCAGTGTTGCTCGGCACAACGCGATCAAATCTGTGCGTTCAGCGTTGAAGCCGGTGGTCAGAACTTGACAGTTGACCAGCCAGCGAAGCGAACCAGTCTTGAAATTTTCCAAGATGGATTCGCGGATTATAGGAAGCGTATCGCCAGTCACAAACGCTGCTCTCTCACCTGTCTTTTTCTCAATCAAGTTTGCCAAGTCTTCAGCATGCTTTACGCTGGTTGTGAAGCAGAGACATTTCTTGCGATTTTCTGCATTTGCAACAGCAATGATTTCGTCTGAATTTGCATCAACTGTTGCCTCGAATGCATTTGCAAGTTCAGCAAGATTAAAGTCCCATCCTGACCTCCTGACGCTGCTCGTATCAACGGTTGAAACGCTTGCTGTGCGAACAGGCGAAATATGCCCTTGCTCAAGCAGGCGTTGAATGGTGACCTCGTAGGCTACTCCATCAAAAATCTGCGATGGACCAACGATCGGGCCGCAATCAAGACGAAATGCGGTTGCTGTCAGCCCTAATTGCCGGGTTGATTGATTGTACTTTTCCAAATCGCAAAAAAACTTGGCATATTGAGTGTTTTCAGACGCTGACACTTGATGTGCCTCGTCAATAATTGACAACTGCCTTGCTCCGAGCTCATGAGCATTATTTGCAAGTGACTGTATCGTTCCAAAAATGATGTCATTGTCTGTTTGCTTCTTTCCTAACCCGGCGCAGTAGATGCCTGCATCGACATCAGGACAGAATCGATTGAGAGCATCAATGTTCTGCTGCACTAATTCCTTTTGCCTGCATATGACAAGTGCTCGATATCCGACTTGAGCGATGCCTTTGCAAATGTCAGCAATAATTATCGATTTGCCTGCTGCTGTGGGCAGGATCAAAACAGGATTTCCCTGACAGTTGCGAACGTAATTCCAGAAACCGTCAACTGCGTCTTGCTGATAATCGCGCAGCACATATTCAAATGGTAGTCTCATTGTGGTCTTTCAAAAAAACGCGAGTCAAGGAATTCCACCTTGATAACAAGCCAGCAAGGAAGGGGAGGTTGCTAGTGTCAGAGCATGTATGCTCGCAGGGGATCGCAGTTTTTATCAACGCCAAGTGCGACAGCGATAGAACCAACCGTTTCGCTCGATTGTGCAATCACCCGTCAAACGCATCTTGCGTTTTGGTCTGCAAGTAGGAACGTCTTTGTTCCTGCTGATCCCGCATCCCTCAAAACACCCCAGTGGGGTTTTGAAAACGTGCAGGCGGCGAAACTTGATCATTCGCTTGCACTCTTCTTCGCACGCCTCCTGGTCAGTCAATTCGACGGTCTTCGTCACCTTTACTTCGCGTTTGATTTCGCAGGAGCGTGTTCGCGTTTTCACGCCAGGCGTCCAAGTAAAAAACAAACCCATTGCTAATACAGCAGCAGTCATCTTCGATCCTTCTTACGAGTCACTAACATCAGACGCACGCGCGTCATGTATTTGTAAAAGTCTTTCAGCAACAACTTGTGCGACTTGTGGCACACGTGTTTCAAAACGACCCGTTGCTTCAAACCCAAGTTCAAAACCACCAATTCCGCTAAACAAACTTCCAACAGTCAAAATGTCTGTTTTCTGAATCGAACAGAATTGGTCACGAGGCAAATTAGAACCTTCCACGGATCAGCACCTTTTTTTGACCAACGCACCTACGAACAGACAAAAGCAGCAGACCGGATCTGCTGCTATAAATTAAAACGCAACCGGGCCAGACTCGTTGCTTGGTGCAGAAGCAGGACTATCTGCCTGCTTCTGAGTGCAGGAGTAAAAGCGTTTGAGCGCAATTCCAACTCCGTATCCGTTGTCAGGAGTATTTTTCAACTCGGCAACAACAACTTTTTGATGAATCTCTGAGGTATCACTGATCTTCGTAATGCCACAGCACTCAAGCAAATTCCGAAATTGTTGCTGACCAATTTCAACTGCTTTTGAGCTCGAATTCACCACGTTAAAATTGAGGAACACAATGCGATTTTGGTAAATACCAGAAACCACTTGAAACTTGACTCGAATATACTGGCCGAGATTTGGATCGTTTGCCTCCTTTGCTTTGTTTGTCAAAAGCAAATCGGTGTCGTTGATCACCATCGTGTATCGGCCAGATGGGATTTGCTCAAAGTCTACTGACTCAGGAGCATCGTTGTTGTCAAAACTAAATTCTGCCATCAGTTCATTCTCTTGGGGTTGAGGTTAAAAAACAGTCAATTGCATCGTTCATGTCGATTCTGTCTGCAAGTTCAATTCTACGTTTCGCAACGTAACTTGGATGCGAATCTGATTTCAAAATCCTTCTGCCTGAAGTCGATGCTACTCCACGCTCTCTTCCAAAACCTTCGTCTTTGGATGTGACAAAAGTTTCAATCTCTGCATGCAAAACCTCGTCGCACCACTCAAGCAAACGACCGCATGCTTTCTTGCTCAATTTCGGTTGCACACGATCCCATGTTGCACCTGACGCTGATTCGACTTTTTTTGTCTCTTCGTGAGCTATCAGGATTACGGTTTTTTCTGCCGCAATGCATTTATCAAGTTGCTCGAAAAGTTTACCTACCCTCCTTGCGACTTCGACGCTTCCCTTTCCAAAGTCTTGCTGAAAACCTTCGGCATGCAGAGCGTCTTCGACAAACTTTTCAAACCAATCAATTGAGTCAATGATGATTGTCTCAAAATCTGAGCCAGATGCTTCGTGAGAGGCTTGCAAAACTTCAATCGCAGAATCAACAACGATTCTTGCTACATCTAAATCGCCACTGCCATCCTCTGTCGCAATCACAAGAGCACCGGGAAACTTTGTTGCTGCCCATGTGGTTTTTCCAACACCGTGAGATCCGTAAACACAGATCCTCCTTTTTTTTGCAACCTTCCCTCGCTGCACTCTTTCAAGAATGCTCATTTTCGTTTCTCCTTGCTTTTTTTGACCTTTCGGCCAGTTCTTGTGGTGAAAAAATTTGATGGATGCCACGCACCTCTTGCATGCTGTACGCGCACCCATCGCTGCATACAAGCAACAAATCAATCGCAATGGATTTGTTGCGTAATTCGACATCTGCGATAGCAGACACAGGCACAAGATTGTGCTTGTCGATTCCCCTAGTGCTGATTCCCCCTTCTAAAAAATCAGTTGCAAAATGATTTGCCAGCATCCCTGCTGCTCTACGCAGACTAAATGCCTCAGATTTGGTGCTTGCTTGATCTGCTTTTTCACGCAGCGCGAAAACGAAATCCCTATAGCTATCTGAAGTCAGGCAAACAAACAATTCGTTGCCATTTTCCTGCATAACTGCTATATCCTTGGCTTGCTTGTTTCCGATTCTATGCGTGATTTCAAACTGCGGTCAAGATGGGTTTTCAAGATTTTTCCATTTCTGCAAGGGATAGGCTGTTTACGCTGGTAATCCAAAAAGAACTAAAAAACGGGAATACTGGTCGATCGAAGCACTTCGGCCAGGCTCATCAAGAAAAACAAAAATGGTTGGCATTTCTGCCTCACAGCGAGGTAATCACAGAGACAAATATCGCAATGAGCCTGAGTCAATTTTACCACGAAGTCCTTTTGGAGGACTCCGTTGGTCAGCAGGTTGGTCTCGTCGTTGAAAGAGTGCTCGGCAAGCGTCAGCGACTCTGGGACCACGATTCTACGCTTAGAGGCGCAAAGGAGCTTGTCGATTCAATTGTGACGTTCGGACTGCTTGGCGATGACAATTCAAAACACGTTGCGTGGTGTCTTGGCGTTCAAGATGGAACTGACAAGGAAAACGGTCCTTACACGCGAGTGCATTTTTTTAAGAGTTAACGCATGACGACATCAAACAGAGTTGGAATCATCGGTGACTCGCATTGCCCGGTCCAGCTTGAGGGCTATGCAGAATGGTGCATGGAAATCTTTCAGCAATGGCAGGTCAACAGAATTATCCACATCGGTGATTTAGCAGACCATCACAGTGCAAGTTTTCACGATAGCGAAATTGGATTCACCGATATCGTTGGCGAAATGGAGGCGGCTCGCAGCCAAATCCAGCACATGCAAAAAGTGTTTGGCAAAGACGTTGAAGTCATGACGGGCAATCACGATGCGAACCTTGCTCGCAAAATGAAAGCAGTCGGGCTAGACCCGTCTTTGCTTCGCAAGCAGGCTGAGATTTGGGGTATCGACTGGACGTTTCATCCAAGGTTTCACAAGTTGCAAATCGACGACTACCAGGTCTTTCATGGCGACCAAGGCAGAGGTGGGAAGACCCCTGCGATAGCTAAGGCAGAAGCAGACTGGAAGTCCTCGGCAATTGGACATCACCACAGTGCTGGAGCAATCACTTGGGGCTGTAATAACAACTCCAGGTATTGGGGAATGTCAGTTGGATGCGGGGTCAACCACAAGCATGCAGTGATGGCCTACGGGAAGGTCTTTGCGGCAAAACCAATTGTTGCCTGCGGAGTTGTGATCGACGGAGTTCCGTACTTTGAGCCGATGCCAAAGAAAAACAAATATGGACGCAGGCTCAGGTAGCCCTCTTTGCATTCTCGATTGCCTTGTCCACCAATCTCATTGCAACACGCTTTTTCATTTTTGGCGGAACGATTTTAAAGATGGGTATCAGATGGTCCGACTGAGACATCAGATGAGCAACAATAGTGTCTTTGTTGTCTTCGCACCAGTTGACGCCGTATCTGTCCATTTTCGTTGCCATGTCAGAGCACTTGCACTTGCTACTTGACTGGGCAACCCATTTTGGAATCAATAGTCCAAGCTCATGACCTACGCCGCTAGATGTCATCGCAATGTCTTCCTCCACTTATTGTAAACGTAAAAACATCAGCACTGTTTCCTATGTTTGTCCAAGTAGTGTTGCCTTCACATGCATTCATTTCATAGTTTGCAACGACGCCTCCAAACTGATTGTACAATGCTATTCTGTTGCTTCCGTTCGCCAGACTCGTTGGTTTCCCAAATCGCCAGTCGCTGCCCGCATCATTCGGGACCAGCATGTAGTCGCCCGACATTCCGCCAGCGGTCCAAGACATTGCACCGTTTTGCGATCCGTCGTTAACACCGCTCAACGTCTTCACGCCGTTGGTGAGCGTCACGTTTGACATGTCGCACCCGGTGTAAAGCCCATGCCAGTCGCAAAGGTTGTAATCCTTTACCGCACTGAATGTCAGCTTGCTGTAATACTGCAAATTCGCAGTTGTCCCAGAGACAATGCTTGTTGTCTCGCAGAGCGATTCCTGATCCGGAACAGAACTGCTTGCGTTGATCGTCTGGGAAAAGCTCTGGATTGCACCAGACGATCCATATCTAACCGTCATCGTTGTGCTGTTGCTGCTGCAGGTAAACTGCACGCTCAACTCCCAGGCTGTCGTCTGGTTGTCGGTATACTGCAAGCCGTTGACGTAGTACAACCAAGCATTTTCATTTAGGAAGTCATACGCGCCAATCTGCTGGCCTGTATTCCATCCGTTTCCGACCTGTGCAGCAAACTTTTGATAACAACCGTCAGACGAAAAGGTTGGGTCAAGCGTCATGTTTGACGAAATAAGCTCGGCAGACTGCCAAGTGTATGGCAAACTGGTCGTGTAAGCGGTGACTGGCACAAGCAGGCTTGTAACTACAATTTGGCTTGGTGGATTGCACCTACAGCAACTTGCATAGGTTGTCGGAGGAATGCCATTGCAACCACAAGACGGGCACTTGGCGCCCATCCACCTCATTCCGTTTGTCATCTTTATTACCTAAGTTGGGCAAGAGACTTGAACGATGACATATTTTGCACCTTCCTTGTAGCAGGCCAACATTGCACCGGATGCAATTGATTCTTCCCAAGGATTGATAATGTCTACATCTGCAAGTCCTGCTGTCTCGTAGGCAGTTCCTCCAGAGTTAACCTGCAAGATGTCTGCTGTTCCTGTTCCAAAGGTCAAGCCGCTTGCAGCACTAATTGCTGAAGTTGCTGTTAACTGTTTTAGGCTTGATCCACTGAGTGCTCCATCAAAAATCCAATACACTCCAACTCTGTATGCACTAACGTAAGTATCAGCTTCAACATCTGATTCCGTCACGTTAATAACAGGAACTGTCAGACCTGTGTTTTCTGAGAGATTTCCGCCTGTGACATAAACTCGCGTGCAGTCGGCTGATGTGCATGTGTCTCCAACCCTGCCATCGATCCCTCCGGTTGGCGTTTTTACGAGTATAGTTTCTCGACCTGTTGGATCTTGACCTGGCATCTGACCAGACATTGCCTGGCGACCAACATCAGCCAGTGCCTCTGCAATTTCTCTGCTGCTAAATGAATAACTTGCCATGTTCAGACCTGTAAAAAACCGCCTGCTGCGGTATTGAATTCTGTTTCATCAACTGTGTCATATCTGATGTAGTCAGGCGTGCTGTCTGGATCTTTTGCTGTTCCATCGAGGTTCAGCAACCCAACCCCTCCAATGCCAGCACCACTTTGCTGAAACTGCACTGCTTTGTCGTTTGCGTCGAGGTGCCAATGTCCAATCAAAGGAACGCCAGCAGCATGTCCAATGAACAGCGTTGCGTCTGCATCGCTTACGACCGTGTAATCATCAATCAGGATCGTATAAGTCACTCGGAACTTTGTTGCTGGCCCTGCTGCCATCTGAATGCCCTGCTCAATTGCGTTGATGTTAGTAATCATTGCTGATTTCGCTGGGAAACCTCGATAAGTAGTTAGATTTACTTTGTAGCAGCGATCAAGCAAATCTTGGTCGGTAAAAGTGTCTTCAAACTGAGTAACAGATAATTGCAGCAATGGTTTTTTTCGCGTGATCGGTTGACCAATTTCGTTCTTGAGCTCAATCAGATCACCTGCTCCATCAACTGCTGTGCATGGCAAAAATCGCGTTGAAATAGTATCAGCAACACCATCTCCATCAACATCAAAAACCGCTGCTCCGTTAGGTCTAAAAGCAGGTGCCGCATGCATAACAATGTCCCTGCCAACAACACCTCTCGTCACAACTGGATCAATGTCCGTAACATTGGTAGGCGGTTCCTCCGGTTCTGGATCGGTTGGATCTTCCGCCTCTTGTGCCTTGCTTTGCATTGAGCCTGGAGGCTCTGTTGCATAGGTGCAAGTAACCTCAAACACTGTTGCGTTTTCATCAAGCCTTCTGACATCTTTTCCGTTGCAAACTGCCAGTGGTATTCCTATGTTTGTCGCCGAGTCGTACCAAGTGTGATAATTGACGATTGGGATGCCGGGAGCAAAGGCGACATGAACATCAGTCACATCATCTGGACTGAAACTTGAGTTTGCTGGATCGGTAACCGTAACACGGTAAACCTGAGTCAGTGAAATTTGGCAAGACTTCATTCCACCGCTGTTGTTTGATGAAGCGTTGTATCCTGTCTCTCTCATTTGACAAACGCTGTACGTCAATGCCATCTTTTTTTCCTCAGTTCACTGGTATGACTTGGTTTGCATCAGTGCTAGACGCTTTTGGCTTTAGATCCTGTATCGCTTTGATAGTGTCTTTGTGTTGCTTCACTTTAAGCTGTCGATCTTCTTGATATCTGTCTTCTTCCCGCTTTTCTCTTTTTGCGTTGTCTCGCTGTGTTTTTAGGTAAACCCACTCCTCAACGCTGTTTTGCCGCATTTCCCCAGGCCCAGCAATGTCGAGAGCAGCATCAAGACGCTGTTGCTGATGCTTTTGATCGTCAAGTTCAAGTTGCTCTAACGCTCTTTTGTCGTCAGCAGCAAGAGCATCCTTTTTCATTTTGAGCAGCATTTTTTCATCGATTGAGGCACCAACGACATTTTTAATCGATGCAGCAAAAGCATCAAAATCTTCCTGCATTTCGATCAATTGACGTTTTTCGTCGGTTGCAATCTCTTTCTGCAGCTTGGCTCTTTCTTCAAGATATGTCAGTGCCTCTTGCTCTGCTTTTGCTCTTTTCTTGTCTGCGTCTTCAGCGGCAGTGTAGTCTGATGGACGCAGCATACCCCTTTTCACCGCATCCGCCTCTGCTTTATCCACTTCGGCTTGTAGCCTTCTTTTCTCTTCGGCTCTTTGTGCTGCCACTTGAGCCTCAGTCTCAAATATCTGCGAGAAAGTTCTTGCGCCAGCCAAGAACTCTCCAATTGGCCCATATCCCATAAACTGAAAACTTTGGCCTCCAGCAACATTTACCTCCTTGTCCCAAAAACTAGGGTCGCGCATTGCAGCACCCTTGATTCCGCCTGCATTCTTTGTTGCCACATCGGGTCGCCCAAACTCATCAAATCCTCGTTTTTTCTGCCTCAACCTTTCGAGTTCATTTGCCTCTGAAATCACTGCACTTGCAGAGGAAACTGTGCTGTTGAGTTTGTCAAGAACACCTGCAATTATTCCGCTTTTTGATTCACCGAGGTTTGCAAACAAATCGTTGAAGTTGTTTGCAAGAAGATCCAACTTTCCGTTAAGTGTTGCTGCTTTCTTTTCTAATCGACCGAAATACAAACCGCCTTCATTTGTTGCTTTGATCAAAGCGTTGTTGACATGCTCTGCGGTAATCAGCCCTTGCTCCATTGCCTTTGCAAAGTCGGTCATCGATACACCAGCTTCGTCAGCAATAATCTTTAAAGAGAATCCAGCATTGATCAACTGGTTCTTTTCTTGGCCCATCAGTTTGCCAGCAGCATTCACCTGAGCCATTGCTCGCGTGAGGTTGTCAAATGCTTCTCGCTCGCCCCCGGCGGCGATCCCCAACCTTTCGACCATGTCTACGATGTTTTCTGTTTCCAGTCCATACGATGCCCAGACTCTTGCGTTTTTGATCAGACCTGCGGTTGTCAGTGAAGATTCTCTGGCAATCTTCCGAAACGCATTTGCAGACTCTTCGCCAAACTCTTCTCCTAAAAATACCTTCAAGTCGGTTGCCGCTTCTTGGAGATCGCCAAACTCTTCCAGCATTCTTCCTGTCGCAAACGCACCAGCAAAACCTGCTGCAAGCCCGATGCCTGCTGGCCCCCCTGCCATTGCTCCAATTCCAATACCTCGACCAACAGCAGCACCACCACGCCCACCAAACATCGACGCAGCAGCGCCACCGATGTTTGCCATGTTCATTTTCGATGACGCAACTGCATTGGTTTGCTTTGCTTTTGCGTTTAGAAGAATTTTATTGGTATTTTTTTGCAGCAGTGCTGTTTCTTCTCGCAGTTGTGCCTTGATACGTTTTTTTGCGTGCATGTATGCACGTTCATCAAGAAGGCCAGCCTTCCTTGCTTTATTGGCCTGCATTATTTCTTTGCGATAACGCTCCATTGGGGTGCGAGTTACAGCAATGTCCTTTGCGAGCTTCTTGCTCATCCGCGAGGCTTTTGCAACACCCTGCGAGAACAAAGAACTATCTGCAATGATGTCATATCGCAGGGCACCGATGCGAACATTATTTCCGGCCATTGGTCAACCTTTTAAGTGCTTCATCTGGATCTAGCATGTCTGATGATGACGTTGTCTGCTGCTCTGCAATTTCAAACGCAATCCACTGATCAACAATCAGGGGACTCACGGTGTTCATCCAAAAGCAAGGATCATCAATGCCAAGTTTTTGGCAAATTTTGAACACCCAACGCAATCTAAAGTTTTTGTCGAAGTGCTTCACAAGCCGATCTACTCGGCCTGATCGTTTCCCTCAAGTTCTCCGTTAACGAGCATGACTGCCTCGATAAACGGATCAAGTTTTGATCCATCGAGGGCGAGCAGATCCTTTGCATCGCCCTCGCTGAACATCGCGTTACCATCCTGGTCGCAAAGATGGTCAATAATCAGGTTGACTCTTCGACGTTGTTTTGATTCGCTTGTCAAATTGCCTTTGCTGTCGAACATATCAGCAATTCGTTTCGATCGCTGAAGTTCGCTGGTAGGCTTGACATGCAAAACACCCATGCCTTCGATGTTTACCTCTTTGACCTCGATCTTGCAGTGATCAAGTAGCAACTGTTTCGTCAGGGAAGTCGTCATGATAATCCTCTTCATTCGCGTCCTTGGGCTCATATTCGGGTGGCATTACACCCGAAGACTCATCACCGAGAATAGCGTTGACTTCTTCCTCAATCAATCCGCGATCAACAGGAGAAACTCTACCAATGTAACAAATTGCCTTGCCAAACTTCCAGGACTTGTAGCCAACCAAGGTGCCGTCTACGACTACCTTGTATTGCTCAAAGACCTCAAGAATGCTTGTGGCAAGGTTTTTGCCTTCGCATGGTAAGAGTTCGACCTTCATGATTACGACTCAGGAGTAAACGCAGGCCCAGTTGCACCATCAAACGAGAACGTCACGTTGACGATTGCAAGGTTATTTGTGCTCAGATCTGGCAAACTGTAACTGGTGATAAAGCCAGTGCCAATCAGTGTTGCGCGATTCGAGTTTGTTGAAGTCCCCAAGGCGAAAGTAATGGTAAGTGTGTCAGAAACACCAACTTTGCCATCGAAGTCAAATGTGGGATCAAAAATGATTTCCAACTGACATTCACCGGGATCGGTGAGGTCGCCAGCGATGTATTTCATAAAACCTGTGGTGTCCAAGCAAGACGCATCAATTTTTTCCTGAGTCAACTCAGGTAGCGTCAAACTGCGAACACATCCAGTGATTGCGTTGGTCGTCAATACTGCGGTGGTTCCTTGCCCAGTCATTCCTGCGTAAGTCATGTCTTTTCTTTTCTAAAATGAGTTGTAGCTGACTTCAAATGTTTGAATTGTCCGAAACAGCCAATGATCAGTTCCGTCATTTGGTTTATCAACCAAGTATGACCTTCCAGTCGCCTGGCCTATGCCTTTGATGAATGTATTGCTGTAAACACCACGCTCACCGTTCAATGCGGCTCTGGCTGCCGCATGCAACGCATCTGCCTGACTTCTTGATTCACCGTAGCATTCTACACGGATTTTCGCAGTTTCAAATCCAACAAATCCACTCAGGCAATCTTCTGATTCTTCAGAAATGATATACAGTAGGAGCGCAGGCATGGTTGAATCTTCAGGAATGAAGTCAACCGCGACTCGATTGCTGGCAAGCGACTGAACTGTAGCATCAGTCGCAATGATGTGACGCACTGCTGTTGCTACGCTCATTTCCCGAAGTACCTTTTCATTCGAGACTTGATAATTCGCACCATTGCTTGACGCTGCATGACAACTGTGGTTTTAGCAGCAGTTGAAAGCCAGGGACGTTCAGTATGCTTTTTGTTTGTTCGTCTTCCCCACATGACATGCTGTGGAGATGTCTTATTGTGGAATGGTTCGTGGATGTGACCGTAGTTGTACTGGTAGTAATCCGTTCCAACGATTGCAGTGCTCGGAGCACGTTTTCTGTATTTCAGCAATTTACGAGTGACTGCATCGCTCATGTCGTTGCCAGAAGCACCGATTCTCGATCGCCTTGTTTTTGCCGACCAGCTTTTTCTGGTCCCTGTTTTTCTGGAATCGCCAAGTTTTCCCGTGTAGGGTATGACCCTTCGCCTGACAACAGCAATTCGCACTGCTGCTTCAGTTTCGACAATTTTTGCTGCTTCTTTTACAGCAGCAGTCATTACTCTGCGATGCAACTCTTGTGGCAAATGTTTGATCAAGTCTTGAATCTGCTTGTCATTGGTCAAGATGTTTGCAGTGATGCCACCTTTTCCTTTTCTTGCTGCCTTTTCGCGCACAATCTTATTTGCTGCGTCTACGCACCTCTTCGCATAACTCATGAGTTGTTTTCCCCTCTGAGCTCAACGCGAACCTCCATGCTGATTCCATCGGGATCTGACGTATTTGTAATCCCGTACTTGACGCCATCGATGATGCATCTGTCTTTAACTGTGATGTCACCAATGCCAAAGAACTCACCGAACGCAACATGAGTTGTTTTTTCGGTTACCATGCGTCCTCGGAGCACTTCGCCTCCAACGGTCGTTACGAGTTCGCAGGGCCATGCTGTGGTCACAACATCCCAGTCTGCGTCATCGCCGTATGTCGGTTGACCATAGGTGTCAACGCTTCCATCATGGCGATAGAAAGTCGCAGAATGCCGTCGAAACCCAATCCTTTTCCTGATGCTCATGGGTAGGACGACCTCGCGAGCAGTGCGACGATACGCTCGTAAGCGACCTCCTGCGAATGCAGTGCAGAACCCTCTTGTGCAGGATCAAAAAACCATTTCCCTACGCCCAGCAGGATCGCTGTTTTAAAGAGTCTTGGAACACAGGTGGCTGATGGTCCGTATCCAGCACAAAAGTCAATGACAACACCATTTGGGTTGTCTGCGAGAGGCTCAGGCCAGGTCGTTCCGGCTGGCGGAAAAATGCTGCAACGACCTTTGTCAAGTATGTAAGCGTCCGTCGCAAGCGTCACTGTGTCTCCATCGACATCAACGTATTTGACGCTTGTAACAGAACAAACTGCCTTCTTGTTCAGCTTTACCTCAGCAGTGTCGCCCCCCCAGTTGAACCGAGTAAGGCGAAAATCTGCTGTGATAATTTGCCGATCTAGGTCTTGCTCAAGACGCTCGACTGCCGCTTCCATCAGAATCGTCAGGTTGCTGTCGTGAGTCGTGTCGCTTGCGCTTAGTCTTAGATGCGACTTTACTTCGCTGAGACTTACTGGCAACACGCTTGGTGCTGCTAATCGTATCAGAGTCCAGTTTGTCGTCATCTTTTTTGACTTCCACACAATTGCCAAACGAGATCAGCGTTTTTGCAACACCAATGTTGCCAATGAACACAACAGCCCCGACTTGATGACCAAGACAGGGCTTGAGAATTTTAACTCTCATGATCAAGTAATGGTGATCTTCGAGAGCACTTCAGGTGCAGCAGCAGCAATATCGATGCGGCTAGTGCAAACGATTCCCACTTGGTCATTGACCGCAAAAAGCTGGTCGAGCACTTTAAAGCTCAACTGGCGACGATCACCGAAGTAGTGGGAAACGCCGAGATCACCAAAGACTGCAAGCAAGTCGCCAGAAGTCGATGATGTTGCACCAGGAATTGCGTTGCACAAATGCACTGGGTAACCAAAGAGGCTTGGTTGAACACCAGAAGCAACGTCTGCACTAGCGTTTCCACCAGCAGCGTTGAGCAAGTCGCGAATCTGGCCGTTCCACAAAGTGGGGTTGATGTACCACTGTGGATTGAGTCCTCGCTCTTGACCACTTGCGACAACGCATGCAGTCAGGTCGGTCAAAGCAAGAGCAGCAACAGATGCCACGTTGGTGTCTGCGACATCTGAATCACCTTCGATGCCACCCGTGTAAATGGAACCACCAGTGAACAAGTTGTCGTCTTCTGCTTTGCTGAATCCCCAAGCCAGATCGTCAATTACGGTATCAAGCATTGACAAAATGCTGTCTTCAGAAATTTCCGATGACATTTTGACCAAACCGGCCATTTTCTTTGCGGTCAATGTGACTTGAGAGAAAGTGAGATCCGATTCGGTGATTGCGCCAGCTTCCGCTGGATAATAGATCACGCTGTGACCAGCAATCTTAGGAACTTGCCAGGTCGAAGCACCCATGACAACTCGACGGCAACTTTCGCGAGCAGTTCCGTACTCTTCGACCAGATTGATGAGTTGATCGCTCAACGGTTGTGGAACCGAAAATCCGCCCTTGTTGTTGGTCAGCGACTGTGCGGCCATGAAGTCTTTAGCTTTTCGGTTTCCCGCTAATGCAGCGAGAAACATGCCAGCTTCGTAGGCATCTTCGTTGTTGTCAAAGTGTCGCGATTTTGCGTATCGCGCCTTGGCGGGAATTGCCATCTTCTTGGTGTCCTTTGGTTGCTCCGAAACACTCGGCTGAACTCCTGCGGCAGGGGCGACAGATGCCTCTGCTGCAAGTTTCCGTCTTGCGACGATATCAGCTTTTGCCTTCTCGAATTGTTTGAGTTCGTCGTACTTTGCTTCCAAGTCTTTTGCCTCTTTGTTCAAGGCAAGAATCTGCTCTTGATGCTCAGGACTCGGTGAGTCGCCTGCAACTTCGATCAATGCCTCAACATCGACAGAAATTTCAGACAAACGGTTTTGGATGTCTGTGAGATTCATTTCTCATCCTCTAAGGAAAATGTGCAAACGGACGGCTATTCGTCCGTCCACATTTTGCCTATTTAGTGCATCCTGCCTATTTTGTCAAGAATCAGATTTAAGACGCATGCGTATGCGTCTTGCCGATGCCTCTGCAACGCTTGCGTAAAACGGACTGACCAGTTTTGCGATTGGTTCTGGATCTTTCACATTGCGGGAAATCTCGTTGATTTCGTCAGCAAAACCAAGTTCAAGTGCTTTCTCTGCTGACATCCAAGTCTCTGCTTCCATCATGGCAAGAAGTTCATCTTCTGGAAGGTCAGTTTTGTCCCCGTATGCAGAAGCAATATCAGCATCCATCAGTTCGAGAATATCAGCCATGCTTCGGAATTCGACGCTATTCCCCATTGCGACTGTCCAGGCACGATGAATCATGAACTTTGCATTTGAGTTCATAATGACCTTGTCAGCAGCACATGCAATGACTGTTGCAATGCTTGCACAGATCGCGTCGATGTGGACTGTGACGCTGCCGCTGTACTGCATGATTGCGTTGTAGATCGACAGGCCATCAGTGACGCTGCCACCTTCGCTATCGAGCAAGATGGTCACATCTTCTCCTGCATGATCAGACAGAGCACTAAGAAAGTCGTCTGCTGAAATGTGATTTTCAAAATCGCCAATGCCGCCACGCATGGTGATGGTCTGCGCCGCTGGGTTCGTTTCAAACTTCATCTTGATCTTCCTCGATTATTATTAGTGGTTCTTCGTAACCCTTTGCAAGGTCATTGTCTTGTGGGATGTTTCCGCTTCCAGCGTAGTAATCGCTGTCAAGTCCTTCTGCTGGATTCATGCCGTGAATTGCTCGGACTTCGTTTCCTGAAATGACTCCTTGCTGTCGAAGCGTAGAAGTGTAACTGGCAAGAAACTCCAAGTTGTTTGCATAGATGGATTTTGCATCCATGCAATATCGAAAACTGCCTGCTTGCTTTTGACGCTTGCTCAACAGTTTGCTGTCGCATTCATCTTGAATTTTTGCGATCCATCGTCCAAGGCAGTTTGTCAGGTATGCTGACTGACGCTCGGTGACAGACTTGTAAGATCCACCTGAGTTATCACCGAGGATTGTTTCAAGCAAAAAGATAATAGCTTGTGACTCGCGTCCAAACTGACGCTGAGAAACGTAACCAGTATTGTTTGTGTCATGCGGGAGCACCTGCGCTCGCATTCCCTCGCGAATCATTCCAGTCTTTCCGGTTTTGTCCAAGCCTTCGTGCGCTTCGTTGAACTGATCCAAAAAGTCTTGAGCTTCTTTTGCAGTCCTGAATGCACCGCGTGGAGCTTCCAACAGCAAGCCTGGTCGTCCAGCATTTCTGAACGTAGACCCAGATGCTTCAGCACCAGCTATAGCAAGTCCGAACTGATCACGCATGATGTCGAGCAGGCTTTCTCCCCACCAGCCATTCCGAGACAGTCCCATGACCAGCAAGACATCGCGGTCGGGTAAACGATACATCGTGCGATCGTTACCTGCTTCTGTCTTTAATGTGCCTACAGCGGTGCCGTCATCGATGCTTACCAGGTGCCAGCGTTCACCATCTGCAACAACAGTCGTTGTGTCTTCAGCCTGAATAGGCAGCAGGCCAATTGGTTGACCAAGGCTGTTGCGTTCGATGTACGCTCGACCATTCCCATACAGCAGAGCGTCCAGCATTATCTTTTCAAACAAAGTAAACTTTGTGAAAAACTCATTTGGTTGCCGGATTGCTTTTGCACCAAAGTCGCTTGGAAAAGGTATTTCATTTCCGTCTTTCATTTCCTTGCAGACAACAGGCATTTGTGCCAAATGACCGCTGATCTTGCTAACAGCATTAAAGACCTCTGGAATCCCTAGAACGCTTTGCATTGTAATGGGAATGCCACTTGAAGACTCACCACCACCAAGCACCTGAACAAGCCAGTCAGTTGGGTTTTTTAGGTTTGACGTTGCTTGTGCAAACATCTGGCCTACTGTGCTCTTGAACATTTCGTAATCCTAATATGTGAAAAAACCGTTTGATTTTGATGATGCATGCATCGCCCGTCCCAGTGCCATCGTCATGGCAACAACACCGTCAATTTTCTCTGCCGAGTCTTTTTTCGAATACATCACTCTGTCTTGACGGTCATGGACGAGGACTGAGTTGCCGATCATCCACTTCAGGCAGGAGTTGCCATCGTGCAGAAACCGGCCATCAGCAATGCATGCACGCAGTTCTTGAATTGGTTCGTTTTGATACCTGCATGACTGCGTCATCGATGCTGGCTCAAGACCTTCTGTTTCTAGCCTTTCTGCTGTGCTCTGAGAGTTGTAAGGATCGTAAGCAACATCATAACATCGATACCTCTGGCATTCTCTCAGCAAATCCCTTTCTAGTTCATTGGTTGGGAACCGAGTCGTCCTGATGAGGTCGTTCTCAATGAAATCAGCAAAAGGTCTTTGCGTGATGTCCCGCGTGGTATCAGTAGAAATGTATTGCCACGTTCTGGCCTCGTACCTGTAAATTGGGGCTTCAGGTGCGTGCTCATCAACTTGCGTGAACTCGCCTGTTTCAAAGCGCGCGACCAGTGCAAACGCTGCTAGGTCATCTCTGCCTCCGAGGTCAACGCCGCAGCCAACTGCATCCGCGTCTTCCCAATCCGAGAACTCACCTGCACAAGCATCCCACTGTTCTAAGTCGAAAGCAGCAGAGTTGCTTGATGTCACGATGTTGCAGTGGTACTTCTTGAATCGCCGCTCAACAATCACATCTGTCTTGGCAGGCTTGGCTTGGTCTTCCAGGTACTCAGGCATGATGGTCACGCCAAGGCATGGATTTGCCTTAATCCAGTTTTCTGGATCGTACACATCGTCGTCTTCGTCGAGCTCGTAATTCAGAAAGAAGTAGCTTTCATCGTTGAAGTCTTGAGAGACAACTCCTTTACCGTAGTTGTATTGCTCCAGCCAAAGAAACGAGTTGTCATTGCCTGCGGTTGTGATAAACAGCGTCAATGGTTGTGATCTTGCACCACCTTGAGTCAGCATGGTTTCAACAAATGCCTTTTGACCACCTTCGGATCGAAATGCGGCAAGTTCATCGATCACGGTCAACGATGCAGAGAAACCATCAAGTGGTTTGTCCGATCCAACACAGAAAATTGACCCTTGATTGTGCTTGAAAAATATCTGATTGTTTTTCAACGTGCTCATAGAAGCAAGTTCTTCTGACTGCGAACGCATGCGGCATGCTTCTGCAAAGACGACTCTACTGGCCTGCTCTTTTTTTGTAGCTGCAAGGAGCACCTGCGCTACATTTTCAAAACCTTTACTGACTGGGTTGTAATCCATCGAGCCAGCAAACAATGCAATGGCAGCAGCAAGGGTTGATTTGCCATTCTTGCGAGCAGGGGAAACCATCGCCTTTGAAAACCTTCGGCAGTCATCGGATGTTTTCTTCCATCCGAAGATTGAAGCAACAGCAAACACTTGCCACGGTTGGAGCACCAGTGGTTGTCCAACATCGCGTCCGATGGAGTGTTTGATCATAACCGGAAAAAACGAAACTACTGCCTCTGCGTAATCGCGGTCGAAGTAGTACGGAAAATCATAGGTGCGTTGCTTTTCAAGATCGCGAAGGTGACGCTCAATTGCGTTTCTGACTGTTTTACAACTTCGGATCTCACCTGAGAGCACATCCTCAATGTACTGATCCATTTCTTCCATTGGTTGATAATGCTCAAGATCAAACGACATTATTCGCCGCCTAATTTCTTCAGCAATTGACCAACCTTGTCACTTTGCTTTGGCCCCTGCGGAGTTGCCAAGCGAGTTCTCGCGGAGGGAGTTAGTGCAAGTTCTTGCAGCAGTTTCATGTGATTCGCCAGAAAGCGGTGATAATTCACTGCGTGGACAGTGCTCTTACCACCACCTCGCTGGCTTTCTATTTCGATCCCGTCTTTGCGCATGGCTTGAACGCACAGCAGCAACTCTCGATAGTTGCATGCATAGGTTTCGATGATTGGGCCGTCCTGCTCACTGAGGCATCCCATCTGCTGCATTGAATCGCAGGTTTCATTAAAGATTTGCAGTGTCAGTTCATCTGCCTGACAGACAAGAGAGGGTTTGGGCCGTCCATCGACTGCCTCGATAGGCAAAACTCTCGTTCTTGCCTTTTCTTTATAGTGACCCTCGATTTTCGCAAGGGTCGGATGCGCTGGTGCGCGACCACGCCTACCCATACCACTCTCTTATCTATCAGACATATCCTCAACCACAAGGAGATGCCTTCATATTAGCCAGATTACGCAAAGTGTCAACAATCCGCATCCCGCCCGCCTTCTAACTGACAATTGCGTAGTACAGCACTCCATCTTTGCCTTGTTCTATTCGTATTCGATCTGATTCAAGCAAATCCTCAATGACATCTTTCCGAGTCTTTTTTGACAATTTATCGTAGACGCTGATTCTGCCTTTTGGGATACGACCACCGCGATTCTTCAGTGCAGTAAGCACTTTTTGCCTGTCAGCATCTGCTTGCGACTTAACCAATTCGGTTTGGACTTTGTGAATGCTGCGATACGTCAATCGTTTTACGATCAAGATTGCTCTGATCGTATCAGCGACTTCAACAACTCCATTTTGAATTGGCCCAAGCCTTGAGCAGGCAAAGAGCAGTGCAAGTTTCTGGATCTTGTCAGCGGTTCGCCTCCAAAGTCCAGTGTTTTCTTTTCCGCGAGTAGAATTAAGTTTGATTTCATCACTGAGTTTCAACAGTTCCTTTTTGGATTCGTTAGAAAACGTCCAATCGAGCCTGTTACCAGGAAACGACTCAGGAGGCAGGTTCCCTTGTTTTCCTGCGTCTGACCAAGACTGTGCCTTTGCGACGATTTCATCCGTTGCAGTCATTTGCTGATAAATTCTTCCAAGCGACATGTCGTAATTCTCTTGCGAGAAAATAAGCAGTCTTCCCAGCAGTCCATCGTTCACGCTGTCAGGAGAAAAACGTGAGTAGAATAGATCAGGAGTTGTGGTCCCGTAGATGATGGGGAAGGGCTCACGCACAACGATATTGTTTTTAGCGTCTGCGCGGCAATTTGGTTTCCACTCTGGATCTCCTGATGACGAGTAGGCTTGCTTGAGCAGTTTTCCGGTTTTTGCCATGTAATGGTTTGCGTCACCCATTTCACCGAACATCTCTGCAATTTCGTCAAGCTGGAACAACTGGACATTCTGAGTTTCAAGTGATTTGACAAAGCCTTCGCCGGACGACAGCACTTCAGCACCAAGCAAGTGAGAGAATCCTGCTCGATGCAATGTATCTCGCGTAAGTTTGCGCCCGAAGTCTTTGCCTGCACCAGATGGCGCAAGACCAACCATGAAAAGGTTTGGATGCGTACCTTCAGCAGTGACTTTGCCACATGTGATAGCAGACATGGTTGCAAGAGCACTGGCAAACGCAAGTTCAGGTAGCCATGACTCAGCAAGTTCTTTGTTGCGATCCATGATTTCTGAGATTAAACCAGGAGCATAGAAGTCAACGTCTTTGAGCTCATACTTTTTTCGTGACTGAGCCGACTTCCAAAGTTTTCTGATATCAAGCACCATTTCTTCTGTGTGCTCAATTGGTTCGTAATGATATTCGGACTCGCCTTTTGCTTCGCGAGCAGTACCATTCTTTGCAGAACTTTTGACCAGACTTGTCAATTCTGCCATTGATATCGGAGGTACAACATTCGCAAGCTGCCACTGCTGAAGCAGCGCAATTGCTGTTGATTGATCCAAACCGAAAGACAGCAAGTGACCGGCTAATCCGAACAGCGTATTGTTCCGACTGCCTTCGCCTGGAGGTTGAACTTTTGCCAAGTACAGAGTCGCTCGCTCAATTGCTGAGCCACCTGAAGGCATTCGAGCATTAAATTCAACTTTACTTTCCTGCTTCGCTGGTTCATCGGGCTCGCCAACTGCAAGCCTGTATGCTTCACCGAGGTGCTCAGAGACATCACCAAACTCATCGTCTGGCCTTCCAATTGTGTCTCCGGTGATTGCCCAAAATCTGTTGTTGCCATAGACCTCAATCGCTTGAGTTCCCTCGATCACTCTGCGGCATCGGCCTGCTGGTTTCTTGCCAACAACCAGTGACTTAAACCCGGTTTCGCTCGGAGAAATTTCCGAGTGACTGTCTGCTGAGATTTCATACCAAACTACTGCTGCCCACTCCATCATCAGTCCATCTGGAGTGAAGCAATCGTCGAAATCAAATCCTGTTACCTGCGGTTCGCAAGAAGTTGTACCCAATTCAAAGGCCAAGCCAATGTGCTCGTTGTGCTGCGACAAACGCTCGTGGTGCTCTTTTGCGACCTCAAATGTTGTCCAAGTCGAGGGATCATTCGACTTGGCAGGCATCATCTCGTCATTTGCTTGAATGGGGATTTTTCTCCCCTTAGCGTTTTTCCACAGATGCCATCTGGGGATGCTTTTAAGCGAATCTGGAATTTTTGCGTATTGAACGTCCATCGTCTGAAAATCCTGTGTGGTTGAGGTTCACTGCCACCAATCGGGGGGCATTGCATTTTAATGCACACACTTAATCAGACAAGTGGCGATCTGAAAAACAGGCTTTTTCAGACCGTTTTCATGAAAAAAAACAAAGCAAAAACACCGTAAATAACGTAATAATAATAAACAAATATATATTTTCATACTTTTCAGTACCCTGCCTCTCTCTTGTCTTTCTTTTTGTTCGTGTTGTGTTTTGGGGCTCTGAAAAACCGGAAAATCGTGAAAATGAGATTTCGTTTTTCGTTTTTTGACTTTTCGGCTGCGAATCAAAACCAGATGTCCAAATCTAGGCGTCCAGCCGCCTCTCTCTGGCCTCCCGAAGCAAATCCTGCCTGTCCACGCACGATCCCACTGGCATCGCCTTAAAGAAAGCGTCTGAGCCTCTCAGCCAATACTGGCAAATCTCCATTCCTGACAGCCGATTTTCAGCCAAAAACGCTCATTTGCAGCATGCCTGCAATCTCCCAGTGTGAAAAATTTCTACATTGAAGCATTTAAGTTGATCGCAGAGAAAACAGAACTTTTTAAAAAAACAGTACATACTGTAGTTGCAGCAGTTCGATAGTATGCGTATTGTTAGCAAGACATTAGAAAAACGCATTTCAATTATTTGGAAGGTAAAAAATGAAAAAGTCGCAGCGGAAAACAACAACTCAGCCAAGTGACTGGTGGACAGCGTTTGAGTCGCAGGCCAGCAAGAAGGGACTAACGCTTGCTGCGTGGATGGGAGAGTGCTGCAAAGCAACTTTACCTAAACGAACGCAGGCAAAATTGTCTAAGCGACCTGCCGCCCATCGACCGAAACAAAAGTAAGCTATCAACCACGAGGACAAAATGGATTACGAAGTCAGCAGCACCGTTTCAAACACTTTGCTTGATCGTCGCGCAGAGATTAATCGAAGACTTGATGCATATTCAAATTTGCCTATTGCTTTGCGAAGCACTTACATGACCAGACGAATGGTACAAAATAGTGCTGTGCTCGCAGAGCTTGACCACATCATTTCAATACTGGGGATAGAAAATGCCAAGTAGAAACTGGAGAACAGTAAATCGTGCAGCAGAATCTTTGCTGGAAATCTTGATGACAATTGATGTCACTGAAGATGAACGCGAAGAACTCGCAAAAGCAATGAAGATTGTTTACCAGATCCGAAAGAAGCAGTGAAATGTTTGATTTAATCAATTACCTGACATTTGCAGTTTCATCAACTGCTTTTTTTATCAGCTTCACTGCATTTGCATGGAGTCTGTATGATGACCTCAACCACAAAAACAAAAGAGAGAAACATGAGAAAATTTAGAACCACCGCTTACAGATCGACAACACGAGAAAAGGTCGCGAGACTGTATCAAGATGAGGGTACGATTGGCGTCGAGGCGTTGATCGACATGCTTGACTTGGAACCTGCTGAATTCAATGGCATCCAGGTTTATCAATCTCGCGTCTACATTGCTGCACTCTGCGGAGCAATCGAAAAGATGCATCACTGGCAAGACGATGCAGAAGAGATGTTCAACGCAGCGAACGAAGATGAAAAACGAGAACTGAGAATTGAAAAACCGATTCTTGATGAAATCATTTTTGTTCAGATTCTGTGCGACGAAGTTGAGAAAAACGAAGAACCGATTCTGGTTGTCCAGCAAGCAATTGATTGCGATGTAGAGGCATCAGATGAAAACAAGTAATTACTCCAACGTCAAAGTGCGACGACCAGAGACCATCGAGCTCTGGATCGAACTTACCGGGAAAAAACTTTTCTGGTGGGAACCCGTGTCTTCTGAAACAGAACGAATTATCAGTTACGTTGTTTGCGATGACTTAGGAACCGAGCACTTGGTTCGACAGAACGGAACAGCAATTGAATCGATCGAAATTCAAACAAAAGGGAATGCGTGATGATAATCATCAAGTCATTTCTTGTTTTTTACGCAATCACCGCAGTGGTCACGGCCATTGTTGTTTGGACTGCGCCGTTGCGTGATGACTTGGATGACTGAAGCAAAGGCAATTGCAAGAGTGATTCGCAGCGTATGCGAAGCATTTGAGCAGCGCGGCTGGAAAGTAAAATTATCGAGATCGCCAAAAAGTTTGTCCAGATACGTTCATGCAACGCAAGGAAATCGCAAAGTTGTCATTCGCGTGAGTGATCATCGGCCAAACAGAAATGCAAGGTACGACTTGAGTTTTCACCCTAGATTCTACAAACAGAGTCGCTTAGTATCGTATTTAGAAAGACCAAAGTGCTCGCCTATCAACCACAAAAAAAGGAGAAACAAATGAAGGCTTGGAAAGTGACCTGGACAGATGGTTCAGGCAGAACTCAGATCCGCTATCGCAACTCAAAGCATGCAGCTTTAGTGCGTCAAACTCGAATCAACCGAGAAGGTTGCAAGTCTCAAATAACGTGCATCGACATCCCCACTGCAAAGTTTGAGCTTGTTGATTTCTTGAACGCGCAAATGAACGAGGTGAGTGATGAGTGGGAAAATCAGTGACAAAGCATTAGCTTTGATTTGCTTCACCACAGCATCCTTTACAGACGCGAAGGTCACAGAATTCCTTATTGCAATAGGAATAGCAACAGAGGGAAATCCTTTTATGGCGACAGCCATGAATTTGCTGCCTCACGGGATGTGGATTGTCAAAGCGGCTGTATCATTGTTCTTTCTTCTCGTACTAAGCAAACTTTCGATAGAATTCCTGCTCGCACTGACTATCGGAATGTGTGTTGTGCTTGCTTGGAACTTTACACTTCTCTGCATTTATGCAATCAGCGTTTTTTTTTAAGAGGTGAGCGATGAGTGAAGTATGGATGCTGATAATTGGAATCGTTTGCACTCTGACTGGAGTTTTACTTAAATCAAAAAGAGGATGGTAATGATGGAGGAATCATGCGACTGAGGAGGATGCGGTTGCGCGGTCGATTAAACAAAAAGTCAGTTTAGCAAAAAAGCCAAAAGGCCCAAAGCAAGCTGACATGTTTCACTAAAAAGAATCTAATGAGCCTTTCAGAACTGATGACATCGGTGTTGCAACCGATATTCGACCTGCTTCCAAGGCTTTCACAACGTCCTGCCAGCAATGAGTGGGGCATTCGCGACAGTTGGCTAAACGGAGTCAGGCACTTTGATGGGCCGCTGTTTCATGTGCCAGTCACTACGCATGCGGAATACTGGCCTCGCTGCGAGATCCCAATCGATACTGGTCTTCAGACTCTCACAACAGCAGATGCAAAAACAGTCAGCGTCAACGCAACATTGATCATCAGGATTGATGACCCAGTGGTGCTCAGGTCAGTTTGCGAGTTTGAAGGTTACCAAGAGTGGATTGCGATGAAAGTGCGTGGAATCGTTCAAGATGTAATCTGCGGTCACAATTGGAGGGATTCGCTTCAGCGAGCAGCAGAGCTCATTGAAGACGAATCTGCCAGTCAACTCATGTATGCAGGCATTGAGGTGCTCCAACTTGTCCTGGAAGACGCTACAGAGGTCATTCCGCTGCGAATCCTCAACCCCTACGGAAACGCCGAGTGACCAGACTTGTCAAAACGATCAAAAAACGAGCAAATTTGCGCGACCA
>VTLG01011207.1_pt1 | contig 31707 bp, 26 predicted proteins | sample 4694571 | NCBI WGS metagenome assembly VTLG01 (sample SAMN12604809, study PRJNA352737) | marine metagenome | biome: ENVO:00000447; feature: ENVO:00000209|ENVO:00000569|ENVO:01000036; material: ENVO:00002151; isolation source: viral sequences binned using virsorter ...
ATGAAGAAATCACTAGTGCGGGGTCTAATTGGACAATTAGTTCTTATGATGGTGTTGATTTTATAGCACAAAGAGGCCATCAACCTTTTGATTTAGATAATGGTGTTTTAAAAATAGATGCAAGCGGATATGTAAGTGCAAGTAAAAGATTAATAGTAACTGGAGAAGGTACAAGTGAAGGGGGACAGGTAAATTTACAACCAGGAAGTAGTTACGATGTATTATGGGCTCAAGACAATTATACAGGTATATATAGAATGATGAGAGAAACAGCGGCGGGGGGTACTGTTGTAATGTCAATGAGTGGTTCAGGTGTAGGTATTGGAACTGGAAATGATCCTTTAAAAACAGGAACAGTAGCAAATAGTAATGTAGCATTACATGTAAAAAAGAGTGGTATTTGTGAAGTAGAAATAGAGGGTAACCCACCTGAATTAAATTTATATCATACTAATGGTAGTACAGATGAAAGAAGGGCTAGATTAACAATAAATAATGATAATTTATCTATACAAAGTTTAGATGATGCTGATGCTACTGCACCTTACCAATATATGGATTTTGGTTTAGATAATGGGAATGTTACTATTAATCGAACTTTATATTTAGGAACAGTAGCAGATGAAAACTGGGCAGCTGAATTATTATGGGATTCAGGTACAGGAAGAGTTGCTGTAAATTCATCAACTAAAAAAGTTAAAAAAAATATAATAAATATATCTCAAAAAGATATTAATGATTTATCTTTATTACGTTCTGTACAATTTACCAATAAAAAACATAATACACAACATCTTGGTTTCATAGCAGAAGAATTAGCAGAAATTAACCCCTTATTTGTAGGTTGGGGTCCTGATTATGTTTATGATGAAAAAGGTGAAAAACAACAAGATAAAGAAGGTAAAGATATATTAAGTAGTGATAAAAAGGTTCCGTCTACTATAGATAGAAACGCTTTATTATCAATAGCAATTGCTAAAATACAACAGTTAGAAAAAAGAATAGAAGAATTAGAAAATAAATAAACAATGGCAATAAACTTTGATTCAAGTTCGAAATGGGATCCCAATGGGTATTCTAAAGTACCAATCTCTTTTACAGATGGAAGTGGTTCTTTAATACTATTAAAAAAAGGGGTACATATTTCTATGCTAGCAAATGAATCTTCTGCTTCTTTAATGGTAAGAAAATCAAGTTCATTAGCTATAGAAGTAGATCCTGATGATGACACAAGTATCCAATTTAGAATACCATCATCATCAGCAGGTAAAAATAATGACCAAATAGCATTTTACGTTTCAGGAAGTGGTAAAGTGGGTATAGGAACAAAAGATCCGGACACAGCATTTGATGTTAGAGATATAGGAGAAGATGTTGATCCTAAAGATAAAGATAAAAAAACAAAAATCTTAAAATTATCTAGAACAACTAGTGAAATAACAGCTTCCCATATGTCTGCAACTAAAATAGAAGCAACCACCTTTGTAGGAAGTTTAGTAGGTAATGTAACAGGCAATTCAACAGGTTTAACAGGTACTCCTGATATAGCAATAGGAACAATAACAGCTGATAAAGCTACAATAACTTCACTTACAGCTTCAATTGTATCTTCATCTGTAATTTATTCAAGTGGTTCAAATATTTTTGGCGATGCACAAACAGATACACATTTATTTAATGGTCATATAACAGCTTCAGGTGATGTAAGTGCAAGTGGTAATATAGAAGCTGTATCTGGTTCATTTAAAAGACTTAATGTTGGTGTAGGAGGTTCTCCCTTAGATCCTGCAATTAGAATACCAACTGGTGAATATATAACTTTTGCTGATGATGACACAACTGATGTATCTATAAGAGGATATTCTAATTATTTACTGTTAGGTGGTGGTAATTCTACTACAGGAGTAATAAAATTTATGAACCATGTTAATACTGCTAAAAATATAGGAGTTGGAAATCATTTTTCCTTAATTAGTAATAGAGCATCCGCTGGTATTCATGTAGCTGACACTGATATATGGGTAAGTGGTTCTGGAGCTCATATAACAGCTTCAGGTAATATAAGTGCAAGTGGGACTATATTTAGTAGTACTGGTTCATTTGATTATCTAGAATCAGATATGATAATAGGTCACGCAGGTGATCCAAACACAGGGTTAAGGTTTGGAAGTGATACTGTAATTATTACATCTAATAATGTTCAAGTAGGAAAATTTAGAGCAACTGCTGGTACTATTTTAGGTTCAAGTGACTATCCAATATCCATGTCTGGAAATAAAATTGAACTAGATGGACCAATAACAGCCTCAGGTAATATAAGTGCAAGTGGTACAATATCTGGTAGTAATGGTAATATAGGAACTATTAGTTTTTCAAACGGAACTATTAAATACCCAAATAACACATATGCAGGTAATAACCAAACAATCGATATACATCAATTTATAGGAAAAACAACTTTTACAGGTAACGTAACAGCATCAGGAGATATAAGTTCAAGTGCAACAATATATGCTGCTAAATTAAAAATTTCAAAATCACCTCCTGTTATTATTGAAAATGGTCATATATCAGCTTCAGGTAATATAAGTTCAAGTCAATCAATAAGAGCTCTAACAGGTTCTTTTGGTACAGGTACTACACATATTACTGATAAAATAGCTACAGATGGAACTATATCTTCATCAAAAGAAATAATAGGAAAGCAATTAATTGTTTCTGAAAAGATTAAAGTTAAAGGATCAGATGTAACAATAGAAGCAGGACATATTTCAATGTCAGGTGATATAGTAATGACAGGTAGTTTAAGTTCAAGTGCACAAGTAAGAGCACTAACTGGTTCATTTGGAACAGGAACAACAACAGTAACTGATACGATATATACAACAGGAAATATTACTACAAATGGTGGAGATATTTTTGCTGAAAAAGGTGAACTTAGAGTTAGAGATATTCAAACAACAGGAAAAATTAGATCCAAAGGCTCAGACTTAACTATATTAAGTGGTAGTATTTCAATGTCTGGAGATATTATTATGACGGGTAGTTTAAGTTCAAGTGCACAAGTAAGAGCACTAACTGGTTCATTTGGAACAGGAACAACAACTATTACAGATAGAATCCATACAACAGGACAAATATCAGGTAGTTCAATTTTATCCTCAGGACTTATTGAGGCACAAGGAGCTATCACAGCAACTTCTATGTCAGCTGAATTAATCCAAGCAGTACAGGGAAGATCTAGAATTGATATAGGACGTGCTGCTGATAGAGTAGAAATGGTTATTGAAGGAAAAATAAAGATAAAAGGATCAGATATAACTTTAGAAAATGGTCATATATCAGCTTCAGGTAACATAAGTGCAAGTGGTAATGTAATGGCTGGGGGAGGAGGAACAGGCTCATTTGACCATATCATTACAACAGATAATACTATTGAATTTAGAAGTCATACTAATAAAGATGAAGTATTAGGTTTTGCTAAATTTGACCCAATAGAAGGATTAATAGCTCATAGCGCTTCATATGCTGATAATAGAAGAGGCCCAAGTCATTTACCTAATGCAATAGTACAGATGCCTAAAATTGCAAATAAATTAAAAAAAGTAAATGGTCAAATTCCTAAAATAGGAGGCGTATCATTTGATGCAACATCAGATATAACACCAGCAACAGCATCATACTCAACAACAAGTAGTTTAACAACTGGAAATTCTGCAACAGCTACAAAATTAGCAGCTACAAAAACAATTGGTGGTGTATCATTTGATGGAAGTAAAAATATAGTACCTAGACAATATAAAGGTTCTACAACTAAGCTATACTTTTCAGGTACAGATTTTACATTACAAGGTGTACCTACAAAAGTAGGCGTATCAGCATACTTAAAACCAAATTTACTAGTATCTCCCACATCAGTACAGGCATCAGCAGCTGGAACATATTTTTACAATGTGACTCTTCCAATAGGTTTATCTCCTGCAGGAATTGTAGTATATGGTGATGATGCAAAAGGTTGTACCTATAAAGTATATGCATCACTTATTCCTACTGCAACGTATAGTCAGACTAAAAATAAATATGTACAAATAGATGGCTCAGGATTAAGCGGCATTGCAATAGGAACTGCAATTTCAGCTAATGCATTAGTACAAGCTATGAAAGCAGCAAGTATTGATTGGGATAGCTCGGTGCATGCATTAACAATTGGTGTTACAACTGATGGCACAGATACTATTTATGGTGGGCAAATAAATATGGGATAAAAAATAACGGTTTTTAAAAAACACATATATGTATATCCGACTATAAAAATTAAAATATAAATATAATAAGTTATGGCAAATAAAGCAATAAAATTTTCACAAGAAGAACTGCAACAACTTGCAACCCTTCAATCTAGTTATCAACAAATTACTTTTTCTATGGGTCAAATTTCCCTACAAAAAATCAGTCTCAATACTAGAGAACAAGCAGTATTACAAACCTTATCTGATTTAAGAACACAAGAATCTGAATTAGCTACAACACTTACTGAAAAGTATGGTAAAGGATCTTTAAATGTAGAAACTGGTGAATTTACTCCTACACCTGAAGATACTCCTACACCTGAAAAAACAGATAAAGAAGTAGTTAAAGAAACTAAATAAAACTAGCCGTTCTTAAACTATATTTTATATTTATAGGTGATCCAAAAAAGGGTCGCCTATACTAGTTTAGGTTTGCGAATCCTTTTTATATTTATATAGGAACACGTATTAGAACTAATAAAATAAAATACTAAATAAGATGGCAGAAACTATTATCTCACCAGGTGTATTTACGAGAGAAAATGATCAATCGTTCTTACCAAAAGGAATAGGTGCAATTGGAGCAGCATTTATAGGACCCACACAAAAAGGTCCAGCTTTTGTACCACAATTAATCAGAAACGGCTTTAATGAATTTATAAGACATTTTGGAGATCAACACCCAGAAACTTATGTGCCTTTTGCTGTAAAAGAATACCTACGAAATGCAGGAGTTGCAACAGTAGTAAGAGTACTAGCAGGTGGAGGATACAAATATGGTGGTACTTCAAGACCAATAGCATATGTTGTAAATGAAAATGCAGCAAGTCAGGAAATATTAGCAGTATTAGTTCCATCAAAAGCCACAGGTATCTCAGCTATAAACTTAAGTGGATCTACACTTTTAGATTCAACAGATAGTGGTACAGCAACATTAGGAGATGCTAGTTTAGTTCTAAAATTAGATGGTGGTGGTTTTAGTTCAGCTAAAAATATTTCATGTTCGTTTGTTACTTCAAGTAATTTTTACGTAAAAAGAACAGTAGGAAGTAATTCAGCTAATAGTAAAACAGGAGCAAATTCATATGATTATGTTAATGGTATTCCTGCTCACACTTATCTACTTTTTGAGGGTGTATCAGGATCTAGTGCAGATAATATAAAAATAGTAACAGGATCTAATGAATCTTATTTCACAGGATCATTTAGTAATAGTGGTTTTGCTGAAGGATATGATCACGCATCTACACCTTTTATAACTTCAGGTTATTTAGATTCAAGTGCTACAACACAACAATTATTTAAATTCCACACATTAGCAGATGGTACTCCTACAAATAGAGATTATAAAATTTCAATTAAAAACCTAAAATTAATACCTAATATTGATAATGTAGAACAATACAGTACATTTACAGTAGAAATAAGAAAATGGAGTGATACAGATAAATCAAAGTCAGTATTAGAATCATTTGGAGGTGTAAATTTAGATCCTAATTCACCAAACTTTATATCAAGAAGAATTGGAGATAGATATCAAGAATATAGCACTGATTTTGGAAAAGTTGTTACAAAAGGAGACTATCCAAATATCTCAGAATTTGTAAGAGTAGAAGTAAATCAATCAGTAGCAGAAGGATCTCTTTCACCAAAACTTTTACCAAAAGGATTTAAAACAGTATATGATACTATCCAACATCCTACTGAAGGAGGTGTTCAATATAAATTACCTGCTTTTGCAACAGCATCACAACAATTAATAGGTGGTAATTATAATTCTAAAGGATATTTAGGATGGGATTTTAATAACACAGATAATATAAACTTTAATAACCCAGTACCAGCAACAGCAGCAAATGGAGCAGGAATACAGGCAAATAAAGGAAATGATTTCAATGTAGATGCATTAAGTATGCACTCAGATGCGTCAGCAACATGGGCAGGATCATTAAGTGCGTCAATTGATACAACTGGAACTAATGGTCCAAGAGCAATTGACTTAAAGTTCTCAGTACCATTCCAAGGAGGTTTAGATGGAATAGATCCAGGAACAGTAGTAAATACAGGTGAGTATTTAACAGGTACAAACGCATTTGGAATGGATTTAAGCGCAACTACTAAAGCAGGATATAAAGGATATAAAAAAGCATTAGATTTATTATCTAATCAAGATGAATACGATATTAATATGGTAGTTTTACCTGGTGTAGTTAAAAATTTACATTCATCAGTTACAGATGCAGCAACAGTAATGTCGGAAGATAGAGGAGATACATTTTATGTAATGGATTTATCTGTAGAATCAGCAAATGTAAATCAAGCAGTAGCAGATGCTGATGGTTTAGATAGTAATTATGCAGCTGTTTATTATCCATGGGTTAAAGTAATGGATACTTCAAGAAATAAACCAATTTTTGTACCACCATCAGTAATAGTGCCTGCTGCAATAGCAGCTTCAGACAGAATTGGTGCTGAATGGTTTGCACCTGCAGGTTTAAATAGAGGTGTATTAGGAACAGTAATAGAAGCTAAAAATAGATTGACACAAGCAGAAAGAGATGAATTATATGAAGGAAGAGTTAATCCAATTGCAACATTCCCAGCAACAGGAGTTTGTATTTGGGGTCAGAAAACATTACAAGTAAGACCAACAGCTCTTGATAGAATTAATGTTCGTAGACTATTAATTACACTTAAGAAATTTATTGCAAGTTCTTCTAAATTCTTAGTATTCGAACAAAATACAATACAAACAAGAAATAGATTCCTAAATATAGTTAATCCATATTTAGAATCAGTACAACAAAGACAAGGATTATATGCTTTTAGAGTTGTAATGGATGAAACAAATAACACACCAACAGAGATAGACAGAAACAGATTAATTGGTGCTATTTATTTACAACCAACTAAAACAGCTGAATTTATAGTACTTGACTTTAATGTATTACCAACAGGAGCAACATTCCCTGCATAAAAAATGAAAAGTAATATATTTATAATAGAACAACAAAAATAATATAAAAAGATGGCAATATTAAACACAAACGATATGATGTTTACAGCATTCGAGCCTAAACTACAAAATAGGTTTGTAATGTTTATAGACGGTATCCCAGCATTCCTAGTTAAAAAAGTAGGAAGACCCAACATTCAGTTTGGAGAAGTAACTCTTGATCACATTAACGTGAAAAGAAAAATTAAAGGAAAAGCAGATTGGCAAAACATCACAGCTGAACTTTATGATCCAGTAACACCATCAGGTGCTCAAGCAGTAATGGAATGGGTTCGTTTGTCACACGAATCAGTTACAGGTAGAGATGGTTATTCTGATTTCTATAAAAAAGATATTAGATTTAATGCATTAGGTCCTGTAGGTGATGTTGTTGAGGAATGGATTTGTAAAGGAGCTTATTGTTCACAAGCAAATTTTGGTGAATTTGATTGGACATCAGATACACCTGCTAGTATTTCAATCACTATTAGAATGGATTACGCTATCTTAAATTACTAAAATATTATTTCTTTTTTAAAAGTAAAGCGTCTATTTTGACGCTTTCTTTTTTCAACATATATGTATATCCGAACTAGTTTTAAAAATTAAATTAATAACGTTATGAAACAAACAGAACAAGCTCAAACACAACAAGAGCCAAAATATCAATTTCCCACAGAAGAAGTTACATTACCCTCAAAAGGTTTACTTTATCCTGAAGGATCACCATTAAGATCTGGAAAAATCAATATGAAGTACATGACTGCTAAAGAAGAAGATATTTTAACAAATCAAAATTTCATAAAAAATGGAACAGTAATAGATAAATTATTACAATCATTAATTATGGATCCTGTAAAAGTAGAAGATCTATTAGTAGGGGATAAAAATGCAATATTAGTAGCTGCTCGTATTTTAGGATATGGACAAGATTATACTTTTACTTGGACAAACCCCAATACAGGTGAAGATGAAGAAATCACAGTTGATTTAACTGAAGCTGATGATAAAGAAATAGATACATCAAAAATGATTGAAAGTAGGAATGAATTTGAATTTGAATTACCAACTTCAAAAAAATTAATTACATTTAAGCTTTTAACACAAGAAGATGAAAAGAAAATAGAAAATGAGTTAAAAGGACTTAAAAAAATTAATAAATCTTCATCTCCAGAATTAACTACACGTTTAAAACACCAAATTGTATCAATAAATGGTGATCGTTCACAAAAAGCAATCAGAGATTTTATAGATAATCAATTTTTAGCAAGAGATGCTAGAGCGTTTAGAAATTATTTAAATTTAATTCAACCTGATGTTGATTTATCATTCGACTTAACTTTTAATGATGGGACAGTTGTCGAAGATGTAACAATTCCCATTGGAGTTGGCTTTTTTTGGCCTGACGCCTCAGTATAGGAATATCCTATGGAACCAACTGCATGACCTAGTGTACCATGGCGGCGGTGGATTTATACACTCAGAAGTCTATAATATGCCAGTTTGGTTAAGACGTTTTCATATTACTAAAATAAATGAATTTGTCGAAAAACAGAATGAAGAACAAAGAAAAGCTCATGGAAATGAGTTAATGGGGGATGATAAAAAAATTCATAAACCAAATATTAATCCAAATAATGTTTATAAATTTTAAATAAGGGTATTAAAATGCCCTTATTTTTTTCATATTTATACCCAGATAATATAATATGATATGCCCGAAGATAAACCATTATCACCAAAAGAACAAGAAGAATATAATAAGCTAAAAAAAGATGGCATCAACTCAGAAAGAGACCATCTAAGGCTTTTAAGAGAAGAAGCAGCAGAATTTGGAAAAATAGTTAACCATGCTAAATCATTAGCTCAAAATATAGGGTTAACTGTTAAACAATCACAAGCTTTTGGTAATTCTTTTAAGAATACAAATAACATAGCTGAAAAGTTAGTAATTAATGCTGATAAGCTTTTAAAAGGTCAAATATCTAGTAAAGATATATCCCAACAAATAGAAAAATCATATTCAGAATTAAATGAGCTAAATAGACAAAGAGGGATAATAACAGATAAAATATTACAAAGAAACACAAATATAAGTGCAAGTACTAAAGAACAAATAAAAAATGCACAAAATGCAGGTCAATTAAAAAATCTAGCTTTAGATCAAACAAATAAACTTACTGATAAAGAAAGAGAAATACTACTTTATTTATCTTTACAAACTGCTCAAAATAAAAAAAATAATCTTGAGTTAATAAATCAAGAAAAATTAGCACAAAAAATAGAAGACAGAATTGGTGTTTTAGGAAAACTCCTTACAGGTATAAACAAAGTTCCTATAATAGGCCAATTTGTAGACAGTGATAAAGCCTTAAAAAGAATGGCAGAGTCTGCTGCCCAGGTAGACAAAAATGGAAAATTTGTTAACACTCGATTTGATGTTCTTAAAAAAGGAGTTGGAAGTATAGCAGAAGATATTCAAAAAGGAATATCAGACCCCTTAACTTTAATAATAGCATTATTTAACTCAGGCCTACAGATGGATAAATCTGTTGTTGAGTTTGAAAGAAGTATGGGTATTTCAAGAGCAGAAGCACAAGGATTAAGGGACAACATGAGTGCTATTGCGAGTGAAACAGGAAATGTTTCTATTAATTCTAAAGATGTACAAGCAACATTAATGGGATTAAATAAACAATTTGACGCAGCTTCATCTGTAATAAGAGATGATATAGTTGCAGAAATGTCTAAATTAGGTAAATTGACAAATATGTCAGCCGAAGCCCAAGGTAGATTTGCTATGTTTGCTAACATATCAGGAAAAAATGCAAAACAAATAACAGACGAAACAAGACAAGCAGTAGTATTAGCAGAAAAAGAAAGTGGTCTTAGGTTAGATATTAATAAAGTATTAGATGAAGCAGGTAGAATAACTGGCCAAATAGCATCCCAATTAGGAGGTAATGTAACTAAAATAGCAGAAGCAGTAGCAACAGCTAAACAATTTGGGATGACCTTAGAACAAGTAGCAGCATCAGGAGCTAAATTATTAAATTTTGAACAAAATATTAGTGATGAATTAGAAGCTGAACTTTTAATAGGAAAACAAATTAATTTAGAAAAAGCAAGACTAGCAGCCTTAACAGGTGATTATAACACATTAACAAAAGAAATCAATAAAAACATAGGTGATTTTAGTGATTATTCTGAAATGAACATTTTACAACAAAATGCTTTAGCAAAATCTGTTGGAATGACTGCAGATCAATTATCTGATGTTTTACTTAAAAATGAAAATATAGCTCAATTAGCACAAGAAGCAAGAGCAGCAGGGAAAAATGACTTAGCAGATCAATTAGAAAAACGAGATGTTCAACAAAAGTTTAATGATACTATGGATAAATTAAAACAAACATTTGTTGATATAGCAGGAGGTCCTATAGGTACTTTACTTGAAGCTTTAGGTAAAACATTAGGAATAATAGGTAAAATAATAGATTTTGTAGGATTAGGAAAAGGAGGATTTGCAGATATAGTATTTCAAGTAGGATTATTTAGTAAACTTTTATTTGGAACAATAAACCCAATAAAAGGTATAGTAACTGCATATAAATCACTAACTGGTTTTATGAATATAGGCTTAATAAAACAAAAAGCTATAAATTTAGCTGAAAGAATAGGTCTAATTAATAAAGAGCAAGCAGTAAGAGCAAGAACAAGAGAAAATTTATTACAAACACAAGGAATAACACAAGAACAATTATCAAATCTTCATAAAAATGCAGGTTTACTTACGTTAATAAAAAAGAATATACAAAGAAGTATTGGTAATGTAAAGTTAAAAGTAGAAAAAGGTTTAGAATTAGGTAAAAATGCTATAATGTCTTTAGGTAATGCTATAAGAGGATTTGGAATAGTTCAGCAAGGAGTAGCTAATAAAAAAGGAGTATTTGGGATGTTAAGAGCAGGGGGAAAAGCAATCATGTCAGCAATGACAGCAGGTTTTAAAGCACCTTTTCCTGTAGGGCCTATTTTAGGAGTAGCATTAGGAGCAATAATTACAGCAGCAGTTATAGGCCTTATGGCTAAATTTGGTAAAGGAAATGACGTATTTTCAGGACCAAAAGGAGGCAGCGGGTATGGATCAAGAATGTTATTAGCCCCAGAAGGAGCATTTGCATTAAATAATAGAGATACAGTTATAGCAGGTACTAATTTAGGAGTTAATAAGGCAAATGATCTTGTAAGCGCAGAACCAGATACAATTAACTTAACTACATCATCTCCTTCAACTAATGCAGGATCCTCTGAAACAAATGCTTTATCTGCTAAACTTGATCAATTAAATAATAATATAGTAGAACAAACAAATGCTATCACTCAAAAACCAGTAGCAGTAAATAATATGGTTGATACAGATAGTTTAGTAAAACAACAATTACCACCAGAATCACAGCCAGGTTATACACTCCTGACTTAAGTTATATTTATAATAAACAATTAAATAAAAAAAATTATGGGATTAAAAGATTTAAAATCAAAATTAGATTTAAATGGAGGATTTGGTAATGAAGGAGGTACATTAGGTGAAATGGATAACTTCACTCCCCAAAATTTCCAATTAGATAAAGAAGCAGCAGATTTAAAACACATAGCTTCATTAACAGAAAAAGCATCTTATCAACATGGGGATTCAGTAGCAAAAATGAACCCTTCTACTTTAGATTTAAATGCAATTGATGGCGGAAATGGAAAATTTGATAAAGGTAGAGATAATACTTTACATCAAGATTCTCTAGTAAAATTATATAAATATAGTTATGGAGGAGGAAATTTCCCTGAATCTAAAGAAATAGCAGGCCCAGTACCTGGGGGAGATAGTAATTCACCATTTCAAGATTTAAATGGGGCTGATGGTGGAAATGGAAAATTTGATAAAGGTAGAGATAATACTTTACATGTAGATTCTTTAAAAGAAAGACAATATCAATATAATCATGGGGGCACTCCAGGAATGGCAGGACCTGTAAAAAGTGATTCTCCTTATCAAGATTTAAATACAACACAAAACGGCACAGGTGATGCTAGATTTTTTGATAAAGGTAGAGACAATATGATGCATCAAGATTCTTTATTAAAAAGATATAGATATAGTCATGGTTCATCAGTTACAACAGCAGGTCCAGTACCTGGGGGAGATAGTAATTCACCCTTCCAAGATATGGATGGAGAAGGCCCTATAGGTTATACAAATCCGGACACTGGTAATACATTTTAAAAAGTTTTTTTATGGCTTTAAAAAAACTAGTAACAGATTTAACTAACGATATAAATACATCAGATGTATCGGGGCTTGTGGCTTATCCCAACCACAACACCCCCTCAACAGCTGGTGGTTTCAATTATGGAGAATCTACTTCTATTTTTGATAATAAAGTTTTTAATCAAAGATCACTATTTGCTGGTTATTTACCTATTACAAGCCAAGAAAATCCAGAACCTTTAATCCCACAGTTATTACCAGGAGTTAATCTATTACCTCAAGAATCTATATTATTTTTAGATGATGCCCCCGATGGTTTTATAAGGGGTGGAGAAAATAATGCCGTAAAAAGAGCAACACTAGATAAAATAAGAATAGATAAATTTTACCTAACAGGAGAAGGAATTTCATTTTTAACAAACCAAGAAGCACTTCAAAAATCAAATCCTGTTATACAAGAAGCTGGAGGAGCAACAGCAGGAAATTTTATAGAAAGTATGTTAAATTCTATGGTAGGAATAGATTCTCCTGCAAGTAATTCAAATAGAACTTTTAATAAAAATAATTTAATAAAACAAATTGAAGAAGGAGGATACACTGGTACTTATTTTAATAGGGCAGGTGCTAATCCTACTATACAAGCTGATGATCAAACCAAATATGAAGCTTCTCATAAACCTGGAAGAAAATTTGACGCTAATCAAATGGGTAGTTTTGGAACCCTTTCAGGATTACAAAGTGGTAATAGATTAGTTAGTTTAGGAAAAAAATTATCTGTAGGAACAGGTATGTCTTGGAATTTAGCAGGTGGTTCTTTAATGGAACAATCTTTAGGGTTTGATTTTGGAGATATGTTAGATACTTGGACTAATATACAAAATAGCTTTAATGACTTTATATCAAACCCTCTAGAAGTATTATCAAATAATACAAGTGATAATATAGGATTTAACCCTGGAGAAAATATAATATATCAATATAGTGGGGGACCTGGTTCTACTTATGGAGTAGGAGACACAATTTTATATAGATATGAAAGAACAGGAGGTGATTATGACCATCAAGGTCACCCAATATCCTTTACAAGTTACTATCAAAACCAACAAGTTACACCAGCAGTAGGATCGGGCCCATCAGGGATGGAAAATCTTTTTACAAATACTCTTAATGAAACATTTTTTGGAGGAAATAATATCTTAGGACCTGACAGTATATTTACAGGTGAAGGAGGATTTTTTGGTGGGTTAGCAAACCAAATATTTGGAGAAAATACAATGAATTTCTTAGGAAATGTATTTGGGGGGAATAGTTCTTTTGGTGATCCTTTACCTTCTTTAGGAGAGTCAGTAGATAGAGGGTCATATAAAGTAGGAGGGGTAAATACATTATGGACAATAGCTAAAATCCAATCAAATAATACTCTTATAACACAAATTCCAAATGTAATAACAGGCTTTCCTATACATGGATTTTTACCACACAAATATAAATCAAATCCCAAAAATGAAGGAGGTTTTGAAACAACAAATAAACCAGATGATATAGCTTCAAGAATTGAAGATGGTAATGATGATGAATTAAATTATGTACAAGTAGGTAAAGTTATAAACCCAAACCCCTACCTTCAATTAGCTACAAATAAACCTTATTATAATCCTAACCAAAGTCAAATAACTAAAGAAGGCAGAAAAAGATTAGGAGAATCTGGTGATACTGATGTAACTGATTCTTATAATGGTAAACATTATTATTCATCAAGAGTAAGCGAAGCAAAACATATGCCAGGTAGGATAGGTATAGGAGATCCGGGACATATGAGTACAGCAAATTCTAGATCTTTAGAAGATTATACTAGTGATGATTTTAAAACCAACACTATAGATAAAATAAATATGTTAGATATACACACAGTAACTGATGCAACTTTTACTGATGATATATATAATGATTTAATACCTCTTAGATTTGAAGCTATGGATAATGAAACTCCATCTGAAACAAATGTTATGGTATTTAGAGCATTTTTAGATGGTTATAGTGATAATTTTAATTCAAGTTGGAATAGTTTTAAATATAATGGTAGAGCTGAAGAATTTTATACATATAATAGTTTTAAAAGATCAGTAAGTTTTCAATTTAAAGTAGGAGCCCAAACTCGTCATGAATTAAAACCTATATATAGAAAATTAAATTATTTAGCTACAACTTTAGCACCCGATTATACTTCACAAGGTAGATTAAGAGGTAGTTTTATTAGAGTAACTGTTGGTGATTTATTAACTAGAGTACCTGGTTTTTTAACTCAATTAAGTTTAAAATGGTCAAAAAATTATCCTTTTGAAATAGCATTAGATAGTACAAAAGATAATGATGTATTAGTATTACCTCATATATTAGATGTGTCTTGTGCATTTACACCAATCCACGACTTTATACCTAAAAAATCTGTTACAAATTCTAGTTTCTTTGCTAAAACTGGTACAGGAAGAACAGCAAATTTCTATGATGATGAGGAAGCCGGAAGTATTGCTTTAGCTAAAACAAGAGCTGGAATTACATAAAATTAATTAAAATAAGTATAATGGCTAATAGATTAAACCATATTATTAAAAGAAGAAATAAAACAACAGGTAAATTATATTATAAAAATATAGAATATCCTGTCATACCTGAATCCCCTAATGATTTATACATCATCTCAAAATCCACAGATAGACTTGATTTACTAGCAAATGATTATTACGGAGATCACAAATTATGGTGGATTATAAGTAAAGCTAACCCTAATAAAGTAAAAAGAGATACTCTTTTTTTAGAACCTGGAATGCAAATAAGAATCCCAGAAAATTTTCAAAAAATATACAGTGATTTTAAAAAAATAAATAAATAAGGTTATGTCAATTTTTAAAGAAACTTTCTCTGATTTTGTAAAAAAACAGTTAAAAAAAAGAGGCAACTTAGTAGCTTCAGGTGCTGGTAGAACTGAAACAGATGGTTCTGTAAATTTTAAATTTAATGATGATAGATCAGATGAGTTTTTCCAATATCAATCTAAACAATGTGTAATAAGATTATCTTCAGGTGTAAACATAGATGATGAAACAGCATGGGAAGATGATGATATAACTACAGGATCTGATTTAGCTGAAGATTGGGTATTACAAGGTGGTATCCAAAGAGGTGGAACAAATAGAGGGGGAATAGGAAGTGCTGGAGCTTATGGAAGTACTGATATAAAATCAGATGCTTCTGATGGTTATGGTATAGTACCTATGCCTGGTATTGTAGATGCTACAATAGCAACTAAATCAGCTTATGGTTCTTTAAGGACAGCAAAAGTAAATTTTGTTTGTCATAATCAACGTCAATTAGAAATATTAGAAACACTATACATGAGACCTGGTTATACTTTATTATTAGAGTGGGGATGGGTTCCTTATTTTGATGAAAGTAATAATATCCAACATACTTTTGATTATATAGATGATTTTTTTAATGATAAAACAACAACACTTGATTTAGAACAAACTATAATAGAAAAAAAACAAGAATCAGGAGGTAATTATGATGCTATTATAGGGTATATTAAAAATTTTGAATATAATTTAAGACCAGATGGTGGTTTTAATTGTAAAACTGAAATAATAGCTAAAGGAGAACTTTTAGAATCTTTAAAAGATAAAGAAGCAAGAGCCCCAGCTTTTACTGAAAATGTAACCCAAACTTATTCTCCTTATACTCTTATCTTATTAGATAAAATAAGACAATTTTCTATACATTATGCGGATGCACAAAATACAACTTGGCAAAATCCTTTTAAAGGATATGCTTGGTCAAATGCATTTGAATGGGGGACAACTGAAAGAAAAAGAGTAAATCTATTTTCCAATGATTTAGCAGCAGATTTAGACTTAAAAGACAGAGACACAGATGGTGAAGAATTTGGAGATAATGCAGATCAAGCTGGAAACGCAACATTTGGTTATGTTATACCTAAAGGAGAAGAAGAAAAAGGATGGGATGTTGGAAACAGTTTCCAAGCAATAAGAGCAGAAACAACATATATAAGATGGGATGCTTTGGCTTACTTACTTAATAAGTATATAGTACCTAAAGATGAACATGGAGATATGCTTTTCCAAATCCAAACAAATCAATTAACAGATAAAGGTAAAAAAATAGAACCTTTACTATATACTGATTGTACTCCTCAATTTTTAAAAGATAAAGTAAAAAAATTAAAAAGAAAAACATGGCAAGGAGATGATAAAGAAGATGAAATAGAAGACTTTTTAGTGTCATGGGAACATGTAGATATTTCTGTTAATCCCCAAATATGTAGATTACCTCATACTATGGTAGATATTAAAGATAATTTAGGGGGAGATTCCAAATACAAAGAAACATGGAAAGCACACGAACCACTAGCAGAATTATTATCTCGAACTTCTCCTCATAAACCTAAACCAGATACAGGTAATGATAGTCCTTATAAAGCATCAAATCAAATAGGAAGAATATATTTAGGAGTCGAATATTTAATCGCTACTTTTAAACAAGAATATTATACAGACGTAGGAGGTTTAAATCCTGATTATACTTTATTTAAGTTTCTTAAAAAAGTGTGGGATGATGTATCAGGATGTACTAATGGTCATCATAGTTTTGACATACATGTAGATAATAGCCCTTCAGGAACCACAGTAAGGATAGTAGATTTTGTAGTAGATGCAGAAGAAATAGACTTAGATGAAGTATATGAATTACCTATTCAATCTTTAGATTCAACAGCAAGAAATATAAATTACAACACTGCGTTACCCAATTCCGTAGCAACAACTATAGCAGTAGCAGCTCAAGATTCTGATAGCATAGATAATTTAGATAAAGTTTCATTTGCTGCTATAAATAAAGGTATAAAAGATAGATTTGGTAATAAAATAACACAAAATGACAACCCAACTCAAACCGAACAAGAAAGATGGGCAGATGAATTTGATGGTAAAGTAAAAGAATTAGAAAATATATATTATCAAAAATCAGGTGATAAGGTTAAGGAATACGGACAATGTATTAAATTCTTGTTAGAAAAAGATGAAAAAGGAAACGAATATTCTGATGAAGAAGCTTTTGCCGATTTTTCAGCAGCAAGAGGAGCTTTAGCAGCTGTACAAAGATCTGTAGATTATTTTTATGCTCATTATGCTAGCACTAATAAAGATAAAAATTATTATAAAGGCCAGCCAGTTAAAGATGTATCCCCTCGTTTATCTGCTGTTATTCCTTTAAGGTTTAATGTTGAGTTAGATGGTATTAGTGGGTTAATTATAGGAAATGTTTTTAAATTACCTAAAAATAGATTACCTATAGGGTATAAAGAAGATGATATTCATTTTATAGTAATGAAAGAAGAACAAAAAATTAAAGGTCATGATTGGACTACATCTATAAGAGGTAATTTAATATTATTAGCTAAAGAAGCAGAAATTCAGAAAAGAAATAAAGATTGGGTATCTTCATGGAATAATTTACCTGAAAGTAAAACATTATTAGTTTATAAAGATGAAGATGAAGTAAGAGCTGAAGAAGCAGCCAAAGATAATAAAAACCCATGGCATAATTGGATAGATGATGTTCCTTGGAGTGCTTGTTTTGTAAGTACAATGGCTAAAAGAGCACTATCTGATTTCCCAGTTGACCCTTACCATGCAGGATATTCAAAAATGGTATTAGATGGAGTTTCAACAAATTGGAGAGCATTAGACCCACTAACAACACCTTTGAAAAAAGGTGACATAATAGTTAGAAATAGATCTAACGCTAACGTTCTAGAGACTCAATCTTGGTACCATAGAGATAAATGGTCAATGACTCGTAAATCCCATGGAGACATAGTAGTAGATATAGCTCCTGGTAGTTCTACAGTAACAATAATTGGTGGTAATCTTAGTGACACAGTAAAAAAAGAAACATTAGAAACATTTGGTGGATCAACTAAATGGGCAAGTGGTAATTCTAAAGGAACAGCAGCTTACATACCAGCACAAGTTTATTCTTGGGGAAGTACGACAGCTATGAAAGCTTATGGTTTAAAAGTTGGAATTAATCTTTATTGGGAGGGAGATGTTTCCTTTAATTTTGAAGGTAAAAATGTAACTAGACAAATCAAAGTACATGATCTCACAGCTTTTAAATATGCCAGCAAATATTGGGTGATATTAAGATCAGATGATGAAACTGCAAATAGAATAGTAAAAGAAGCTAATTGGGCCTTAAATTTCTGGGGTGGTGCAAATGAAAAAGACACATCAGCAAAAATAGAAACAGAACTTTACAGTTATTATCGTGCAGCAGGTAAAAAACCACCTAAACCACCATCATTATCAGCAACATGGTCAACTGAAGACACTATAAAATCTAGAACAGATGGCACTTATGTTGAACCTGTAGAAGCAAGTGATGAATTTAGTAATATTACACAAGGAACTTCATATACAGCAGCAAAAACTGATGCAGAAAAGAAAGCAGAGGAACTTAAAAGACAACTTCAAAATCAAAGAAGAAGCAGTACCTCCAACTATAACTTTACCTGTTTTGTAAAAGGAACAAAAGTAACTATGGCTGATAAAACTGAAAAAAACATAGAAAACATTAAAGAAGGAGATAAAATATTAAGTTATAATATTTCTACTAAAGAATTTGGAATAGATAAAGTACTACCATTACCTAAAACTTTAGGTAATTATCAAAAAATAATAGCTACTTACGAAGATGGAACTAAAAATGAATTTTCACCCGCTCATCCTTTTTACATTGAAGGAAAAGGCTGGTCATCATATAATTTAAATGATGAATTAATAACAGGAAAAAAAGAAGGAGCCCCAACTTGGAGTTCTATGAAATTAAAACAATTAGAAATAGGAGATTATTGTATAAATAATAAAGGTGAAAAATTAAAAATAACTTCATTAGAAGAAACTAATGAATATGTTGATATGTATAATCTGGAACATTTAAGTAATAACAAAACTTGGTTTGCAAACGGAATATTAGTTAAAGAATAAAATGTCATATACACCTAAATCAAAATATATTGTAAGACAAACATCAGGAAGAGAGTATGTTTACCCAAGCTCAGGGCAAGATTATATAGGTCCCATTATAATAACAAGTGAAGGAGTATTTGCAGGTAATGATATTACAAACAAAGGACCTAAATTAAACTCAGTTAATACTAAACCTATTAGCAACACAATAATGAATGTAAACACAATATTGTATAATAATGCTAATAGAGAAGCTATGCTTGAAAATTTTGAAAATTTTAAACCAATAATCCCTACTAAAGTAAAACCTACTGAAGATGATTATAAGATAGGATATTATGTTAGATACTTTGCTGTAAAAAGTAATGATTATAATACTTGCTTTGAAGTAAATAAAGAAACCTATAATGGTATATTTTTTCAAAACCGAGATTATAATTGGGCTTTATATAGAGTAGGTAGGTTAAGATGGGCTATAGATGGTGATATTTTAAAAGCAAATCAAAGTATTTTAACACAAAAAGAAAAAAAATTTCCCTTTATATCAAGATTATTTCCAAAACTTAATGAATTTCAAAAAGTAAGATATACTAAAGGAAATGAATTAACATATTTAGATAACACTGAATATATAGGACCTTATCACTTACATTTAGGAAAACCTATGGAAGGATTATTCCACTCTAATATACCCCATAAAAAATTAAAATTTATAAAACAAAATACACTAACTGATATAAGTAGTGGATTAATAAATATATCAGAAAATAATTACATTATTCCTGATAAAATTGAAAAAAAAGTAACAAATATAGTACAAGAATCTTCTACATTAGATACTCCTTCAACACCAAATATTCCTTCTTCTGGAGGAGGAAGTGGTTATTAAAAAATCCTTTATTACATTATAAGGTATGTTTTACCTTATAGAAACTAAATATCAATTAGATTTATTAAAAGAAAAATTCAATGATACAATGTATATTGAATTTATTCAAGGCAATGATAACACCCATCCCTCATTAGCTGAAATAATAGCTATATACCTTAATATAGATAATAATGGGTATATTATTCCTCTTAACCATATAGAATGTATTAATTGGGATAAAGATGCTATATTTAGTATTTTAACCAATCATAAATTTAGAACAATAGACAAAAAAGCGGCTCTACATTTAAACCCCCACATATCTTATACGGATATACAACATATTTCCTTTCAAAACCGTAATAATAATACTTACACACACCATCATTATAATACTCAAGCTCACACATGGTATTACCGTAAATTCCCGCAGACAAAGGTAAATAAAATGATACCTATTGGAAAGCACCTAGAGCGTTGTAATAGTAAATATCGTGAAATAAGCGGTTATTTTTACAAGAAACCAAATACATATTTTAACGATATTCTACTACCTGTTTTATATAAATTAGAACAAAATGGTTTAAAAATTAATAATAAATTTGATAATTATTTTACATTAAAAAATAAAAAATATTCTATAAAAGAAAATCATATATACGGATGGTATAATCCATATACTCAAACCGGAAGGCCTGTAAATAATTTTAATGGGTTAAATTTTGTAGGATTAAAACATGATAATGGTGAACGTAATTGTTTCGAACCAGATAATGACTTTTTTGTGGAAATGGATTATGATGGGTATCATCCCCGTCTAATAGGCGATATAGTCGATTACCATTTTGAAGACAATGTACACACCACACTCGCAGAAATCTACTTTAAAACTAAAGAAATTACACCAGAACAATATAAAAAAAGTAAAACACTTACCTTTAAACAAATATATGGTGGTATAGACAAGGCGAACTTACATCACCCTTTTTTCTTTAAAACACAAAATTTTATAAATATAATTTGGGAAGAATTCAATAAAAAGGGATATATAAATGTTGGTAGCTATACAATAAAAAAAGAACATTTCCCTAAAATCCAACCTCAAAAACTATTTAATTATTATATACAAGCCACAGAAACAGAAACTAATATTAGGGTAATAAATGAAATACAACAATATTTAGGCAATAAAAAAACAAAATTAGTTCTTTACATATATGATGCTTTTGTTTTTGATTTTTCAAAAGAAGATCATAAACAAGTATTATTAGATTTACATACTATACTTAGTAGTAAATTTCCCATAAAAATAAAAACAGGAGAACATTACGGTGTTTTAAATTAAGATTTATATTTATAATTGGAAAAACTCCGGTTATTTATGAACAATCGATTATATTGTACTTTTACTAATATAGATGATATTGAAATTATACTGCAAAAGATTCAAACATCTTATGTAATACTATTTAATAAAATTTTTGTATTAGAAAATTTGGATGGGGATAAAATTATGCTTACATATAATGTAGATATGAATAACACAAAAGGAGAATCGATGATAGATAATACAATATTAGTACATCGTAAAAAACAAACAAATACCCTTTATACTATAAATGCTTTAAATGAATTAATAAAAAGTTTAAATAATGGGGTCTTAGATAAAACATATCCTATAGAGTGGAACAATTATAAAAATTGCATATTACTTGTACAGGCAGAAGGTTTTAATAAGATAGATACGAAAGTAAGAGAAATTATAAATCTTTCGTAATAAATTTGGTTTTGTGGAATTTCTTTTCTACAATATAAAAAACAATTAATTATTTAATAAAATAAAAGTTATGGATTTAAATGAAATCAAGAAACGTTTAGACAAACTAAACAACAAAGGGGGAGGTGGCTCTAGCGACTTCAAAAACAATTTTTGGAGACCACCAGTAGGTGAAAAATCAGTAATTCGTATTGTACCTTATAAACATAATAAAAACTTTCCATTCTCAGAATTATACTTTTACTTCGGTATTGGTAAACCAAGAATGATTGCTTTATCTAATTTTGAGGAATCAGATCCTATTTTAGAATTTGCTACTCAGTTAAAAAAATCAGGCGATAAGGAAAATATGGAATTAGCTAAAAAATTATACCCAAAATTTCGAGTTTTTGCTCCAGTATTAGTACGTGGAGAAGAAGACAAAGGGGTTAGGTTTTATGAATTTGGTAAAATGGTTTATCAAGAATTATTAGGTGTTATGTCTGATGAAGATTATGGTGATATTACAGATATCCAAAAAGGACGTGATATTACAGTAGAAGTAATCCCAGCAGCTGAAACTGGAAAAATGTTTAATACAACAACTGTGCGTGTTAAACCAAACCAGACACCTTTAGTTAAAGATGCTCAAAAAGCAGGAGATCTTTTAGAAAATCAAAAAGATTTACTTTCTTTATTTAAGAAATATTCTTTTGAAGAAATGAAAGATACACTTCAAAGTTACTTAAAACCTTCTGAAGAAGATGGGGGTAAAGAAACTGTAGTAAAAGAAGCACCTACTAAAGGGAAAAAAAACCTAGATAATCAACTTGATGAATTATTTGACTAATGGCAAAAAAGAAAAAAGAAGACACAAATAGAGATGAACTAACAGGGATACTTGCTGATTCCCTTAATAAAAAATTCAGTAAGACACACCACAGGGTTGCGTATTTTTTAGACGGAAGTGAGGATTCTCCTACTGACGTTAACGATTGGGTATCCACAGGTTCAACAGTGTTGGACCTGGCCATTTCGAATCGCCCCAATGGTGGGTTTCCCGTATCTAAAATCGTTGAAATCACAGGGTTAGAACAAAGTGGTAAATCCCTGTTAGCATCTCATATTATAGCTAATACACAAAAAAAAGATGGAATAGCAGTATATATTGATACTGAATCATCTCTAAATGCTCAATTTTTGGAAGCAATTGGGGTTGATGTTGAAAAAATGGTTTATTTACCATTAGAAACAGTTGAAGATATTATGGATGCTATTGAAAATGTAATTCTTAAAGTTAGAGAAAATAACCCAAATAAACTTGTAACTATTGTAGTAGATTCAGTAGCAGCAGCTACTACTAAAATAGAATCAGCAGCTGATTTTGAAAAAGATGGTTATGCAACTCAAAAAGCTATTATTTTATCCAAAGCAATGCGTAAAATTACAAACTTAATTGGTAAAGAAAGAATACTTTTAGTATTTACTAATCAATTAAGACAAAAAATGGGAGCAATGCCTTTTGCAGACCAATATACTACTTCAGGAGGTAAAGCTTTACAATTTCATGCATCTGTTAGATTAAGATTAAAACAAGTTGGAAAATTAAAAGAAAAAATTAATGGTGTTGATGAAGTTGTAGGATCAGAAGTTGAAGCTATAGTAGTTAAAAATAGAATGGGCCCTCCTAATAGAAAAATTCGATATAATGTTTTTTATAGACAAGGTATGGATAATTTTGGTGGTTGGCTTAAATTAATGAAAAATTACAAAGTTGTCAAACAATCAGGCCCAATTTGTAAATACACTGATACTGAAACAGGAGAAATGATATCTTTTTCAGGAAAAGAATTAGAAAAATTATGTGAAGAAAGACCTGAAATTAAAGAAGCTATGTATAGAGATACTTGTGAAGCATATATTATGAAATACCAACATGAAGATGCACAAGAAATGGACCCTGATATAGAAATAGATGAAACAGGGTTATAATGTCAGAATCAATATTCGATTTATTAGATAGTGTTCAGAAACAGGACGCATTAAAACCTAATTCTAGGGTCTTAATAGTAGATGGTTTAAATTTATATTTAAGAGTATTTGCTGTTAATGGTGCATTAAATGATAATGGGGTACCAGTAGGAGGACTAACTGGTTTTTTAAGATCTTTAGCATATGCTATTAGAGAAGTGAATCCTACAAGAGTAATTATTGTTTATGATGGAGCAGGAGGTTCCCAACGTAGAAGGAAAATACACCCTAATTATAAATCTAATAGAAAACCTGGAAAAAGAATAACAAGATGGGATGCGTTTAAAAATGCAACTGAAGAAAAAGAAGCAATGAAAATCCAATTTTCACGTTTGTTGGATTATTTAGATTTTTTACCTATTAATGTTATTTCAATAGATCGAATTGAAGCAGATGATACTATTGCTTATATTGCAAATAAATTAGTAAAAGAAGAAGTTACTATAATGTCTTCGGATCAAGATTTTTTACAATTAGTAGATGATAGAATTACTGTTTGGAGTCCAACTAAAAAAATATTTTATACACCAAATAAAGTATTAGAGGATTATGGTGTACCGGCTCACAATTTTTTAATGTACAAAGTTTTAATGGGTGATAAATCCGATAACATCGAAGGTGTAAGAGGATTAGGACCTAAAAAATTACCTAAAATACTACCAGATTTACTTACTCAAAATTCCCTTGATCTTGATTTTATTCTGGAGTATTCTAAGAAAGGTGAAGAACCTATGCACAGAAGAATTGTTGAGTCGGGAAACCAACTCCAACTTAATAAAAAATTAATGGATTTAAAAAATCCCCCTATTTCAGGAGAATTAAAAATACAAATAAGTAGATTAATAGAATCACCAATAAATTTGCTTTCCCGAAATAATTTTATTATAATGTATAATGATGATCAATTAGGAAATGCAATCCAAGTTCCTGATTTATGGTTAAAAGAACATTTTACAAAATTAAATTCAATAGCAAAACAAACACATGAGTAAATTAACCCAATATGGTCATTCATTCCAAACTAAAGCTATTGGTATATTAATTACAGATAGAGATTTTCTACAACAAGTTGCAGATATAATATCTCCTGATTATTTTGATAATGATGCTGGAAAATGGATTATTCGTAAAACATTAAGTTATTACAATGAATATAAAACTATTCCTACTATGGAAGTTTTTAAGGTTGAAGTAGATAAGTTAAAACAAGAATTACAAAATGTAGCTGTAAAAGATTTACTTAAACAAGCATATAAATCATCTAAAGCAACAGACTTAAATTATGTAAAAGATACTTTTTTAGATTTTTGTAAAAACCAAACTTTAAAAAATGCTTTAATGAAATCAGTAGATCTTTTAGAAATGGGGGATTATGATGATATTAGAAATTTAATTGATAAAGCCTTAAAAGCAGGAACAGAAAGAGATATAGGTCATGAATATATAAATGAATTAGAAGATAGATTTAGAGAAGAAGCTAGAAATACAATAGAAACACCTTGGCCCTTAATCAATAAACTACTTTGTGGTGGTTTAGGGGATGGAGATTTAGGGTTAATAGCAGGGGGACCTGGGGGAGGTAAATCATGGGCTTTAGTAGCTTTAGGAGCCCACGCAGTTAAATTAGGATATACTGTAGTTCATTATACTTTAGAATTAAATGAAAAATATGTTGGTAGGAGATATGATGCAAATTTTACAGAAATATCAGTAAGTGAAATAACTGAAAGTAAAGAAGAAGTAAAAGAAAAAATAGAAAATCTACGAGGAGGTCTTTATATTAGAGAATACCCAGCAGGACAAGCTACAGTAAATACATTACACGCACATTTAGAAAAATGTAAACAACAAAATATAGAACCAGATTTAGTTATTATTGACTATGCAGATTTAATGACATCTAAATCAAGTAAAGAAAAAAGAGACAAATTAGATGACATATTTACAGGGTTAAGGGGATTAGCTACGGAAATGAAAATACCTATATGGACAGCATCTCAAGTAAATAGGTCAGGAGCAAGAGAAGAAATAATACAAGGAGATAGAATAGCAGAAAGTTATAGTAAAATGATGATAACTGATTTTGCAATGTCTTTATCAAGAAATGCCGATGATAAAGAAAATGGAACTGGAAGATGGCATATAATGAAAAATAGATATGGAGCAGATGGTATGACTTATGATAGTATTATGGATACTTCTATAGGTAAAATTGCAATAAATATAAGAGGAAATAATAGAAATGAACAAACTCCACCAGGAGAACTTTCTCCTGCACAACGAAGAAGACTTCGTAATTCTTCTCAAAATTTCTTTGGGATTTGATAGGTTTTGTTTGTATATATTGTAATTATAACCACAAAGGGTCTCGCCCTTTCTTTAATCTTAAATTAATATAACTATGGCAAAAAAAGACATTACAAAAGAAAGAATAATTTATAAACCCTTTGAGTACCCCGAGGCTTTTGATTATTGGTTAAAACAACACCAAGCCCATTGGTTACATACAGAAGTACCAATGATGTCTGATGTTAATGATTGGAAACAAAATCTAACAGAAACAGAAAAAAATATAATTGGTTCAATTCTTAAAGGATTCGCCCAAACAGAAACAGTAGTAAATGATTACTGGACAGGTTTAGTTACAAAATGGTTTAGAAAACCTGAAATTATAGCTATGGCTACTACTTTTGGTGCTATGGAAACTATTCATGCTGAAGCATATAGTTTATTAAATGAAGAATTAGGATTAGATGATTTTAGTGAATTTTTAGAAGATGAAACTACAATGGCTAAAATTGAAACTTTAATGGATGTTAGAGATAGTTTTGAAGGAGAAAAAAATTGGCACGAAATAGCTAAATCCTTAGCAATATTTTCAGCATTCACTGAAGGTGTAAATTTATTTTCTTCATTTGCTGTTTTACTTTCGTTTAAAATGCGTAATAAATTAAAAGGTGTTGGACAAATAGTAGAATGGAGTATCAGAGATGAATCAATGCATTCAGATGCTGGATGTTGGTTATTTAGAACACTCTTAGAAGAAAAACCTGAATTAAAAACACCTGAATTAGAAGCAGCAATTAATGAAGCAGCTTTACTTTCATTACAATTAGAAGTAGATTTTATTGAAAAAGTTTATGAAATGGGTGATTTAGAAGGTTGTACAAAAGATGATTTAATTAGTTTTATAAAAAATAGAGTAAATACAAAAATGGGAGACCTAGGTTATAGACCTATTGTCAATGGTATAGATGTAACAGCAATAGAAAGAATGAAATGGTTTGACCATTTATCAGCAGGTAAACAACATACCGATTTCTTTGCTAATAGAGTTACAAATTACAGCAAAGGACATGTAAAATGGGAACCTTCCACAATATTTTAATATATGGATAACAATTTAATAGCAGATTATTCTCAATGGGAGAAAGGAAAAGATTACCCTGAGTGGATGGATGAAGTAGCTTTATCTACTATCTCAAAAGGATATCTTATACCAGGTGAAACACCTAAAAGAGCATATAGAAGAGTAGCAAACGCAGTAGCATCACGTTTAGAAAAACCAGAATTAGCAGCTAAATTCTTTAAATATATATGGAATGGTTGGATAGGTTTAGCATCCCCTGTATTATCAAATACAGGTACAGATAGGGGTTTACCTATTAGTTGTTTTGGTGTTGATACACCTGATTCTATTAGAGGAATAGGACTAACCAATGCAGAATTAATGAAGTTAACAGCTTCAGGAGGTGGAGTAGGAGTTAGTGTTAGCAGGATTAGACCTAGAGGAACACAAATTAGAGGTAATGGAAAATCAGAAGGAGTAGTACCTTGGTGTAAAATATATGATTCTGCTATTATAGCAACTAATCAAGGTAATGTAAGAAGAGGAGCAGCTTCTGTAAATTGTAATATAAACCACCCAGATATTGAAGAGTATTTACAAATCCGTAGACCAAAAGGTGATCCTAATAGACAATGTTTAAATTTACACCAATGTGTTGTAGTAGATGATGCATTTATGCGTAAATTAAATGATAGAGATCCTGATGCTATGAATCTTTGGTTAGAAATTTTAAAATCAAGAATGGAAACAGGAGAACCTTATATTATGTTTGAAGATAATGTAAATAAAGACAATCCAGTAGCATATATGATGAATAATCTTAATGTTTCTATGACAAATATATGTACAGAAATAACCTTACACACAGATGAAGAACATAGTTTTATTTGTTGTTTAAGTTCTTTAAATTTAGCAAAATATGATGAATGGAAAGACACAGATGTAGTCGAAACAGCAACTTATTTTTTAGATGGGGTAATGGAAGAATTTATAATTAAAACAAATGGAAAATCATCAATGAAAAGAACCCATAAACATGCTAAAAAAGGAAGAGCGTTAGGTTTAGGTGTGATGGGTTGGCATACATTTTTACAGAAAAAAAGTTTACCTTTTAATTCAATAGCTTCAACAGCTTGGACTCATACAATTATGTCTAAAATAAGAAATGAAGCTGAAGCTGCAAGTAGAAAACTTGCTCAAGAATATGGAGAACCATTATGGTGTAAAGGAACAGGTATGAGAAATACTCATGTCTTAGCTATAGCCCCAACAGTTTCAAATAGTAGAATTTGCGGTTGTTCAGCAGGTATTGAACCCCAACCAGCAAATGTTTACACTTTTAATGGAGCTAAAGGTACTTTTATTGTAAAAAACAAAGAACTAGAAAAATTATTAATAGAAAAAAAGAAAAACACAAATAAAGTATGGGATCAGATCTTAGCTGATGATGGGTCTGTACAAAATTTACCCACAGATGTTCTAACAGAAGAAGAAAAACAAGTATTTTTAACATTCGCTGAAACTAATCAATTAGAATTAGTAAGACAAGCATCTATTAGACAAAAATATATAGACCAAACACAATCTCTTAATCTAGCCTTTTCACCCACTGATTCCCCTAGATGGATAAATCAAGTACATATAGAAGCTTGGAAATTAGGAGTAAAAACCCTTTATTATTTAAGAACAGATTCAGTAATAAAAGGAGATTTAGGAAGTAGAACAGCAGAATGTGTAAGTTGTGAGGGGTAAAGAAATAATAAATATTCAGGGAAATTTATTTGAAGTAATAAGAAAATTTCCTTTAAATAGAATTAACATAGAGAAATTTGAAAATGGAGTTTCACTTCTAAAAAAATTTTATCATGTTGATACAATATTTAAAGCCCAAGGATTATTTTGGTTTTGTAATAAAATAGAAGATGTAGAATATGAAGAAATTTAAAGAACCTTCATTAAAAGAATTTATAATGGATATAGAGGTTATATTAAAAGATTTTAATAAATCACAAGATAAAACCCTTGAACCAAAAGAATTAAAAAAAATAGAAAAAAGAACTAAAAAACTAACAAAAAAATACAAAACATTTTTAGATAATTTGGGTTCTAAAAAATAAATTAATATATAAAAGTTATGGCAAAATATCAATCAACAAAAATATTTGACAATTATTCAGTAGCAATTAGACAGTGGAAGGCAGGACATTCACATTGTCAGTTATTACACGGATATGCTTTAAAATTTAAAGTATGGTTTGAATCTGTAGAACCATTAGAAGAAAAACAATTAGATGAAATGAATTGGATTATGGATTATGGTGGATTTAAATCCCAAGATGCAGAACCAACCCCAGGAAATGGATTAAAAGATTGGATGAATAGTATGTGGGACCATACATTACTAATAGAAAAAGATGACCCTTATTTAGATTTCTTCCAAGGAGCAGCTATGGAGGGTATTGCTAAACTAGTAGTAATGGATAAGATGGGGGCTGAATCATGTGCTAAATTAGTTTATGATAAGTTTAATGATGTAATGTCTAAAACTGGTGGTGGTAGAGTAAAAGTAGTAAAAGTAGAATGTTGGGAAGCTGACAGAAATTCATCAATCTATACAGAAATATAATATGAACACTAAACAAATAAAAGAAACAGAAGCAAAAGTAAGAAATGAAGCATGGGCTAAATTAACTCCTGAACAACAACTAGAAAGTTTAGATAATCGTTTAGGTAAAGGGGTAGGAGCTAAAAAACAAAGAGCTAAAATTCAATATAAAATAGATAACCCACAAGTTGAAGTTCAAAGAAAAGCTAAAAAGAAAAAAAGAGGTAAAAATGTTTAAAGTATCTCATGAATTGCCTATTAATATGCTCGATAAAAGTTATGAAATAAATGACTACGAGTATTGTTTGCCCCATTTGTTAGATCAAAATGAAACTTATAAAAACCATTTTTATCAAGCAAAAAAAGATGGCAGATATATTATAATGGATAATTCTCTCCATGAATTAGGACATTCATATGATGAAGATAGATTATTTTATTGGATATCAGAATTATTACCTAATGAATTTATAGTACCTGATGTATGGGAAAATAGAACGGCTACATTAGTTAGCGCTAAACGTTGGTCTAATATAGAATTGCCTGAAGAAGTAACAAAAGTAGCAGTAGTTCAAGCTAAAGAACTTAGTGAAGCTATTGATTGTGTTTCAATTTTTAAATTTCATCATGGATATAAAAAAATAGCTTTTAGTTATGGTGCCCAGTATTACCATGATATGTTTCCTCACCCCAATCCTTTAGTTGGTAAAATGATGGGACGTATAATGACTATATCAAAATTATACAAAAATAATATTCTTGAAAATGGAGATAGAGTTCATCTATTAGGATGTGCTTTACCACAAGAATTTGGGTATTATAATGAATTTCCTTTTATAGAATCAATAGATACTTCTAACCCTATTATTCATGGATTAGAAGGAACACAATATAATAGTTTAGGGCTATTATCAAAATCACAAACAAAAATAGATAAAATAAGTAAAGAAGTTGACACAGAAGCACTGTACAACATAAACCATAATCTTATCCGATTTAAACATTTTATAAAGGATAGCAATAAACAACAATAATAATGATATTTTTAATAACACTCACAGCATGTGCCTTAGCGTTCGCAGCATACGTTTATTTGTCACACAACAAAATTGCAGAAAGAAAAGCTGAAGCTATGTTAGCCAAATGGAAACAAAAAGAAGAAAAAGCAATTCGAGAGGATGCATATTCAAGATCACGAGCAGTTAGTTTTGGAAAAACTATTGAACATTATGTTCCTTTTATGGAAAATTTTCCTGTAAACCCTAAAGATGTACAGTTTTTTGGAAAACCCATAGATTATGTGGCTTTCTCAAATAGAGGTAGTAGATCAAAATGTGGTGTTCATTTTATTGAAGTAAAAAGTGGAAATTCACACTTAAATCAACATCAAAAAAATATTAAAGATGCTATTTTAAAAGGAAGAGTACATTGGCATGAATTTACAGCAGATGGAATTTGGGAACATGAAACAAGAAAACAACATTTAAAAAATAAAAAATAAT